>JACCEA011636776.1_pt1 | contig 19305 bp, 18 predicted proteins | sample 7449851 | NCBI WGS metagenome assembly JACCEA01 (sample SAMN15323453, study PRJNA562643) | freshwater metagenome | isolation source: river surface water | place: USA:Blue River Watershed | collected 2017-08-18
ACTGAAACTTTTACAGTTCGTAAAATTTCGAACTCTATTGGTGTTGAGCGTATCTTCCCAGTTAACTCACCAAACATTGACAAGGTAGAAGTTAACTCAAGAGGTGCTGTACGTAGAGCAAAATTATTCTACTTACGTAGCTTAACAGGTAAGAAAGCAAGAATTAAAGAAAAAAGAGGTAACTAATATCTCGAAATTCATAAAAGAACCCTCTCGCAAATTATGCGAGGGGGTTTTTTATTTTTAATTTTGACCACACACAAAAAAAATCAATGAAAGACCTATTAAAAAAGTACGAAGAGAAAAGACCAGAAATTGTTTTTGAATGGAAAGATGCAGAAACAGAAGCTGAAGGTTGGGTAGTTATTAATTCATTACGTGGTGGTGCTGCCGGTGGTGGTACACGTATGCGTAAAGGATTAGACAAAAGAGAAGTAGAATCTTTAGCTAAAACGATGGAGGTTAAATTCACCGTATCTGGTCCGGCTATTGGTGGTGCAAAATCAGGTATCAATTTTGACCCTGCTGACCCTCGTAAAAAAGGAGTCTTAGAAAGATGGTACAAAGCAGTAATTCCATTACTTAAAAACTACTATGGTACAGGCGGTGATTTAAATGTTGATGAAATACACGAAGTAATACCGATGACTGAAGCATGCGGATTATGGCATCCACAAGAGGGAGTGATAAACGGACATTTTAAGGCACATGAGAATGAGAAGATTCAACAAATCGGACAATTAAGATATGGAGTTTCTAAAGTGTTAGATGATGAAAAATATTCACCATCAGTAGAAAGAAAATATGTAGTAGCAGATATGATTACAGGTTATGGTGTATCAGAATCGGTTCGTCATTATTATTCAATTTACGGTGGAGATATTAAAGGCAAAAGAGCAATCGTACAAGGCTTCGGAAATGTCGGTGCAGCAGCAGCGTTTTATTTAACGCAAGCAGGTGCAAAAGTTGTGGGTATAATTGATAGAGTTGGCGGATTGATAAATACAGATGGTTATACATTTGAAGAAATAAAAACATTATTCATCAATAGAAAAAATAACACATTAGTAAGTGATCAATTAATTTCATTTGAAGATGTGAATTCAAAAATTTGGGACATGAATGCAGAGATATTTATACCTGCTGCAGCATCAAGATTAGTTACCAAAGATCAAGTTGAGAGAATGAAAAATGCAGGTATGGAAGTAATTGCATGCGGTGCTAATGTGCCTTTTGCAGATCCAGAAATTTTCTTTGGTCCAACTGGTGAATACGCAGATGAAAACTTAAGCATAATACCAGATTTTATTTCTAATTGCGGAATGGCTAGAGTGTTTGCATACTTAATGAACAAAGGCGTTAGCATGACAGATGATGCAATTTTTTCTGACACATCAAACATCATAAAAAATGCTATTGTAAAATCACATCAAAAAAATAATTCAAAAAAACATATTGCTAAAACATCTTTTGAAATTGCATTAAATCAATTAGTATAATGAATATTGCAGCAGAGTTTTTAACAAAAATTTATTTCGGAAATACCGTACAAAGTTATTTGTGGTTTATTGGTATTTTATTTTTTGGCTTTATATTTTTAAGATTCATATCAAAAGTATTAAGTCGATTATTATTTAAATTATTTAAAAAGTTTGCATCAGAAGTAAAGGGTGAAAAGTTTGTAGAGTTATTATTAAAACCAATTGAATTATTGTTAACAGTAAGTATAATTTACATTGCAATAAATCATTTGAATTACCCATTACAAGAAACATTTTTTAGCAGAAAAAATAGTGCAGTTCTATACATCGATATCATCGATAAACTATTTCTATTTTTTGTAATCATTTCATTTAACTGGATAGTTTTAAGAATCATAGATTTTGTTGCTTTAGTGATGGCTTATAAGGCATCATTAACAGAATCTAAATCAGACGATCAGTTGGTGCCATTCGTTAGAGAACTATTTAAAATATTAGCAATAATAGTTGGAGTATTTGTTGTCTTAGGAATGGTGTTTGAGATTAATGTATTAACATTAATTACTGGTTTAGGTATTGGAGGTATTGCAATAGCACTTGCAGCAAAAGATAGTTTAGAAAATCTTTTTGGTTCGTTCACCATCTTTTTAGATAAACCATTTGTAGTAGGTGATTTAGTTAAGGTAGATGGCATTGAAGGTACTATTGAGAAAGTCGGATTTAGAAGTACTCAAATTAGAAGTATGGATAAAAGTATTATCACTGTACCGAATAAAAAGATGATTGATAATGCGCTTGAAAATTTAACATTGAGAAATTTTAGAAGGGTTAAATTTACTTTAGCATTAACTTATGATACTACACCAGAACAGTTAAAATTAATAACTGACGATATCAATAATTTGATAAACGAACATCCAAATATTAAAGAAGAAAGCATCGCAATATTTGAAGAGTTTGGTGATTATTCTTTAAACTTAATGGTACTTTACTTTATTGAAATGATGGAGTATTACCCATATTTAAAAATCAAAGAAGACTTAAATTATCAGATTACTCAAATTATATACAAACATGGTTCTAGTTTTGCTTACCCCACTAGAACCATCATTCACCAATCGGTAGATGGTAACAATTCGATTACAGAGTAAATAAAAGTCTCAATTTTAGGAACAGTATTTGCTGTAATACGTTTAAACATATATAATTACACAATTATAAATCCCAAAATATGACTAAAAGAACTACATTATTAAGTATTGCATTGGTATTTGGTGGCATATTCTATGCTAGTATCAATAACAATGCATTTACAAATCCAAATGGTTCACCTAATGCACGTACAGGTTCGCCAGGTGATGGTAATAATACCTGTGCAATTTCTGGTTGCCATACAGGTAGTGCTGTACAAACTAGAGATGGTTTGATTACTTCTAATATACCAGCAGAGGGTTATACACCTGGACAAACATATACCATAACAGCTACTGCAAGATCAACTAGAAATAATTTCGGTTTTCAGATATCACCACAATCATTAAATGGTACTAGATTAGGTACAATGATTATTACAAATGCATCTGAAACGAAACTTACAGGCTCAGGTAAATATATAACTCAAACAAACACTGCTACAGGCGTAAATGGAGTAAAGTCTTGGTCTTTTAATTGGCAAGCACCAGCTTCAGGAACTGGTAATGTAACTTTCTACGGATGTTTCAATTATGCAAATGGTGATGGTGGCACAAGCGGTGATAGCATAGTAAAATCAACATTAGTAGTCGTTGAAAAAGTATTGAGTGGAGTAGATGTAAATGCATTTACAAAACTTGGTTTTAATATTTATCCAATGCCAGCAAATAACGAATTGAACTTAAAAAATAATCACAACGTATATGTGAGTTCAGTTCAAATTTTTGACATCAATGGTAAATTAATGATGTTAAAAGAAGTAGAGACAGATGGTGCTATCAAAATTAACATTGAAAGTTTGCCAATAGGTACATACATAATAAACATTAGTGATTCAAACAATTCTTTAGCAACAACTAAATTTATAAAGAACTAAAATTTATTATACAAAAAAAGCCGCTTAATATTATTAAGCGGCTTTTTTTATGATCTAAAAAATTAGTCTTTAGAAACCTCAGTCTTTTCAGACTTCTTTGCTTCTTTAGTAGCTTTCTTAGAATCTTTTGAACAGCAAGCATCTTTCTTTGCTGATGATAATTCTTTCTTAGAATCTTTTGAGCAACATCCACCCTTTTTAGATTTGTCATCTCCATGAGCTAATGCAACCATTGAAGTAGCAGCTACAAAAGCGAATAATAATAATGTCTTTTTCATATTCGATTAATTTGTTTGTTTTCTATTTTGTTCTTTAACGCAAATTATGAAATAATGTTATATTAATCAAGTAATTAATTAAGAGTGGCAATATTCGTTTTACCACCTTTTACTACTTCATTCAAGCCAACATTGATTTTTGTGCCAATTGGTAAAAAGATATCTACTCTAGAGCCGAACTTAATAAAGCCCATTTCTTCACCTTGTTCTACCTTATCTCCTTCTTTAACATAGTAAACAATTCTTCTAGCTAAAGCGCCAGCGATTTGTCTAATTAAAACTTGCATACCATTGCTTCTTTCATAAACAACGGTAGTTCTTTCATTTTCTGTTGATGATTTAGGGTGCCAAGCTACCAAGTATAAACCAGCATGGTATTTAGCATACTTAATAATACCAGAAACCGGATTTCTATTGATGTGCACATTGAATGGTGACATAAATATAGAAACCTGAATTCTTTTGTCTTTGAAATATTCTGGCTCTTCAACTTCTTCAATAACAACCACCTTACCATCTGCAGGAGCCAATAAAATTGAATCATCCTTAGTAATAGTAAAGATTGGTTTACGGAAGAATTGTAAAATAATGATAAGTACGAACGCACTTAATACGATACCGAAAATCTGCAACCAAGTGCAATCAGGGCAGAAATAATAGGTAGAAAAGTTAACAACTGCGCCAAATAATAAGGCTAGTAAAATTGAGGCAGTACCTTCTTTATGTAAAGTCATATGAATAAATTAAACTGCGAATCTATAAAAAAAGATGCAGATACAGATAAACCATCGGTGCAGCTAGCAATAAAGCATCAAATCGGTCTAAAGCTCCACCATGACCTGGCATAAAACTGCCTGAATCTTTAATACCCTTGCTGCGCTTTAACATAGATTCTACTAAATCGCCATAAGTGCCAATTACGACCACAATTACTGCAATTATAACCCAATGTATTTGTTCTAGCGAAGTAAAATAGTTTGACAATATATAAGCTGTAACTAATGCAATTATTAATCCACCGAAAAAACCTTCCCATGATTTTTTAGGTGAAATTCTTTCGAACAATCTGTTTTTACCCAAAGTAACACCAAAAACATAAGCACCCGAATCATTCGCCCAAATCATGAAAAGTAAGCCCATTGGTATTTCAAAATTGTAAGAACTCGATTGTATATAACCTAATTGAGTGTATAAACTAAATGGTAGCACTACATATAAAAAGGATGTTAATACAACTGATATATTTTCGAAAGGGTGATTATCTTTTAAATACAATTCAATAATATTCACGATCACAAAAAATAAAATTGGAAGGTATGCAAACGATGCATCAATTTTTGATTGTTGTGTTAGTGCTAAACTTACATATGAAATTATACCAAATACAATATATAATTGATTGATAGATTTACGTTTTTTATTGCCAAGCATTTTGAAGTACTCTACCAATGCAATGCTTGTGAATAATAAGAAATACGCATGTATATAACCTTCAAAATAAATTGCAGCAATAGATGCAGCAGCGAAAATTATAGCAGTAATAGTTCTAGTTATAAAATTGTTCATAGTTCATTTTTTATTATTAGTTCAATTGCTCGATCAAATGAACTTGGGTGTATGTAAAGTTCTATTTCACCAAAATTCAAATAACTAGAATCTTGTTTATTTAGTTGAACAACATCTATTTCGTGATCTTTCAAAACAGCTTCAACAATTGAAGCTTTATGTAAACTACTTGATGTATAAATTTTTATCCAGTCTCGCTCCATCTACAAATTCGATTTTCTATAAACCTTTGTCCAGTACCAAAATAATGCAATTGTTGAAATTAACGAAATCAATAATCCGACCCAACCGAAATACTCGTTTTCATTAGGGTTTAGACTTGTCAAATTTCTTTTATAAAGTATGTCAACGACAACGGCAGTACCATTATTCAAAAAATGAATTAGAATTGGCACCCATAAAGATTTTGAATAATGAAATGAGTAACCTAATAATAATCCTAATGCAAGTCGAGGAATAAAGCCGTAAAACTGTAAATGAAAAGCACTAAAAATTACAGCACAAATAAAAATATTTAGATGGATGTTACGAATAACTGTTCCCATCAAGCGCTGTAATACCCCTCTAAAAATAAGCTCTTCAGAGACTGCTGCTAAAACTGCAACAATAAAGAAGTTGACTATAATATCAGCACCAGAGTTTACCTTTAGAAAAAGTTCAGTAGCGACTTTCGATTTTTCTTCTAAACTTTTGAATGTAATTTCTAAGCTTGAGAGTGAATCTGGCAAGTTGATGTTTTGATTTATTTCGTTTAAGAAACTGATAAGCGGACTTATTAAAAAAATCATTAGTGCACCTAAAACAAAATGAATCGAAGAAGTGCTATTAAGCTTTAAATATTCAGCGCTTTGGTTGTTTGAATGAAATCTAGCAAATAAACGTGCTGGTACAATAAATGAAAAGAAGACTTGAAAAAATTGAAAAAACTTTAAGGCCATTGGAGTGGCAGGGTTGTTTGAATAAATATTTAGTACATCGGTATTACCCATCACACTAATTCCTAAAATAGGTTCCATAAGCAACATGGCTAAAATAGAGCCTATTAAGGTACCAGCGATGATTAATGATAGTAGAATTAATATTGATCGAATAAAATTTTTGCCCTGCATTATTCTTTAAATAATTAAGAATGAATATTTTATTATTTTTGTATTTATAAATTATGGTAAAGATAGGAAATATTGAATTAGGGGAATTCCCTTTATTGTTAGCACCTATGGAAGATGTGAGCGATCCGCCTTTCAGATTTGTGTGTAAACAGCAAGGGGTAGATATGATGTATACGGAGTTTATTTCTTCAGAGGGCTTGATTCGTGATGCAGCAAAAAGCAAGCAAAAGCTAGATATTTTCGAATATGAGCGCCCCATAGGCATACAAATATTCGGTAGTAATATTGAGTCAATGCGCGAAGCAACAGAAATTGCGACCAAAGCTGAACCCGATTTAATTGATATTAACTATGGCTGCCCTGTAAAAAACGTAGCTTGTAGAGGAGCTGGTGCAAGTTTATTGCAAGACATCGACAAAATGGTAAAGATGACAGAGGCAGTAGTTAAGGCTACTCATTTACCAGTTACTGTAAAAACGCGTTTGGGTTGGGATGATAATACAAAGAATGTTGTTGAAGTTGCAGAGAGATTACAAGATATAGGCATACAAGCATTAACAATACATGGCAGAACAAGATCGCAGATGTATAAGGGTAATGCCGACTGGACATTAATACGTGAGGTGAAGAAAAACCCAAGAATGAGAATTCCGATTTTTGGCAATGGGGATGTTGATTCGCCAGAAAAGGCAATGCTTTGGATGAAAGAGTATGAGGTTGACGGTATTATGATTGGAAGAGCAGCAATTGGTTACCCATGGATATTTAGAGAGGTGAAACATTTTTACCATACAGGAGAAAAGTTAGCACCACCAACTATGCAAGAAAGAATAGACGCCTGTAAAACACATTTCGACAAGTCTATTGAGTGGAAGGGAACGAAGACGGGTATTTTTGAAATGAGAAGACACTATGCAAACTATTTTAAAGGCATAGAACATTTTAAAGAATATAGAATGAAACTTGTTTCAGCAAATTCTGTTGAAGAGATATATACATTATTTAAAGAGATCGCAGAACAAAAATTAGAAGTGGCGGTTTAATAATATAAATCTTTTTATATTTTTGAAGCAATGGTAACCAAGATAACAGAAGGCGTAAAAGTTACGGTGGAAACATCGTATCAACCCGAGTACTCAAACCCGGCGAATTCGCATTTTATGTTTTCTTATAAAATCAATATTGAAAATTTATCAGATTATACCGTTCAATTAATTTCAAGACACTGGTATATTTTCGATTCTAATGGTACACACAGAGAAGTAGAAGGCGAAGGAGTTATTGGAGTTCAACCTGTGTTAGAACCACATGAAAATCATGAATATGTTTCTGGTTGTAATTTAAAAACCGAGATGGGTAAAATGTCTGGCACTTATACTTTTAAAAGGCTTGTAGACAATCAGGCTTTTGAGGTAAGCATTCCGGAGTTTGAATTACTCTGTCCATTTAAACTAAACTAGTTTTTTTCTGGTAACTAGTTACTAGTAACTAGTTACCAGAAAAAATTAGTCTCTTCTTCCTAAGAACAAAGTCACATAATACAACAATGTTGCTAATGATGATAAGGCAGCAATTACGTATGTGCTAGCAGCCCATTTTAATGCACTCTTTGCAGTTTCAGTTTCATTACTACGAGTAATGCCTCTTGAATCTAACCATGCAATCGCACGATTACTAGCATCGAACTCTACTGGTAATGTTACAAAACTGAATACAGTTGTTAAAGCAAACATTAAAATACCAATCAATAATAATGTAGGGAATACATTTAATAATAATATACCACCTAATAATACCCATTGCATATATCTAGAACTTACTGATAATGCAGGCACCATCGCAGATCTAAATTGTAACCAAGAGTATGCAGTTGCATGTTGTACTGCGTGACCACATTCGTGAGCAGCAACTGCAGCAGCAGCAACTGAACGACCGTGGTAAACGTCAGGACTTAAATTCACAGTTTTGTCGCTAGGGTTATAGTGGTCGGTTAATGAACCTTCTACAGAAATAACCTTTACATCATTTATACCGTGATCAGATAACATCTTTTCTGCAATCTCTTTACCTGACAATCCGTTTGCTAACATTTGTTGCGAATATTCATTGAACTTCGACTTAAATCTCCAACTGATTACAAAACTTAATAATAAGAATGCAATCATGATAACATATAAAAATCCCATATTCTTTTGTTTTATTATTTAACAATCAATACCGATGCCATGTTTTAAATACTGACAAAAGGTACTAACTTAGGTCAAATTTACTAAAATATTCAGTATGAATCTGTCGTATTGGGAAAGAACGTCATTTTTGCAAAATTATGATTACACAATTGTGGGGGCGGGTATCGTCGGACTTTTTGCTGCAATTGAGATTAAGAAAAAAAATGCTCGAGCAAAAGTATTAGTTATTGAGCGTTCGGCATTGCCAGATGGAGCTAGCACAAAAAACGCAGGCTTCGCCTGCTTTGGTAGTTTATCAGAAATCATACAGCATAGAAAAAATACTTCAGAAGAAGAGTTTATTGGCTTGGTTAAAAAAAGAATTGCCGGACTTAAAAAAATGCGCGATGAGTTAGGTGAGAGCAATATAGATTTTTATGCTAATGGTGGATATGAAATTTTCACTAAAAATGATTTAGATGTTTTTGATGATTGCAATAAGTCATTAGCAGAATATAATTCATTACTTCAAAATATTTTTAATGATGATGTATATGAATTAAGAGATAGCGATATTGACAAGTTTAATTTTAAAAATGTCGAGCACTTAATCTACACCAAATATGAAGCACAAATACATTCAGGTAAGATGATGCAAATGCTAATAAGCAGGGCATTTGAGTACGGAGTACAAATATTATTTAACACTGAATTAGTTTCATATGAAAATAATGATTCAATAATTTTAAATACAAACACAGGAAATATTAACACACATAAATTATTAGTAACTAATAATGCATTTGCAAAAAAATTATTTAGTGATTTAGATTTAAAACCTGGGCGCGGACAAATTATTGTAACATCCGAAGTAAAAGATTTAAAACTCAAAGGTAATTTTCATTACGACAAAGGATTTTACTATTTCAGAAACATCGATAACAGAGTATTGATAGGTGGTGGAAGAAATTTAGATTTTAAAGCTGAAGAAACTTTTGAAAATGGTGAGACAGAAATAGTGCAAAAAGAATTGAGAAGGTTACTTTCAGAAATGATTTTGCCTAATGTTAATTATAGAATTGAATATTCTTGGAGTGGCACTATGGCTTTTGGTACAGAGATAACACCTATTGTAAAAGAGCTAGAAAAAAATATTTATTGTGCAGTAAGATGTAACGGAATGGGAGTGGCAATGGGTTCATTGCTAGCCGAAGAAGTTGTTCAACTAGCAATGAATTAAGAATTCATTATAGATCCATTGTTTATATCTAATGTTTGTCCAGTGATACTTTGTTGAAAAAGTAAATACGCTACAATATCAGCAATTTCAGAGGGTTCAGACATTTTACGTAAAGGCACTTGTTGCATTGCGATGTCGTAAAATTCTTCAGTGCTGATGCCAATACCTTTTGCAATTCCATCCATACCATCACGTGACATTTGAGTATTTACCCAACCTGGGCATATAGCATTCACTAAAATATTTTCAGGTGCATATTCAATAGCCATAGATCTCATCAATCCTAACAAGCCTGCTTTCGATGCACAATAAGCAGTGTAATTGGCAACACCTAATCTTGCTAATACCGAAGAGGTCATGACAATATGTTTGTAGTTATTACTTGACTTTTTTAATGAAGGCAAAAAAGTTTGAATGAATTGATAAGTGCCTGTTAAGTTTGTTTCGATAATGTCTGTCCAGCGATCATTCTGCCCCCAATGATTTTCACCACCGATACCAGCATTGGCAATTAATGCATCAACAGGTCTGCGAAGTAATGGAAGTGTATTAGCTAAGCTATCTTTATTTTTTATGTCAGCATTTAAAGTATAGTGATCACCATCTTTTAAACTGATTAAAGTTTTTTGAAGATGAACACTATTACGACCTAATAAATAACAATCGAAATTTAATTCACTTAATTTTATTGCTATGGCTCTACCAATACCAGAGCCTGCACCACTAATGATTACAGATCTTCTCATTAAATTACAATCCAGCTTCTTTATCTAAATAACTTTGTACAATATCAATTGCATTAGTAATCACATCACTTAATGCAGTGATAAACGTACCTGGTTGTGCTGTTGATATTGCATGTTTAATTGCTTCAACTTCTTTCGGTATAATTTCATACGATATTTTTTTATCGACAGAGTTTATTCCTTTTAAGATTAGATTAATTATTTCTTCTTCGGTTCTACCTCTTAAATGTTTTTCTTGGCGAATGATAATGTGATCAAACATACGAGCAGCAATCATACCACAATTGGTTATGTCTTCATCACGTCTATCACCAACACCGGCAATGATACCCACTTTATAAGGTGAATCAATTTGAGCTAAAAACTCTTCTACTGCCATATAACCTGCTGGGTTATGAGCAAAGTCGATCATTACTTTGAAATCTTTGAATTCAAAAATATTCATACGACCAGGTGTTTGCGCAGCTGAAGGAATAAAGGTTTCGAGTGAGATACGCATATCTTCAGTTTTGAAACCATATAAATAACCAGCTAATGTTGCAGCTAAAACGTTAGCAATCATAAAGCGAGCTTTACCACCTAATGTTAGAGGAATGGTAGTAACTTTTTCTACACGTATTTTCCAATCACCTTTTTTAATAGTTACAAATCCGTTTTCATAAATAGCAGCAATACCACCAGCTTTGCAATGCTTTTTAATGACAGCATTATTTTCGTCGAGACTGAAGTATGCAATATTACAATCAAGTTCAGATGCTATTTTTACACAATATTCATCTTCTGCATTTAATACAGCCCAACCATCTTTCTTAACACTTTTTACGACAACAGATTTTACTCTTGCAACATCCTCAAGAGTATTAATATCATTTAAACCTAAGTGATCTTCTTGAATATTAGTAACAACACCAATATCGCATCTACTAAAGCCTAAGCCTGCTCTTAAAATACCTCCACGAGCAGTTTCTAAAACTGCAAAATCAACTGTAGGGTCTTTCAAAATAAACTCTGCACTATAAGGCCCAGTAGTATCACCTTTTTCGAGCATATGATTTTGAACATAGATACCATCAGAAGTTGTAAAGCCAACTCTATAGCCCATGTTCTTTACGATATGTGCAATTAAGCGAGTGGTGGTAGTTTTACCATTAGTGCCCGTTACTGCAATGATTGGAATTCTTGAAGGTTTACCCGGAGGGTACAACATATCAATCACTGGTGCGGCAACGTTACGTGGCAAGCCTTCTGCAGGTGCAAGGTGCATTCTAAATCCAGGTGCTGCATTCACTTCTAAAATAACACCACCATTTTCTTTCAATGGTTGCGTTAAATTTTTAGCCATTATATCTATACCACAAACATCAAGTCCGATCACCCTTGAAATACGTTCAGCAAGAAAAATATTTTCAGGATGCATCATATCAGTAACATCAATCGATGTACCACCTGTACTTAAGTTCGCAGTAGATTTTAAATAAACAATTTCATTTTTTTCTGGAACTGTTTCTAATGTATAATTTTTCTTTTCTAATAAATCTAGAGTGTCTCTATCAACAGTAATTTCTGTTAATACATTCTCATGTCCGTACCCTCTACGTGGATCTTTATTTTCTATCTCAATTAATTTCTCGATCGTATTTACACCATCGCCTTTAACATGAGCGGGTACACGTTGAGCAGCGGCAACTACTTTATTATCTATCACCAGAACTCTAAAATCATAACCTGTAATAAATCTTTCAACAATTACTTTTCTAGAATATTTTTTAGCGTGAGTTAATCCTTCAACTGCATCATCCCAATTCAACACATTAATACTTGCGCCCTTACCATGATTACCATCGAGTGGTTTAATTACAATTGGGAAACCAATTCTATCGATGCATTTTTTTAAATCTTCTTCATCAAAAACAATATCACCTTTAGCTACTGGTATTGCAGCTTCGTATAACATTCTTTTAGTTGCTTCTTTATTGCATGCAATGTCAACAGCGATGTTACTAGTTTTATCGGTAATGGTAGCTTGAAATCTAACTTGATGTTTACCATAACCTAATTGAATCAATGAATTTTTACCTAAACGAATCCATGGTATATCTCTAGCAACAGCTTCATCAACTAACGATGCAGTACTTGGTCCTAAGCGAACTTCTTCTCTAATCTCACGCATCTTTTGAATGTCAGCAGCAACGTCATAATCTTCAGCATTAATTAATGCTTCAGCAATTCGTACAGATGATTCTGCAGCGAACATACCTACGTTTTCTTCTGTATATGAAAACACTACATTATAAATACCTGGAGTTTTAGTTTCACGAGTTCTACCAAAGCCAGTATTCATACCAGCTAGGGTTTGAATTTCTAAAGCGATATGTTCAATAACATGACCCATCCAAGTACCTTTACGTACTCTAGTATAAAATCCACCCGGCACACCTTCTGAACATCTATGTTCATACATGGTGGGGAACATTGCTTCTAGCCTTTCTGCAAATCCGTCTATTTTATTTGTGGGGCGCTGTTCTAAATCTTCTAAATCTAGGCGCATTTGTATTAATTTCTTACGTTTAACACTCCAAATGTTGGGTCCTCGAAGTGCTTGTATACTCAATATTCTCATACTACATGTTAAGTTAGATTTGTAATTTAATGAAAATATTTAAAAATATTCATATCATTGTTTGTATTTTATGTTAAAGTAATATTAAATAATATGACACCAGTTGGTAAGCTAATTATAATTGGGGGGGCAGTAGATACCGGTAGCTTTACCGAAAAAAATTACCAAGATGAGATTGAGAAGAATCTTAATTTTTTCGAAAAGGGTATTTTAAAAAGAATCTTATTAGAATCAGCGAATGCTGAGAATTCAAGAATTGAAATCATCACAACTGCTTCGCAAATACCAGATGTAGTTGGTGATGAATACGTGAAAGCTTTTTCATATTTAGGTGCTGATAATTGTGGAGTGATGAATATCACTCAACGAGAGCAAGCTAATAGCGATGAGTTTGTAAATAGATTGCAAGCAGCAGATGTCGTAATGTTTACTGGCGGTGATCAGCTTCGATTAAGTTCAATTTTAGGTGGCACAGAATTTCATCATTTATTAATTAAGAAATATCAAGAAACAAATTTCTTAATGGCAGGTACATCAGCGGGTGCAGCAGCAGCTTCGAACAATATGATTTATCAAGGGTCTAGCTCAGAAGCATTGTTGAAGGGTGAAATAAAAATTACTGGCGGACTTGGCTTAATAAATGATGTAATCATTGATACACACTTTGTGCATAGAGGTAGAATTGGAAGATTGTTTCAAGCGGTTGTTAGCAACCCTATGATATTAGGTGTTGGATTAGGTGAAGATACCGGTTTGTTTATTAAGAACGGACATGAGATGGAGGCAATAGGTTCGGGTCTTGTAATTATTGTGGATGGTAGAAATATTAAAGACACTAACATTACAGATATACCTATGGGCACACCAATATCTATAGAGAATTTAGTTGTACATGTAATGTCTATGCATGATCATTTTGATTTAAAAACACATAAGATGATCATCAATAAAAATTTCAAAAAAGACAGTGACAAATACGCAAGAATAGATCGCTAATGAAACTGATTATACACGGCGGCTTTTTTTCAGAATCAACTACAAGTATAGAAGTAAAAGTTGCGAAGCAAAATGCACTAAAAGAAATAGTTGCTAAGGGCTACGAATATTTGAAGTCGCATACATCCGTAGAAACAGTTGTATACACGGTAAAGCTTTTAGAGGATAATGAATTATTCAACGCAGGATTAGGATCTCAAATTCAAAGTGACGGAAAAATAAGAATGAGTGCTTCAATTCATGATGGTGCTAACAAAAAGTTTTCTGGTGTAATTAATGTACAAGATATTCAAAACCCAATAGAGCTTGCAAAAATTTTAATGTCAGAAGATGATAGAGTTTTAGGTTCTGAAGGTGCAAATCAATATGCAACAAAAAATAATTTCGAATATTTTAATCCAGAATTACCACAACGTCGTAAAGAATACGAAGCGAAATTAAAATCAAAAGGATTAGGAACTGTAGGTTGTGTTGCGATAGATAATGAAGGAAAGCTAGCAGCGGCTACATCGACCGGTGGTAAAGGCTTTGAGCTAGTGGGTAGAATTTCAGATTCTGCAACAACAGCTGGTAATTTTGCAAATGATTATGCTGCAGTTTCATGTACAGGTGTTGGTGAAGATATTGTAAGTGTAGCATTAGCTACAAAAATTGTTACGAGATTAACAGATGGAATGACAATAGAAAATGCATTCAAAAAATCATTTGAAGAGTTAAAAGAATTTGATGGTTTTGCAGGTGCAATTGCAATTGATAAATACGGTAATATTTTTCATCAAGATTCGTTTCCATATATGGTATGGGCATCGCATGATGATGAATTAAAATGCTTCGAATAATAAAAAAACAGGCGTATGAAAAAGTATCTAATATTGATTTTCGTTTTAACTGCCTGCTCTCCTAAAATTAAAAAGCAGATTGCAAAAGAATATCCATACGATGTTATTGAAGTTACAGCTAATGGCGGCTTTGCGGGTACAACTACAGGTTTCGCAATTCAAAAAAACGCAGAAATAAATTTAATATATCATTTACCTGGTAAGAGCTACCAACAAAAATTTTTCAGATTGAGTACTGAAGATTCAGTAAGAATGATCTTTGATAAAGTTTGGGAGTCTGGCATATATAATGATGAATTTAAAAAATCAGGTAATATGACCTATTCAATTACCTTTAGAAAAGATACTAGTTTTAGGAGTATATACTGGACAGATGGTTTAGATTCAACTGCAAAGTATATAGAAATGTATCGTTTATTAAGAGCATTCTCAACAGGCAAAAATAAATAACATTAGATTGTATTAAATAATTAGTAACTTGGTGATAACTAAACCGATAAGTTATTTTATTTTTTAACCAAATCTAAAGATTATGAAAGCCTATCTAACTAAACTGCCTTTACTTATTGCTATTTTGTTTTTAAACATTGATTATGTAAACGCTCAATTGAGTAACCCGAGAGTAGAAAATGTATATGGAGGAAGAATCACATACATTAATGGTTATCCATTAAGTTCTTCAAGTTCTAGAATATTTATTACTACTGAGAGTGCCAATACTATTTTTTATGCGGATGTTACTACACCAGCAACATCTAGTTCATCTTTCTCGGCATTCAATAAATTAGAATCAGCTGATGATGATAATGGTTACGGTTCGGGAATTAATTATTTACAAATACATGAAGCATCAGGAAGTATATTCTTTTCGGTTTTAGATAAAATGTATCGCACAACAGTTAGTGCAACAACTGCTACAGAGGTTTCAAATGGATCAATGCATGTGCCATTTGTATATCAAAATACTATGATCTATTCTAAAGGCAACCAACTATATTTTGGAACACTTGATGCATCTGGAAATTTTACAGCATCTGCAGGTTCACCAATAAGTTTCACATCAAGTATGGGATTTCATACTTTTGCTGTAGATCCGGTTACAAATTATGTTTATGTGTTTTATCAAGGTACTGGTAGTACTTTAAAATTATATAAATCATCTAGTACAATTTCAACATTCAATTCTTCAACAACTTTTTCAGATATAAGTCCGACGACACTCTCAACCAGCATTAACTACATGGCGATGAACATTGCACCAGATGGTAGATTGTTTTTAGCAGGTTCGCCAATGGGAATGGGATTTAAAGAAGTAGCATATACAGATAATGATACATTATTTAACACAGTAAATACAGGCATAGATGGTGTAGGTTCTAACACGATTGACTTTAGCGGTACATCTACAAATTATCACGTTTACTATACAAAAGCTGCGAGCAATAATAAAGGTTTAGCGGGTTCATGGAAGGTGTTTGGAAATGCTGGCTTTGAAACACACCCTAATGATGGTGCAGTTTATGCTGACCCCAATGATAGCAATATCGTTTATATGACAACAGATCAAGGTATAGGTGCGTCAATAAATGAAGGTGCGAATATTTTTGAAATTAATGACGGTGTTGAAGCAGTACAAGTAAATGATTTTGATATGACCGCTGATAAGCAAACAGCTTGGTTAGCATCGAAGGCGGGAATTAGAAAATTAAGCAATTATTTAACGTCACCAAACTGGACGAACGCAATGTTCCCGAATGGTGATGGTTCACCTTATTATTCAGCTGAGATGATAGGTGATACTAACAAAGTTTATGTAGGTAACTTAAGAGTATATAGATCAGATAATGGAGGTTCAACTTGGACACAAAAGTTCACACCAGAATCATCGCCATGGTCATGGACAGGAGCAGTAGTATGTGAAGCAATAGAAGTTTGTCAATACGATACATCAATTGTATTTGCAGGTTATACAATACAAGGTTCTGAAAAAGGCGGACTTTTTTATTCGAATAATAGTGGTGCATCATGGTCACAAATTAAATTACATGTTTCAACAGTACCCAATAAAGATGTTGATGTTTATGATATCGTATTTAATATTGAAGGTTCAGATACTGTTGCATATGTTGGTGTAGATTATGATTTGTCGTCACCTACAGGTAGAAGCATTTATAGAGTTGTAAAGTCTGGTTCTAATTGGACAGCTACACAAGATATGGATGCGACGAATACGAGTACTGGTTCATTAATTGTGGCATCTATAAGAGATCTAGAATTAAGCAGAACAACAGATACATTATTTGCTTGTGGAACTGATGCTGGTATCAATCATCCGATTGCTTATTATAAACCAATTAATACAACGAACAAGTGGACGCCTTATAGTACTACAGGATTTCCATTTGTAACAGGTAAACAAGCAAGAGCAATTACTTTAGGTAATGACACAATTTATGTAGCAGTAGATAATGAAGTATATAATTTAGCATTAAGTTCTACAACATGGAACTTAGGCTACTCTTACCCGAATGGCACACAAATTTATGTTCTATATTTTGATGAATTATTAGTGGGAACAGGTACAGGTTTGTATGGGCATGTAGGGAAAGCAAATGCGCAAGGTTATAATTTAATTGAAAATGAAATATTATTATATCCGAATCCGAATGCTGGTGAATTTAAAATCATCTTGAATAAAAAATATAATGATATTGAATTATCAGTTTACAACGCACTTGGGTCAAGAGTTTATTTGAGTAATTATAATAACAAATCTGAAATAGATTTTAATTCGGCATTGACTTTTAGTAAAGGAATGTATTATATAAATATCAAAGCAGATAATAAAGAATTCAAAACGAAATTATTAATTGAAAAATAAATCATGAAAAAAAATCTAGGGATATTATTAGCACTAACATTATCTGCATACAATCTTTTTGCACAAAACGAAATTAAGATACCAGAAAATATTGTTGCTGAAGGTATACCAGCATTGAGTAATTCTTATGTAAATGATGTAAAAAAATATACTGAATTTAAATCAGCAAGTTTAGTAGAAGTACATCCGAATAAAAGAGAAATATTAATTACTACAAGAGCGCAAAATAGCAATCAATTGTTTCTATTAAATTCAGCGTTGGGAGATAAAAACCAAATTACTTTTTTTAATGAACCTGTAGGTAATGCAAGTTATGAGCCAAGTAATGGTTCGTATTTTATTTTTAGTAAAGATTCAGGCGGAAATGAATTTGCACAGCTGTACAGATATGATGTGGGTACTAAAAATATAAGTTTACTTACAGATGGTAAAAGATCACAAAACGGAAATATTAAATGGACATACAAAGGTGATCAAATTGCATATGCGAGTACAAAAAGAAATGGTAAAGACAGAGATTTTTATTTAATGAATCCGCAAGAGCCTAGTTCAGAAAAATTGATTGTTAAAAACGAAGGCGGAGGATGGAGCATTAGTGCATGGTCGAGTGATGACTCAAAATTATTAGTTAGAGAAGGTATATCGGCAAATGAATCTAGAATTTATTCTGTAGATGTAAATACAGGAGAGAAAGTTAGGTTATTGCCTTTAAAAGATGAGCGCGCTACATATAGTGCAATCACTTATGCTAATTCTGAAAAAGGAATGTATTTGATAACTAATAAAGACAGTGAATTCAATAGATTAGCCTATTATGATTTTAAATCTAAAAAACTTACATACATCTCAAAAGATATAGAATGGGATGTTGAAGATGCTGAGATGAATGAAAGCGGAAACAAAATGTTGTTCGTTACTAATGAGAATGGTCTATCAAAAGTTTATTTATTGAACACTGCAAATAATAGGTATTCTAGATTAGAAAAAATGCCAAACGGTTTAATAGGAGGATTGAAATGGTTTAATGGCGACAAATCTTTCGCATACACTTATAGTAATTATAAAACTACATCTGATGTTTATGAGTATGTTATAGATGAGAATAAAATTGAGCGATGGACAGAGAGTGAACTGGGAGGCTTTGATGCTAGTAATTTGCAAGAGCCTGAATTGATAACATGGAAATCATTTGATGGGAAAATTATTTCAGGATATTTATATAAAGCTGCATCAAAATTTGAAGGTAAAAGACCAGTGATAATTAATATTCATGGTGGCCCCGAAGGTCAATCTAGACCAAACTTTATAGCAAG
>JACCEA010350532.1_pt1 | contig 19299 bp, 19 predicted proteins | sample 7449851 | NCBI WGS metagenome assembly JACCEA01 (sample SAMN15323453, study PRJNA562643) | freshwater metagenome | isolation source: river surface water | place: USA:Blue River Watershed | collected 2017-08-18
GCAATCTTTGGCCACTGTCTGTTCAAATACCATTTCTTGAGCGGATTGGTGGCCTCTTCGGCCAATCGTTTCCAAATCAGATGTTCCACATTGTGCGCTCGAAAGGCCAACTTAGCCTTCGATTTTTTCTGAATTTCGTCGAGGTAGTACAACCAAAAAGGACCATCCATATGAATCAAATCATACTCGGTATCTTCCAGAATTTGTCCAATTTTCTTATGCAATTGATCATCCTGCAAACGAATCGCGTGGTACGATTGGGAAGAAAACAAAGAAGTGAAAGCGCCCCAAATGCTGGGTTGGTGTTGAACATCCACCACGGTTGCTTGAATGGCAGGTATGGTTTTCAAGAAAGAATCGATCTCCTGATCTGAAATCCAATGTTTTGGAGTGCGAATAGCCAACAAATGAACTTCATTCCCTGTTTCCGCATATCCCTCCATGATTCGCAAAAGGCCCAAAGCGCCCCCGTCTTTCGGGGGAAATGGTAGCCGATACGCCAATTGAAGTACCTTCATCTCTTCCTTTTAAAAATCGATAATATTCCTCCCGTATCGGTATTGGCGCGAACCATCAAGATCAATCCAACCGGAAGAAGTAGAAAAGTGGCCAACCACATCCCTTGCCAAGGAGCTAACTTCCCTGATTCGGCCATCTTTTCACCGATCATGGACGTGACGTGGTACACTAAAAAGAAGAAAATCGAAAAAAGCATGGGCAACCCAAATCCACCTTTTTTGATAATGGCCCCCAACGGTGCTCCAATTAGAAACAAAACCAAGCAGGCCACCGAAAGAGTGAATTTTTTATGTCGTTCTACCAAATGGGCTGAAATGTTATTCTGCTGATACTCCATATCCCGAATTAACATGGAAGTATACGATTTTACCGATGAAACTCCATTTTTCGCATCTTGCAACACCAAATTTTGAAAAGAATCTGGAATCATGGTCTTCCAATCAAACGTGCCAGCAGATGTAACCTTCGCTTGGCTGATATTCGAGTCGGCCAATAAGCCATAGTATTTATTTTGGAATCCAGCGACTTCCGTAATGCGGTTTTTTCGTTGAAGTTTTAATGAATCGATGTTCGTTGAAAGTTGTTGCACCGTGAGCATGGTGTACACATCCTTGAAGGTACTTTCCTGAGTTCTAGAAAATCGGAAAGCAGAAAGGTCAAAACCAACCTGCTGCTCTTTAAACTCCATTTTCATGGCAGGCAGAACAGCTGTTTCACCCGCTTTGGGTTGAATTTCTTGGTAAACATACCCATCGTACAATCGCAAAACGAGGTAATGATTGTTGGCAACACTTTCCATTACCCCCTTTTTCGCATAAACATATTTGGTGTTGCCCCGTCGTTCTGAGTGATCGTAAATGGTAATTTGCCTTAAAGTTTTTCCATCATCATCTTTTTTCCCTACATGAATGGAATAACCATCAATTCCGTTGTAGTAAACCCCCGCCTGAATACTTAAAGCAGGCCGTTGCTCCCGGATATCGTACAATAGGGTTTGAAATTTCAGGTTAACAACGGGAAGGATATTATTGGAGAAGAAAAAAGCGAAAACAACCCAAATTAAGGTTAAAACGGTCAATGGCCGCATAAATCGCCACAACGAGATCCCCCCTGATTTGATGGCGGTTAATTCAAAAAATTCACCCAAATTTCCGAACGTCATCAATGTCGCCAGTAAAATGGCCAACGGCAGGGCCATCGGGACAAAGGATACCGAAGCCAACGACATTAATTTGAGAATGAGAAAGGTATCGAATCCTTTGCCAACCAAATCGTCGACGTATTTCCAAAGAAATTGAAGGACTAGAATAAACTCTACCACAAAAAAAGTGGCAAAAAAGGGAGCTACGTATGCATTAAGCAAAAACCGATGGAGAACTTTAGGCTTCAAAACGGCTGCAAAGATACATTTTTATGCTCCAACTGCGCGGTGCAGCCGTTGAATCGACGTATCCCAAAGAAGTTTTAAATCATCTTCTTCGCCCTGCTCACAAAAATCGGTAATCAACAACTCAATTTCATCGGTAATCGCATCCACCACAATTTGCAATTGAATGTACTCCTCCTCATCGTGATAATCCAACTTAAACTTCACCGATGCGTTGATTTTCTTTTCAACCATTCGACCTTCCACCACTTCTCCATTCCAATTAAAGGTCCAAGTATCTCCGTGTTGTTCTACTTTATCAGCAAACCATTGACTTAGAAATACCGGATCGGTTAAATAGGTATACAGCAAGACAGGCTTGCATCGGAGTGGATATTCAATGTGTGTTTTTACCGTTGCCATTGTAGGGTTTGTTAAAAGATTTGTTCCAAAGGCAAATTATTGAAATTTCCTGAAGACATCAAGAGTAAAGCCGAATTTTCTTGATTTCTTTTCTTTAAATTTTCAAATAACTCCTGGGAATCGGTAAAAACCCTAAAATTGGAATGATGGAACTCAAGAGCAACTTGCTCAGGTGGAAAAAACGGAAGTTTTTTCAGTTCCAATTGGGCGGGATTGTAGTACACCCAAGCTTCATCTGCGGCCTGCATGGCGTTTTTGTACTGAGGGAGGAAGTCCGCATTTAAGGAACTGTACGTAAACAACTCAAATACTGCCAACATTTCACGTTTTGGATATTGCAAGCGAACGGCATCAACCGTAGCTTTTAATTTGGACGGACTATGTGCAAAATCGCGGTAAATCACCTCCGAAACATCGTTCTTCCAGCATTCCATGCGCTTTGCAGCACCTTTGAACGATGAAATACCCCGGTAAAACTCTTCGTCAGACAAACCCAGTTGTTGGCATAACAAGTATGCTCCTTGAATATTTTTTAGATTGTGCTCTCCAAAAACTTCGACTGCAATGGAATTTTCATCCTTGTTTAGTAGAAAACACTGCTCGTTTTCAACCCGATAGGGATGGGCTTGGTAACCCACCCTCTTCCCAGGCAATTCGTTTTCATCCATCAAGGAAGAAAGGGCAACATCCGTTTCATCGTAAACCAAAAATCCATTTTCGGGCAACGTTTTCGTGAAATCACGAAAGGCGTTCACATAACTTTCCCACGTTGGAAACACATTCATGTGATCCCAGGCAATCCCTGAAATTAAAGCAAAATGAGGATGGTACCATAAAAATTTCGGACGTGGGTCGAGCGGTGAAGTGAGATATTCGTCGCCTTCCAAAATGATAAGGGGCGCATCCGAAATTTGCACCATGGTTTCGAAACCCTCGATCTGAGAACCTACCAAATAGTCAAAAGAGCGCCTAGCTTGTTTCAAAACATGCATCAGCATGCTGGTAATGGTAGTTTTTCCGTGACTTCCGGCAATCACCAAACGGGTTTTATCCTGAGAATGATGAGCCACAAATTCTGGAAAAGAAAAAATGCGAATTCCCCATTTCTGGGCTTCGATTAACTCTGGATTATCGCCTCGAGCGTGCATGCCCAAAATGACCGCATCCACATTGGAGTTGATTTTTTCGGGGAACCAACCCAATTGAGCTGGCAGTAATCCATAATTTTCTAAACGGGTTCGAGACGGCTCAAAAATCTGATCATCACTTCCGGTAATGGTATGACCCAAATGGTGCAAGGCTAACGCCAAATTGTGCATCACTGCACCGCCAATCGCAATGAAATGGTATCTCATCATTCAAAAATTTCATCTTGATCTAAGGGCTCCTCTTCAAAAATCATGGGAACCGTATCATTCAACTGAAACCCATTCATCGCTCTTCCGCTCAATCGCACCCGCGGATCAAATCCAAGGGTATCCGTTTCGGTTAATAATCCGCGGGAAGCCATTTTTCGGGTAATTAATTCCGAATGACGAATGGCATAGGGTCTTAATTCTCCAAACGCATCAAAAAAGCTTCGGTATTGTTTTGGACGAGGAATCAAGGTGGCCAAATACACGCATTCGGGAAGGGAGAGCTGACTCGGTGATTTTCCAAAGTAGAAGTCTGAAGCTTCGCCCAAACCGTAAACATTGGGTCCCCACTCAATCATGTTAACATAAACTTCAAACATCCTTTGTTTGGAAGAAATACGTTGATTTTCAATCAACCACACCATCAATGCTTCCTCAAATTTTCGGCTTAACGTTTTTTTCCTAGAAAGGAATAAGTTCTTTACCAATTGCATGGATAAGGTACTTCCGCCAACCTTAAATTGTTTGGTTTTGTAATTTTTAGCGATGGCATTTTTGAACGCCTCCATCACAAAACCTTTGTGTCCAAAGAAACTTGGATCTTCACAGGTTAAAATGGCATTTTTTAAGTACGATGGAATTTCTGAATACGAAACGAAGTAAACGTTTTCTGGGCCAATAAACCTAGAGCGCATGGGTTGACCATTTTCGATGGGAGTATATTCAAAGGGATCATTGAAAAAATCGAGCTGTGCTTTCCCAAAACTCAATAATTTGAACCCTTCTTGATGAATTCCTGCATCAAATGTTGATTGAAAGGGTTTTGTGCCGTTCAAATGCAGGTCGAGATAAAAGTCCATTTTGCCCTCTGCCTTGGTTCCGGTTAAGGATCCAAACATGCCAGAAGGTAAAGCATCGAAAAAGGTTTGCGCCTGAACAGGATAAGTCGATATTTTAAGTTGATAATCTGGATTCTCACCGGTTTGAACACGGGCATATACCTTTCCAGGAATTCCATTGAAATCAATGCTAGTAGAGCTATCCAATTCCGCAAAATCAGCACCGAACAAGGTAGCAAACGATGCATCAGCATGCGGAATAAACACCATGGAATCGCTGAAGCGAGGATGGAATACTCCCAAATTTTTCACCGTTCCATTTCCTTTTACCTCCAACTCTCCCCCACCGTAATCCACATCTTCCAAACTCAAATTCAATTCTGAAAACGCAAATTTCAATCCTAATTTCGACTCCAGTAAAGGCAATTGCACCCAATTTTGTCCTTTAGGTTTTAAATTGATGGTTCCCGTTAAATCTCCCCGATCAACCTCACCGGCAATGGCCATAAAGTGGCGGCCCGATCCTTCTTCAAACCAAAATGTACCTTCCAAGTCTTCATCGTCCAATTCAATGCGCTCCAAAAAAAACGTCGTTAATCCACGGTTATCTCGAAAGGTCGTTTGAAAATTGGAAACCATGAGGTCGGAGGGCAAAATATCGAAAATTTTATCGATGGATCGATAAAGAAGACGCGCAATATTTCTTTTCTGTGTAGTATCTACCGGCTCTTTTTTTCCCTTTAAAAAAGTACAAAAATTACATCCCAGCGAATCATTTTTGATCAAAGAAATTTTTCCACCATCCGATTCAACAGCGCCGAATAGCACCTTTTTCTGAAGCAAAGGAAGCATTCGAACACTTAACTCCAACCGTGGAAAATAGGCCAAGGTATCTTTCAGGGGAGAAATTAGACATACTTGATTCATTTCAACCGAATTTATCCCCGAAAATTGGTAAGACCCAATGCTAAGCACCGATTGATAATCAGATGAAATCTTTGATTTTGCTTTGGCAATGGCACGGTCTAAGAAAGACTGTCGGAATGCAAAATAAGCTCCAATAGAAAGGACAATAATAGCTAAAATGGTGAATCCCAAAACTTTGGGCCACTTCCTTTTTCGGGAATAAAGGTTTCGAACGTAAACTGCCAAGGATAAATTTATTTGGAGTATGCAATATTACCCCGAATGATGGTGTATTTCGTGGAAACGTTTGGAATTTTTTCCACAGGAATGCTCATGACGTCCTGATCAAAAACAGTGAAATGGGCCCATTTCCCTTTTTCAATGCTTCCCATTTGATCGTCCATTTGCATGGAATAGGCCGCAAATCGAGTTAATCCCAACAATGCTTGTTGGCGGGTTAAAGCCTCGTTCATTTGAAAGCCTCCTTGAGGTTTTCCGTCGGTGGTTTTTCGAGCAATGGCCGCATAAAACTGCAATACTGGTCGGATCGACTCTACCGGAAAATCACTTCCCAGCGGTAAAAATCCGTTGCAATCCCAAAGCGTTTTGTACTGATAACCCCGTGTAACGTAGGTGCCCAAGCGATCGGGAGCCCAAGCGTGATCGCTGGTTGCATGCGATGGCTGAACCGAAGGAATGATGGAGTACTGTTTGAAAAGGGGAAAATCGGCAGGATCAACGATTTGAGCATGTTCAATTCTCCACCGCAGCGGATTTCCCTTTTGAATCAATTGAGAATAAATGCGAAGCACGTCGTGATTGGCAGAATCGCCGATGGCGTGGGTGCACAATTGAATTCCGTTTTCTTGGCATCGGCGAGCGACTTTTTCCATGGAATCCAAGGATGTTACTCGAATTCCGTAGTAGTCGTGGCGATCGTGGTATTCGTGCTTCAGAAGTGCGCCTCTCGATCCCAAAGCTCCATCTGCGTAGAGTTTCACTGATTTGACCAAAAAGCCATCTTCAACAATGGGTGATTTCAAATATTTTTTCAACGTGGTTTCATCGGTTCCATCCATCATCAAATGAAAATCCATTTTTAAATCACCGCTTTTTTTCAATTCATGTATGGCATCGATGATATTGGATTTCAATCCGGCATCGTGCAAAGCCACCATGCCTTCGGCAAGGCAGTTCTTTTGGGCCGACATCAGGTATTTTTCCATGTCCTCCTTCGATGGTTGAGGAATGATATTTTGAACCAAATCCACGGCGCCATCGATCAGTAAACCTGTAAACTTTCCATTATCAAGAACTACCTCTCCTCCAAGGGCCGGATTATTTTTTGGTTCGACCCTATTCCAAGCGACTTCATTCACCAAGGCGGCGTGTCCATCCACCCGAGTAAGGAAAACTGGTTGAGTAAGTTTCAACTGATTGAGAAGTTGGTGATTGGGCATCTTTTTGTTGGCCCATAAATTCTGATCCCATCCACGTCCGATGATCCACGGTAAGTTTGGATTTCTCTCAGCAAATTCCTTCACTCGTTGAATCATTTCTACCTCAGAAGAGCAGCCCCAGAGGTTAACCTCGAAGATACCCTTGCCGTACCCGTAAAAATGTGCATGCGCATCGATGAGGCCCGGATAAACCGCTTGATTTTGCAGATCTACCGTAGAATCGGCTTTAAAACCGTTCAAAATTTCTTGATTGGACCCGGTGGCGAGGATTTTTCCGTCTTTCACGGCCACGGCTTCCACCACCAAAAAGGAGGAATCGCAGGTGTAAATTTTTCCATGATGCAGGATGTAATCAGCTTGCGGAAGTGATTGACAAGCAGCGAAGAACAACAAGATAATTGAAAGAAGAAAGGTTTTCATGCTACAAAGTTAGGATAGTTTATCGGGCACAAGGCAAGAAAAAAATCAAAAAAAGTTTGCAAAAAAGTTTGGCAATTCGATAAAAGACCTATCTTTGCGCCACGTTAATAAAAATAACGTTGGATTCCGTAGCTCAGCTGGTAGAGCAATACACTTTTAATGTATGGGTCCTGGGTTCGAGTCCCAGCGGGATCACGAAAATAAACCGTAACTCATTGAAAAACAGATAGTTACGGTTTTTTTATTTTTATCTAGCCCGTATTTAGCCCGAAATTGCAATTTCCAAAAATATTTTCTGACTTTTCAGGAAATATTAAAACTTAATTTACATGGGATGATTCCAACTCATACTTACCACATGGTTTAAGAAAATTTAAAAAGAGCCCTCCTTATCCATCCTCTTTTTTTCATTTCAAGGTCCCATTTCAACGGGTTTGGTCCCATTTATTTTTACGAAAATAGCTATCTCCAAAAAGTGGCTTAATAGCCCATATCATCACATTTTCGAGGAAAATTACCGGGAAAACACCTTACTTTTTGAGCCTTTTTTGGAAGGTTCCCAACAATTTTGGGACGAAAAATGTCCGAAAATTCACGAAAATAGACATAATCCCGTCCCGGATGAATCATTCATTCAAGCAAAATTTGCAGAAATAAATTGATTCAAAATGAACCATGAAGAATTTCTTAAAAGATTGGATGATTCCCTTGAACAGCTAAAGGACTGCTTGGGAAAGTTAGAAACGCACCTTCCTATTCCCGAGAATGGCAACCATTCAAAAGAAGAAAAGAAAATTTTAACGAGAAGAGAGGTTGCCAAACTTTTCTCCTGCGACCCAACCACCGTTGATAACTGGGTAAAAAAAGGCAAACTCGTCAAATATGGATTAGGAAAACGAGTTTACTTTTTGGAAAACGAAGTACTGGAGGCAATGAAAAAATTACTTTAACACCCCAAATATTAATACCATGGCAATAGATCCATATACAGGAAATCGATTTACCCCCAAAAGGAGTAATCAAAAATTTGAAAGTAACGCCAATAGGATTGCCTACAATAACAAAAAGGCGAAAGACTTTAGAGAACTAACAAAAAGTGATATCAATCCTTTAATCCAGAATTTCAAGATTCTACTCAAATTAAAGGAAGAAAAGCCGGATGAACTCATCCACTATGAGTATTTAAAGGGTCTGGGATTTTCATTTAAACACTTTTCTTCCTTGAAAAACAAAGGAGATTATGCTATTGCCAAAATATTTAACCTAGTCCTAATTCAAACTGAAGGTAACCTATTCAAAATTAAATAAAAATGGAAGATTTCACTGATTATCATTTTATTCTTAAAAATCCAACCAACGATTCAATTCTGAGCACCAACCAAGAATTGAAGGATGCTAACAGGGCTTTAAAAGTCGCCCTAGTTCTATTGTTTGGACTAACCTTGGCCTTCTTGATTATCGATCATCAAAAGGGGGAATTTGAAAAGAAAAAAGGAGTTAGAGCTAAAAGGTAAAAAATCGCTATTTGACTAAAGAGCTACCAAACTCAAAAGTAGATAGGAAAGATTTAAATTAAAGGCCTAAAATCCTCAGAAAATAGAGGTCTAAGTCATCGCTAGCCTACCATTTTCTTTATGGAAAGCGTTCTTGTGACCTTGTGTTTTCCGTCCCACTCTAACCATAAGTGCAAACGTAACTACCTATTTTTGACATCGCCTATTGCCCTTACGAGGCTTCATCGTTGGGTTCACTTTCGTTCAACTCACCTACACTCACCTACAGAAGTCATTGCCTCCGTTTTTCCTAATCGCTCACCACAAAAGTAGTTTCCTAAATTTGCAGCATTAGGTGGTTTAAAGACATATCTTGACAGCTGTCTTTGGAAGGCCACTCAAATTTGTTTTAAAGCACCAATCAGAATTCCGCTGATTGTTCAAGTCACACACGTTTTGCGGCTTGGCGTAGTGGCGGATTTTTAGCACAAAAGCTCAATCGAAGAACTGCACTTGAACCTACCACAAAACTGTCATACGAAGCACTGAAACCGCCATTACGCCAAACCGCTGTTATGCCCAGTGCTTTTTCTGTCGTCAATTACAAGTCGTATATGGATTCGAGCATTGATTGTCGGGAGATAACCAACCTTCTTTAGTTTTTCTGTCGATGTCCAAATATTTTATGTATAACCAACCGTTCTTACAGTCAATTACATTTAGAAAGTCATAAGGTGGATTATTAATTACTGATTTTACTTTTGATTTTTTGTCAGGTTGCGTGAATAGTTTTAATGTGTCAGAATAAACACTTGAGTAAATGCCTAAATATTTAGTTTCTATCCAGCCTGTTTTTGTTGTTGTGTCAATTATTGCAGCAGAAGCTCTTACTAATGAAAAGTCTTTGATTTGTTCTGTGATTTGTAATGTGTAATAATCTTCTTTTATAGTGTCATTAATTATTTGGGCAATTATTTTTCCATTTGGTTTTTCGTAAAGAGGTATCATCATTTGCTGAGGAATAAGTAGAGTTGCACAATTGCATTTTGAAATGTTTTGTGCATTGCAACTCGACAACAATGATGAGATAAGTATAATTATTGAATATCGCATCTTACCTATTTATTTGAAGCATAAAACTATTTACAGTCTTAAGTTGATTATTAAAAATTGTCCATTGAGTTGGGGCAATCAATAAACAACCCTCTGAAACACCGTGTGTTTTTCCATCTTTTTGAAATGTTCCTGCCCAGCCATCATTATTTGGTCTGTGAATAAAAACTCCATCTAGATACGCTGGTTTTCTTTCTGGATGTGCAGGATTATTATTGTCCTGTTCATGCACTTTACCTCTTTTATTAAGAGTCCATTCAGAACCATAAGGGCCTTTCTTTTCTCCTGAACCAATTCGATTTACCATATAATTGCCATCTGCAACAACACCAAATTTAGACGGGTCTGAACTCATGGTGTATCCATCGTAAGTTTTAACATCGTCTGCTCCGCCCGGGCCGTATACTGTAACAGATGCTAAAACAGCTCCTTTACCTGTCATCTTTTGTCCTTCTCCAAGTTTTTCATTTAAACTACCGTTGAAGACTACAACTGCCAATTGTCCTTGTAAAGTTTGAAACACATCTTTTCCATCTGCATCTACACCTGTTTTTAATTTGTATTCTGAACCTTCATGCCAGTTCCAAGTTTTTTCTTTTGAACCTTCTTTTTGATATTCAAACCAATCTTGTCCGTCAGGGTCAATATTTCTTATCGGATTATTATTTACGAAATTATAAGGGCTTGCTTCGGGATATTTCGCTGCTTTAGGGTCAACAGACCACCATTTACTTTCGTTAGGACTTAACGCCATCGCAAAAAGTAAAGTGTCATTTTTACCATAATAGGAAAGTATTCCAGTCTCTTTATCAAGTTCAATATACTTGATATTTCTTGTGGTATCAATATTGAAAGCCTTAAAGGTAGCTTCGGGCAACTTCAACATTTCTTTCTTCTTATTACTTGGTGCGAAATCGTCATAAGGCGTTTGAGCAATGGCGATATGAGTAGTTGTGGCGGTAGCCACAACTACTAAAAATGTTTTTATTGCTGAATTCATTTTGCCTGAATTATGGATTATCAAATGTATTAATTTTTAGCTTGTGATTGTTCGTTTTTAATTTGCATTACTTTTTCTCGGTATTGTTCAGGTGTCAATGAACTATAACCAATTTTAGCAATGTAGTCTTTGGTTGTTTTCAATTCCTTTTCAAGTTTCACAAGGTCGGGATATGGTTTTATTTTACTGTAATCTTTCAGTCCCTTCTTCTCCATTGCCTTATCAAGTTTGTATTTTTGGTAATCTACTTTGGATAGTTGTAATAAGCTGTTTGGGTAAACTCTAAGTCCTGCCGTGAAGGTTTTATAAACAAATTCGTCATAGTAAATTCCTGTTTTCTTGTCGTAATAAACCAAAAGGTCGTTGAGGCAAAGTGCAACACTTTCTTTATCAGATAAAGGTTTCATATAAAGTCCGCTTTCCATGCCAGCATCAGAAACGTTGAAACTTTCCATGATGAAACTTGTCCGTGAAAATGTTCCGCTCGTTAGTTCTAAGTTCCACCATTTTCCTTGCTCGTCCTTATGCTTGATGAAAACATGCATAGGAGCAGTCGCAATAAATGCTTCAAAATTTACTTCGTCTGCCAGTATTTTGTAAAGAAATGGCAAAGAGTGGCAATTCCCTTTTCTTGTTTTTAAAAGCGATGAAACCATAAAACTTTCATAGTCTTTGTCGCCCATAAAATTTTCAAGGTCGTAAGTATATGGATGAAAATTGTTTTCAGCAATACTGTCTGTCATATATGTGAAAATTGCCCAATTACCTGCTGTTCGGAAGCGTTGCAAGTTCTTGGCAACAATCATTTGATTGATTTTGATTTTTACGTTGTCAATTTCGTTGCAAAACTCTGTCCAATTGAGTTTACCACCATAATATGCGTTTTCAGTCAGGAATACTGCACGCTTGAAACTTAATGGTTTTGTTCCATTTAGCATTTCAGTCATTTCGTCAACCGCAATTTGATAGGGGTCTGCTATTGTTGCCTTTGTAGTTGCTTTTACTGTTGTGTCTGCTGGTTCAGTAAAATTCACTTGTTCGGTCTGCAAGGTGTCAGCTGTTTGAGTGGTTTCTTGGGCTTGTGATTTTTCTTTCCCAAAGTAAAAAGCTGTCGCCCCGAACGCTGCTGTCAAGGTCGTAACAGATAAAATTAAAAGTATTTTCTTCATTGTCTTACCGTTTTTACGTTGTCCGTTTTGTTTCTGTTGTGTCGTCATAGCATTGGGCATAACGTTTTCGGGCTTTGCGTTCGGGCGGGTTTCGGAGCACAAAACTGACAACTAAGTACAAATGTTGATAGAAGCACTGCACTTGATTTAACCACTTCAGCCCCCATTGCGGCAAACGGCTGTTAGCAGAGGTTAATTTAGTTTGTATTGTTCTTTTAATTTCTCCCATTGGTCTGATAAATGTGGATTATGCTTAGTGTATAATGATTCACTTATCAATAAATTAAATGTCGATAATGTTGTCTCATAGTTCAGTACTGTCAATATAATCTCAGGCTCTTTTTTGGAAGTCAATTCTTCTTCCTTTAAGTCGTTGTAAAGTCTGCAAAAGCTATCTAAAATATTCTTTACTCTCAAACAAAAAATAGAATGATTTACTGCGTCTGAAATTAGGTAAATTGGTAAAGTGAGTTGCAATACCATTGTTAAAACAGTGTTATAACCTTGTACAGCAAGCGATAAGATAACTACTGCTACAATCAGATTTATTATCCACTTATTTTTTAGTCCTTTAATAGCTAAGTTGTAAGTAAAATAACAGCTCTCAAAACTGTTCGCTCCCATTCTTAAAATCCCATTTTCAACAGTGTCATTGTTATAATATTTATTTGATTTGTTAGAAGAGTAGTTTGTTCCAAATGAATTATCAACAAAGTCAGAACGCTTGTCAAATGATGTGTGGAAAATTATGTAGCTTACAGCGAATTTGAGTAATGCAAACAACACAATTACAACTGTATTTGCGTTACTTAAAATTTCTGCCCATTCTTTAAGACTGTCAACATATTTGTTGAATATGAAATTAAGTGTAGTTAGAACAGCAGATAAAATCAAAATTTTAAATGCTATCGAATCAATTTTTTTTGCAAGTTTAAATGATTCTCGTAATGGGTTGTAATATTCATTCATATGTAGGGAATTTATCGCCAAAAATTATTCTCCAATTTTCAATAGCTTTTTCTTGATTCTTTTTTTCAATTTCAAAGTCAAGTGCAATTTTTGCTGTATCGTAGCACGTCTTGGCTTTATTTGAAATTCTATCTCTTTGTTCACGAGTAAGATTGTTTATGTTACCCTGTATTCCTTTTGGGTCTTGAACATCATACCGAATGTTAGAGTATAAATAGTAAAAAAAGTACTTAATATTAATATCATTATAATCATTCTGACTTCCCTTTGATTTTACAAAATTCAGCACAAGAACTTCAAATAAATATGAGCCAATTTTAGGGCTAGCGAAATTTGCATTCCAATATTTTAAAGTTCTAACTAATTGATACACCTTTCCACCATATGTCAGATTTGTGTCCTTTATATTATCTTGGTCTTTGATTGGATTTGAAGCCTTCCAATTTCCACTTCCGTCTGGAATAAGATAAAAGTTATTTACCGTGTAAAAGCAAGGTACAATGTCATAACTCCAAGAATATGAAACTAAATTGAGTACAGCTGCTTCTTGGTTTCTTTTAATATCAGCATTGGAGTATTGTGGGACTGTCTCTAATTCTTTTACAAGCTTGTTAACTACTTTTATTGAATTAAGAGTGTTGTCGTCATTTGAAAGTTTCTTTAAACTGTCTATTGCGTTCACCGTATGTATATAATATTTTTTGTTGTCATAAGTGTCAATTTGATAATACGCATTCCCTGCCCCCAAACAGTACATAAGGTCAATATCGTCCAATGGTCTTATTTTAGTGTTTCTTGCAAAGGAGCCGAATTTTATATGTTTGTCGGGATAATCATTTGGAAAATCATCAACATTTTCGGGGAAAGTCAATAGTTGGGTAATTAACCAATCTCTACTACTTCTTGCATTGGCAGTGTTTTCCTTTATAAGGTTAACTACGTCTTTATTGAATTCTTCAAATGCTTGATTTACACTTTTTGCCATAATGTTATCGTGTGTGTCGGTTTTTTTATTATCTCTGCTAACGTTTTGCAGCTACCCGTAGGGCGGGACTTTTACCACAAAACTTGATTTGAAAAACTAATGTTTGATTAACCACAAAACTGTCTTTGGAACACGAAACCCAGCCTTTTGGGTAGGTGCTGTTATGCGTTCGTGCTTTATTTGTCCGTTTCTTTCAAATTCGTTTCTATTATTTTCTTGTTGCAATGTCCTTGGCTTCGTTAATTGATTTTAGAATGTGGAATCTTGCTTCTGCTCTTTTAATTATGTTGTCATATTCTCGATTTGAACGACACCAGTTATTGAATAACAGAAATTTTGATTTGACTGCTTCAGGTGTTTTACATTCAGTAAGAAAAACAAGCTGAACGTGTGTATTTTGTTCCCAAACGTAAATACCAAAATCGTCACGGATTGCACTGATGTCTGGAAATCCAATTAAATTTTTCACTTGAATTTCAGTCGCATTACCATAAACTCCGATGAAATGAATAGGTCCAAACTTGGTTGATTTAGTTTTTATTGTTGTCGGAATTAAATCTTGGTCTTTAAGAAATGGTCTACCTGTAAATGATTTTGCATCCTCAACGGACATATTATCAGGAATTGAAAATGCCTCGCTTATAAATATTTTAAAATCTGGACTTAGTGAAATTAAGTTTTTCAGAATAGTTGTAATATTTCTGTCTCTGTCACTATACTTTAATTTTTTCCAATCCAAAGATATTTTTGTATTACCTCCAAGGTTAAAGTAAATATTTGAAAGTTTAATTCGTTCACTGAAATGTTTGTATATCACGTTTTGTATCGCTGCGAGAAGTTCTCTTTTAAATCCGTCATTACTTTCATTTGCTTTAGAAAGTTTGAGTGGATTATTAAATGTATTTTGTTCTTTAAGATAATCGCTGAATAATTTGTTACGTTCTTTTTCGTCTTTATCTGTCGTGCTAATTGGATAGTATTTTGAAATGTCAATGATAGCTGTCTTATGAGTTGAAATATTCATTGCAGTGTCTAACTCCGCGTGGCAAATACCTAAATCAATGCCTTTTGGTGCCCATCCTGCTGCTCCACTATATAGAGCAATTACAAAATCTGAATCACGAACTTCTTGCAGACATTTGTTGTAACTATCTGTTGAAGTGCTTGCACCAAAATCTTCGTTAATTTTAATCTCAAATAAGTCTTTGCCGAAAAACTTGGTGTCTTCAAGCTCCTTTTTGATAAATTTTCTAATTTCAGTAAGAGTGTCGCCTGTTGCACCGTTAATTAAAACTTGGTCGTTGTTTCTGCTTGAAAGAAATATTTTCAACTTCATATTTTTTAGTTCATTATTTGAATGATTCAATGTCTATTAAGGTTGCAGCTAACGTTTCGCGGCTTGGCGTTCGGCCACACAGTGGCTGACGCCAAGGTGCTGTTATGCCTAGTGCTTCTTTCCGTTGTTATCATTCGTCTTTAGCTTCTTGAATAAAAAAACTGATTAGTAAAACCTTTTTCATTTCAGACGCCTTACCGTTTACCGTTCCTGGAATAAAGGTCAACATTTTCACAATTCTAATCGCTTCTTCATCAGTTTTTTTTGTTATTCCACGGATTATTTCAATGTCATTCACGTTGCCAAGTGTGTCCACCTTAAAGCCAACACAAACATAACCTTCAACACATTGTTCTGTTGTGTATTTTAAGTTGTCAGTGATAAACTGTCTCAGCCCTTGTTCGCCACCATTCTTATAAACAGGAGATGATTCTGAATTCACTAAGATTACTGATTCATCATTTGATTTTTTGTTTTGTTCCTTTAAATATTTTTCGATTTCTTTAATTTCAGTTGTGTCAAACAGTTTTGTTCTTTTGCATATTGTTGTATAAAAAGCACTTTTCTGGTCTATGTGTAATTGTCCATTATAGCGTCCTTCAACTTTGTGTTTTAGGGCATAAACAATATATTTTGAGCCTAGCTTAAAGTTAAAACCGCAGTCCCCACCACCACTACCTGTGAAAATAAAAGTCGTATCGCTTATATGTTTTCCCTTGTAAATAGCCTCAATTGACATTGCATATTTCATTTCAATTCTGTATATACTCCTGTTTGGGCTTAAAGTGTCATAAATTTTAATTTCTTCTCTGTCGAAAATTGTTCCAACCAAAACAGCATCTGATTTTATTATTTCGTCTTTAACACTAATGTCACCTATACAAGAACAAGCAAAAATATCTCTCGACAAAATTGTAAGAAGTAGAACTGTCAATATGTTGAATATCGTTTTCATAGCATTAGGCATAACTCATTTATCAAGGAAGCTAAACTTCTCCAATTTCCTAAAAATTAGATTTATAAACCTAGCAAACTTCTCTTATTTTTCAAAAACATTTTCAATAAAACGTTAAATATTAAATTGAAAATTTCTTAAAATTTGAACACCAATGTTTTAAAATTTATTTATTTAACAAAAAAACAACTAAGTATGTATTCCCCCGCCCTCCCCTACAATAATCCAGAAAATTTAAGACCTTACCTTCGGGGTGTACTTGAAGTAGATTTTGTGATTGCGGGTAGCCGAGTGGCCAATCAACAAGGCATTTTCTACTAAATTCATGTACAATTTTTAAAGGTTGGTGCAGAACGAGCGGCTTGAAGGTTAGTTGTTTTTCCCCTCCCAAGCCTGAGACGAAGGATTGAGGTCGCTGGCGTAGGTGGTGGTTGCTGCAATGTTTTTTATTATTGGGGCGTATCCCTTTGGGTCGGGCTATCCGCTACAAGTCCTCACTACACTGCGTTTCGTTGTGGGCTTTCCACTGCTATCCCTTACGCAATTGAAATCTGAACTTTTAAAAATTTAAAGTTGTGGCGAAGCCTCTCCTTCCGTTGAACTTTTGGATAAACTCACCAAGTTTTACGGCATTTCTATAGACCATATTGTACACATGGGTAATTCTGTTCCGAAGGAAGTTACTTTAGAAGATAAAAGCCTAATGGAACAAGTAAAATTAATTGCAGAACTTGAACCCGAAGAAAAAAGTATGGTCTTTAAAATGATTGATACTTTCCTGACCAAGAAAAAATTTAAAGACTTCTTTGCTAAAAACATTGCTGCTCTATGATGTCCGATAACCTCAATAATTTCTTTGAACATTTTTGTACAGTTGAAAATGAAAGAACCTACCAAAAAGATACGCCCCTTGAAGCCATTGTGATTGATATGGCTGAACGTTGGGACAATAACACTGTGGCAGGACACGGAATGTTCTTTGATTTCTCTGCTACACCCGAACTACAAAAACCTGTACTCGATTATCTTACTAAAGGCTTGGGCTGGGTACTTGAAAAACCTTACTTTATTAGAAAACCTGAATAATTATTTACTCATATTCAAAAATAATAAAGGCCAGTTATAAACTGGCAAGTACTACTTAATTATTATTAGTTGAAGTTACGCTACGCTAAACTCCAACTAGCGGGGGTACTTGAAAAACCTTTCTTTATTAGAAAACCTGAATAATTATTTACTCATATTCAAAAATAATTAAGGCCAGTTACAAACTGGCAAGTACTACTTAATTATTATTAGTTGAAGTTACGCTACGCTAAACTCCAACTAGCGGCGGGAAAAAATAATAAAGGCCAGTTACAAACTGGCAAATATCATATAATAATTTTAGTTGAAGTTACGGCTGAAAAAGACTAAACTCCAACTAGCGGGGGTAAAACTGTAACTAAAAAGAAGTAAGATTTATTACCAAACAAAAAACCGTAGTGCATCCGCTACGGTTTTTTGTTTTATGTACATGGACTTTAAAAATACGGTCGCATGTTTTTTGTAAAATAACTAATTTGACTTAACCGATAATTTATCATTAAAAACAAAATATACCTTACTAGGTTTTATCGTTTCGGAGTAATAAACCTTATACATACAAGGGAATTTCTGGCGTTTTAAATATTTTACTACATTTTTTGCTTTTACACCATATTTACAAAGATTATCTTTTTTTACTACAATTGATTTTAAAGAACCATCATTTAAAACTTCAAGTTGTATAATAAATACAGCACTACTATCATACTTAAACCCTTTTTTAGAGTCAATATTAGAGATTATATGTTGTTTAATACTATAATTAATCTCTTTTAAGCATTCTAATTCTAATGTTTGCGAATAACTAAAGTTATAGGCAAACATAAAGAAGAAAAATAAAATTTTAATGTTCTTCACAATCATCTTGGGTATTTTCTTGCTTTTTAGGTTCTTCATTTTTATTAGTGCTTTGACTTGAAGCTGCACCTTTAATTGCGCCTTCAATAGCTTTTGGCCTTTCGCCTTTATTAGGTGCTGTATATGTAGGTGTATTACCCCCTTGTTTTTTATAATAATCAATCCTGTCGTCAACAGCTTTTTGAAACATTTTATTATATTCTTCACTACCAACTTCTTCAGCTGTAGGCAACCCTTCAAATGCTTTATACATAACATCATTTATCCAATCACCATATTGAGGAAAGCCTAACCCAGCATCTAACATGACATATGTTGTCATAATATCTCCTTCTGTTTCTATCGTTGAATAAGGTTTAGGACTATCATAAAATTTACCATCGTCTTGATACGCATGAAACAATTCTTGAGCTATAACATATGTATTCATAGAAGATGCGCCTACTTCGTGAACATCGGCTTTATAATATCCTCCTACTTTACCACCGTAAGCCTGTACGTCGTCGCCCATATTAATTGTATATACAGTTTTAGATTGTTCTAATTGCTTATAGTAATACGAGAATATTTTACTGCTTTGCAAAACTTTTATAGCAGCTTCATATTCTGCTTTTTCTTCTTTGGATAATTTACTTAAATCAAATGTCCTACCATCTACATCTAAAAAAAGAATGGGATTATTCGCGCAAAAGTTATATGGGGATAACCCAGGAAATTCTTTTTGCAGTGGATCTAAACTTAACCATTTGCCTAATCTTGTATCATAAATTCTTGCTCCAAAATCTATACTGTTACCACTACCTTTTAACTCATCATCTTTCTCCATACCGTTAAAACCGTACTTATAACTCCCACCATCAAACCCTCGTTGGGTCATGGTCATTCCAAATGGGTAGTAGTCTTTCGCGGAAAGAACATCGGCTTCGTAGTAAGCTGGGGTTTGGGTGTTGTTACAAATGGGAATTTTTTTGTCAGAAATAACGACTTGCACGTTCCCCAGCCAGTTGCTGAGTTCGTATTTTCGTAAACCTCGAATGAGGGTGAACC
>JACCEA011690071.1_pt1 | contig 19294 bp, 18 predicted proteins | sample 7449851 | NCBI WGS metagenome assembly JACCEA01 (sample SAMN15323453, study PRJNA562643) | freshwater metagenome | isolation source: river surface water | place: USA:Blue River Watershed | collected 2017-08-18
ACCAATGGATAACGCAGAGACCAGTGCTGGGCTAAGCGAACAACGGTGTCATAGATCGCGGTGTCACCGTGTGGGTGGTAATTACCCATAACGTCACCGACGATACGTGAAGATTTGTAATAACCCTTATCTGGGCGATACCCAGCGTCATACATCGCATAAAGAACGCGACGGTGAACAGGCTTTAATCCATCGCGAACATCTGGCAACGCGCGACCAACAATGACTGACATTGCATAGTCAAGATATGAACGCGCCATTTCAACTTGAAGATCAACAGTTTCAATACGGTCGAAATCATCGCCGGGGTTTACCATTCCGGTGCGGTCGACTGGGTTAACATCTTTAGGTTTTTTATCGTCGGCCATTTAGATATCCAAGAACCTTACATCTTTAGCGTTACGTTGAATAAATGCGCGACGCTGTTCTACATCTTCACCCATAAGAACAGAGAAGAGATCATCAGCAGCTGATGCATCTTCAAGGGTTACTTGAATTAGCACGCGGTGTTCGGGGTCCATTGTTGTATCCCAAAGTTCTTTCGCTGGCATTTCGCCGAGGCCTTTGAAGCGTTGGATACCATCATCTTTTGGTAGACGCTTTCCGGCTTCCAAACCAATCTTGATCATGCCATCGCGTTCGCGATCAGAGAACGCATATTCGACTTCATCTTTGCCGCCCCATTTGATTTTATAAAGTGGTGGCTGTGCTAGGTAAACGAAACCTTTTTCAATCAGTGGGCGCATAAAGCGGAATAACAAAGTTAGAAGAAGTGTACGGATATGTTGTCCGTCGACATCAGCATCGGCCATCAAAATAATCTTGTGGTAGCGAAGTTTTTCGATATCGAAATCTTCGTGAACACCGGTGCCAAGTGCGGTAATTAACGCTTGTACTTCATTGTTCTGTAAGACGCGATCGATGCGGGCTTTTTCAACGTTAAGAATTTTTCCGCGGATTGGAAGAACTGCTTGGTTGCGCGAATCGCGTCCACCCTTAGTAGAACCACCCGCAGAGTCACCTTCGACGATATAAAGCTCGCACTTTGAAGGATCGGTCCATTGGCAATCAGCGAGCTTGCCGGGCATGCCGCGGCCTTCGAGTAAACCTTTGCGGTTACGCGACAAATCGCGGGCTTTTCGAGCTGCAACACGAGCGGCAGCGGCATCAATGCTCTTGCGAACGATGTCTTTGCCTTCTTGTGGGTTCTGTTCAAACCATTGCGTTAAGAATTCGTTTACAGCCTTTTGGGTAAATGATTTTGCTTCAGTGTTGCCAAGTTTAGTTTTGGTTTGGCCTTCGAATTGTGGTTCGCCAAGTTTGATAGAAACAATTGCAGTTAAACCTTCGCGAACATCATCACCGGTTAAGCGATCTTCTTTTTTACGGATAAATCCTGCTTCTTCTCCGAATTTATTTACAACAGATGTGAGTGCGGTGCGGAAACCTTCTTCGTGGGTTCCGCCTTCGTGGGTGTGGATTGTGTTTGCGAAGGTGTAAACAGATTCAGAGAATCCGGCGTTCCACTGCATTGCAATTTCAAGTGAAAGTTTTGCTTTCTTATCTTCGGCATCGAAGAAGATAATTGATTTGTGGGTTTCGCCGCGAGTTGAATTTAAATGCTTTACGAAATCTGAAATACCGCCGTCGTATTTGTAATTAACATGAAGTGGCTCGCCCTTTTCGTCGACATGGCCAGGGCGCATATCGGTAAGCGTTAAGCGAAGCCCTTTATTTAGGAATGCCATTTCGCGGAAGCGAGTTGAGAGAACTTCAAAAGAAAAATCTGTAGTTTCGAAAATTTCGGCAGATGGCCAGAAGCGAACAGTTGTGCCGGTTTTGGTTGATGCTTCCCCTTTTTTAACTGGCGCAGTTGGAACGCCGAGTTTGTAGCTTTGTGACCAGAAGAAACCATCGCGTTGTACATCAACAGAGAGATCTGTCGAAAGCGCGTTAACAACTGAAATACCTACGCCGTGCAAACCACCAGAGACTGAATAACCGCCATCGCCGAATTTTCCGCCGGCGTGCAGAACTGTAAGAACAACTTCGAGTGCAGGTTTCTTTTCAACTGGGTGGATATCAACTGGAATACCGCGGCCGTTATCGACGCATTGCAGTGAGCCGTCTTCCATCAAAGTTACATTGATTTCGTTGCAGTAACCGGCGAGCGCCTCATCGACAGAGTTGTCTACGACTTCATAAACCAGGTGGTGGAGGCCGCGTTCGCCAGTGGAGCCGATATACATTCCGGGGCGCTTGCGAACAGCGTCTAGGCCCTCAAGGACTGTGATCGAGCTGGCGTCGTAGCCGCTGGTCTTTTCGGACACTCAAAGCTCCTTCACAAAATCAGGTTCTGGGCTTAAAAGGCACCTAGAAGGGGAATTCCTTAACTAAGCGCTGTAATCCTATCGGTAAAACGAAAAGGCGCTAGCCACAATAAGCCTTAGGTGTGGGTAATGCGCCATTTTCCGCGCACGGGTGAGGGTTCCTAGTGGGTCAGAGGTGGGTAGGGGTGTTTTTAGCCGTATGTGTCGCGCGGACCGCGTTCGTTTTTGATCGTGCGAAGGCCGCGTTTCCAGGAAGGCGCTTGTGGCCCAATAAAGGTCAAGGTCTGCACGCCGGCATCGGGGGCGCTCTTCTGAACCGAGTGAACTAGGTCTAGACCAACGGCGGTTAATTGTGTTGCCCAGGCAGTCGATGAGCATTGAACAAGGAGTGCGCCATCAAGTAGAGAAAGGGGGGTTGTGTGAGATGCAATCTCATCGCCGACGATTGATTTCCAGTTTGAGAAGAGCGTTCCTTCGGCAATACCAAGGTGCCAATCGCGTTGGGCGATTAAATCGGTGAGGACTTCATTGATAAGGGTTGGGTCACCTGGTTTTGAGGTGCGCTCTTCAATAACTTTAGTTTTTTTAATAAATCCGGTTTTGTAGCTGCGGAAGAGATCTAGGGCAAGGTCGCGTTTAGACATCAGCTGCCCTTTCTTTACTAACCACGCCTGGTGAGACGTAGTACTTGCTCGATAGTAGTTCGGCTGGCAGATCGGTTTCAACCGCTGCGGTAATAATTGTTTGCTCGGCCATCTTTGTCACTGAAGTTAATTGTGCACGGCGAGCGGTATCGAGTTCGGCGAAGATATCGTCAAGAATTAAAACCGGTTCAGCACCTTCTGACTTAAGTAAATTAAAAGAGCCAATACGAAGTGAGATAGCCATCGACCAAGATTCACCGTGGCTGGCATAACCTTTAGCGGGAAAGTCTCCGAGTTGTAGATGTAAATCATCGCGGTGTGGGCCGATAAGTGAAGCGCCGCGATCGGTTTCTTGGCGAGCTACTTCAATTTGGCGTGCGGTTAACGTTGCAATATTTTCTTCCGTATTTGTTGTTAAACCATCGGTTGCCGACTTGTAGGAAATAGATGCTGGTTTTACCTCATTTAAATTTGCGTAATTTGCGGTGACATATGGGTTTAACTCTTCAACCAACGCGATTCTTTCGGCGCTTAATTGTGCGCCTAAGTTAATTAATTGTTCTGTCCAGGGCGCCAGCGCATTTTCTGGCGCGCGGGTTTTCAACAAAGTGTTACGTTGTTTTACAACCCGGTCGTAATCAGAGATAACTCCAGCAAGACGAGGGCTGCGCATAATTAAAAGTTTGTCTAAGAAATCGCGGCGGTGGGTTGGCTCACCCCGAACTAAATCCAAATCTTCAGGCGAGAAGTAAATTACTTGTAGCGCGCCCAATATCTCGCGTTGTGATTTTGTCGGGTTTTGATTTAAACGGGCGCGGTTGGCTTTACTGGCATTTATTTCAAGGTCTACTTGCAGGGTGCGTTCATCGCGTTCGATTTCTGCGCGGATGATCGCTTGATCGGTTCCGAGATGGAGCAAGGGAAGATTTTGTGAGACCCGGTGCGAGGAAAGGTATGCCAGATAAATCAAACTTTCGGCGATATTGGTTTTTCCGGAACCGTTATTGCCGATGAAGGTTGTTGGACCAGGCGCTAATTCCAGCTCTAGGTTTTTATAAGAGCGAAAATTAGTCAGCGCTAATTTTTTAACGCGCACTTAAAACGCCTTAAGAGGCGTAGCGCATTGGCATCAATAGGTAGCGATAGTTCTCGATTACCTTGCCATCGCGCTCTGATTTGCCCATGAGGATCGCCGGTTTATTTGAGCCGGTGAATGAAATTTGTACAAATGAAGTTCCGACGGCTTGCAATCCATCAGCTAAGAAAACGGGGTTGAAAGCGATTGAGATTGGTTCACCGTTTAATAAAATTTCAATTGCTTCGGTTGCTTGTGCTTCTTCGCCCGCTCCTGCTTCGAGTGAAACAGAGTTGTTTGCAAACTCAAGACGTAGTGGAACGGTCTTGTCGGTTACGAGCGCAACGCGGCGAACAGAATCTAAAAATGGTGCGACTTCAACAATTGCTGTTGTTGTTACTTCTTGTGGCAATAAGTGGCGGTATGGGGGGAAGGTGCCGTCCAACATCCGTGATGTCATTAACTTGCCTTCACCGGAAAATCCTGCGAGGCGATCGTTGCTAGTTGCGGGTGCAAAAGATAACGATACGTTTTTTGAACCAGTTAGTGATTTGGCAGCGTCGGCAATTGTGCGCCCGCGCAGCAGCGCTGTGGTTGAAACACCTGGAGCGGTTGGTTGCCAATTAAATTCACGGACTGCTAAACGGTATCGGTCAGTTGCAGCGAGAGTGACTGTCTCTTCGTTAATTTCAATATGTACACCTGTAAGTGTTGGCAAAGAATCGTCGCGTCCTGCAGCGATTGCGACCTGAGCAACAGCGGTTGCAAAAGTATCGCTTGTAACAACTCCAGTTGTTTCTGGAAGTTCTGGCAGGTTTGGATATTCAGAGATTGAAAGCGTTGGGAGTGTGAACTTTGCTGAACCTGAAGTAACAAGAACGCGAGATCCATCTAAAGCGATTGTGATTGGTTTGTTTGGAAGCGAGCGAGAAATTTCTGCTAACAACTTTCCGGGAACTAAAACTTTTCCAGGTTGTGAAATATCTGCTTTAAAGAAAGCTTTGCTAGATGTTTCAAGATCGGAACCTGATAGGACAACTTCGTCGCCAGTGGCGTCGATAACGATTCCAAGGAGTTCGGTTTTAATTGGTCGGGTTGAAAGGCTTCGAGAGACCCAGTTGACGCCATCTGTAAGTGCGCCTTGATCAACAGTAAATTTCACGCCGCAACCCTCTTTTTCTTTAGTTGAAAGTCTTTCACAGCCAATTGCTTTTTAGTTAGTTGAGTTTTACTGCCTTTTTTAAAGATAAAACCTGTGGGGTTCGCTTGGGGGCGGGTTTCTTGTATATAAAAGTAGTAGTAGTAACCACGGCGGATATCTGTGGATAAGTTATAAAAGCCCTGCTCAAAGGCGTTTTTACTTGTTGGAAAGGTGTGGATAAGTTGGGTGTAACTGTGTGTAGCAACTGGCTTAACTAGCACCTAACCACCCCTTTCGTGAGTAACCCTCTTATTTAAAGCTTTTTAACCACAGAATTAACGCTTAAATCCACAGTTGTCCACATCTTCTCCACAGTTGGGGGTAAGCACCCCAAAAGGTAGGAAATCGGACAAACCATCTAACCCCTATTTTGAGATTTGATCCGGTTGGTTAACTCGGTGACCTGGTTGTAGATCGAGCGGCGCTCGGCCATCAACTGGCGGATCTTGCGATCGGCGTGCATAACGGTTGTGTGGTCACGCCCGCCAAATGTCTGGCCGATCTTCGGTAGTGAAAGCTCGGTTAGTTCTCGACATAAATACATCGCGATCTGACGAGCATTTACTAAAACTCTTGAACGCGAGGTTCCACAAAGGTCATCGATCGTAAGGCTGAAGTAGGCCGCGGTCTGAGCCATGATTGTTGGCGCAGTTATTTCTGGACCCGCACCGCTTGGAATCAAATCCTTTAAAACAATTTCAGCAAGTCCTAAGTCAACGCTCTGGCGGTTAAGGCTTGCAAAAGCGGTAACGCGAATAAGTGCGCCTTCGAGTTCGCGAATATTTGTAGAAATCTTGCTCGCGATATATTCGAGAACATCATCCGGCGCATTTAATTTATCTTGCGCAGCTTTTTTACGAAGAATTGCAATACGTGTTTCAAGTTCTGGCGGCTGAATATCTGTAATTAAGCCCCACTCGAAACGAGAACGTAGACGATCTTCCAAAGTTGTTAACTGCTTAGGTGGGCGGTCAGATGAGATAACTATTTGTTTATTAGCGTTATAGAGCGTATTAAAAGTGTGGAAGAACTCTTCCTGAGTACGTTCTTTATTTTCTAAAAACTGGATGTCGTCAACAAGCAAAACATCAAGGTCGCGATAACGACGCTGGAAAGCTGATGCTTTATCGTCGCGAATAGAGTTAATAAAGTCATTGGTGAACTCTTCAGATGAAACATAACGAACTCGCACGCTGCCATAAAGCTCTTTAGCATATGCGCCAATCGCATGTAACAAGTGGGTTTTACCAAGCCCTGATTCGCCATAAATAAATAGCGGGTTGTAAGCCTTCGCTGGAGCTTCAGCAACTGCAACAGCTGCGGCATGTGCGAATCGGTTTGATGCACCGATAACAAAAGTTTCAAAAATATAACGTGGATTTAATTGTGAAGGCTCATCGCTTTTACGAACCGAATTTTCTGAACTGTCGCGGCCGGTGCCTGGACGAGATGGCGCAGCTTCGATAACAACAGCGGGCGCTGGGTGATCTGCGAGTTCGAGTGATTCATCGACCATAACTGCAATATTTGTTTTATCGCCGAGTTCGCGGGTAAGAACTTCGTTAACTACAACGCGAAGACGTGATTCAAGAACATCTTTTGCAAAGACGTTTGGAGCGGCAACAAGAAGGTTGGTGATTCCACCATCGCTTTGAATTAGCCCAAGTGGTTTAGTCATTGTTAAAAAGGCGCGATGTTGGGGCTCTCCGAGTGAGACATGCTCTATAACTCGGTCCCAAAGGTCGGCGAGTTCGATCTCGACAACTGCCATATTTGCCCCCTTGGACTATCCACAATGTTATCCACAGGCTGTGGTCTAAAGTAGGCCTTTAGCCTTCATTTAGAGCCACTTTGACGGATGCCTGTGGACAGAGGTGAAAAGTAGGGCCCTTTTGCCAGAAAAGCAAGCGGTTATCCACAACCCTCAACCCAGGATCCAGTTTGACCCGACTCTATCCACACCTCTACCGTTACCTCCTTGCTTCCCCCGTATTTATGAAGAGTTCATAGAAACCGGTTTGTCGCACAGGTTGGGTCAGTAAAAACCCATCCACGCTCAAACCACGCAGGCCAAAGCTAAAGTTTTAGAAGGAGTCATCATGACAAAGCGCACCTACCAACCTAATACTCGTCGTCGCGCTAAGAAGCACGGCTTCCGCGCACGCATGGCAACTCGCGCAGGACGCGCAGTTCTTTCAGCTCGTCGCGCTAAAGGCCGCGCTCGTCTCTCTGCGTAAGTAATAGAGCCGCACCGGAAAACCTCGTGCTGCCTAAAAACGCACGTTTAACTTTAAGCACCGATTTCGCCCGCGCAACTAAGAGCGGAACCCGTGTCACTTCAGAGCACTTCGTTGGATATCTATACATTCAACCTGCCACAGAAACACCTGCAACCGAGGCGATCTCCCCAAAATTCGGGTTGATTATTAATAAAGGTGTCGGCGGTTCAGTTGTGCGCCACGGACTAGCGCGCAAACTCCGCCATGCGGCCGCCCCACAACTTTCCAAACTTCCTAGCGGCTCACTTTTAGTAATTCGCGCGCTAGCCAAAAGCGCTTCAGGTGAAGTTATATCTGAGGTTGAGAAGCTAGTAAATAAACTTTTAGAGCGTTCAGCCCGAAACGCGGTGAAGTAATTGCGTAAATCACTCGTGGTTTTAATTAACCTGTATCAAAAATGGATTTCTCCATCGTTTGCACCACGTTGCAAGTACTACCCATCTTGCTCGTCGTACGCCGCATCAGCGATTTCTCATTACGGAATCCGCGGCGTAGGAATGGCGGCTTGGCGGCTAGTGCGCTGCAACCCGTGGTCACACGGCGGCGTTGATTATGCAGTTAAAGAAGTTTCAACAAATAGTAAAACCACCAAAAAAACCAGCGTAGGAGCTAACTAATGGGCTTTATTTTAAACCCCCTTTATAACTTCGTTTCCGGAGTTATCGTAGGAATCCACAATTTACTATCTCCCGTTTTTGGTAAAGACAGTGGCGTTACCTGGTCACTTTCAATTGTTGGACTTGTGATTTTAATTCGAATAATTTTGATCCCACTCTTTGTTAAGCAGATTAAAAGTCAGCGTGCTCTGACCGCACTTCAACCACAAATGAAGGCGATCCAAACAAAATACAAAGACGATCGCCAAAAGCAATCTGAAGAGATGATGAAACTTTACAAGGAACATAAAACAAATCCTTTAGCTTCTTGTTTCCCAATCCTTGCGCAAGCACCAATCTTTTTCGCTTTGTTTACCGTTCTTAACGGAATTGCGGCGAAGACTGATGCAGGTGTACCTGCACCAATCGCGCGCGGTTTCTTAAAGGGCGAGTATCTAGAGAGCGCAGCACAAGCAACATTTTTCGGTGCAAAGATTTCACAAAGCTTTCTTGGTTCAACCGATACAACTGTAAAAATCGTTACAGTTATTTTGATCTTCATTATGTCCGCTACAACTTTTACCACCCAACGTCAGTTGATGGTAAAAGGAATGCCAAAAATGGATTCAAGCAACAATATGATGTTGCAACAGCAAAAAATTATGCTGTATTTATTCCCAGTAATTTTTGCGGTATCCGGCGTTAACTTCCCAGTCGGTGTTTTGATTTACTGGTCGACCACAAACTTCTGGACATGGGGACAACAGTTCTATGTCATCAAGCGAAACCCAACACCGGGTTCTCCTGCTTATGAAGAGTTACAACGCAAAAAAGCTCATAAGGCTAAAGAAGAGTTAAAGAATTCATCCGGCTCAGTTATCGATGGAGAAAACCCTGAAAGCGGCGCCGAAGGAACCGGCGAAGTTAAAGGCCAGCGAAAGCAGCCAAAGAAGAAAAAGAAGCGATAAATCAGACATTTAAGTACAAAAACTATCAAAAGACCCAAATAACTTTACATAACTACAAGGAGTGAGAAGATGAGCGAAGAGACCACAGAAGTATTGGAAAACGAGACCGCTGAGGCTGGAACGCCTACGAAGAAGGCGCCTAAGACAATCGCCCGCCTTGAAGAGGAAGGCGATATCGCAGCTGATTACCTCGAAGGGTTGCTAGATATTGCAGACCTAGATGGCGATATCGATATCGACGTCGAAAACGACCGCGCCAGCCTTGCGATCGTCGGCGGAAAGCTTCGCCACCTAGTCGGCCAGGAAGGTGAAGTCCTTGATGCAATCCAGGAGCTAACTCGCCTTGCTGTTCAGACAGCGACTGGCGACCGTAGCCGCCTAATGCTCGATATCGATGGATTCCGCTCAGGCCGCCGCAAGGAACTAACCGCCCTTGCCGAGAAGATGGCAGAGCAGGCAAAGACGACTGGGGCATCTATCAAACTCGACCCAATGAACGCCTTTGAGCGCAAGATCATCCACGACACGATCCAAACCCTGGGCTTGTCATCAGAATCAGATGGCGAAGATCCAAACCGCTTCGTCGTCATCTATCCCGCCTAAAGGGACCTGATGACAAATCTCCAGCCGGAGTCAGTTTCACGTGAAACCTTGGCAGATTCGACGTTGGCACATTCGACTTACATAACCAAGTACTTTCCTGGACAAGAAGAGGCTATCCGCGCCTACGCGGAATTCTTGACCACCGCAGGCATCGAACGGGGGCTAATTGGCCCTCGCGAAGGCGAGCGGATCTGGGAGCGCCACATCTTTAACTGCCTTCCAGTAACCCAGTTATTGCCGCAAGGCGCCTCCCTCTTTGACATCGGCTCAGGGGCAGGGCTACCTGGAATCGTTATCGCCCTAGCCAGGCCCGACCTAAAAGTGACGCTAATTGAGCCTCTTGAGCGCAGAGTTGAGTTCTTAAATGAGGCCGTGGCCGCCATTGCGGCAGGCGGGGTGGAGATCACGGTCATCCGTGGCCGCGCCCAGGATGTAAAGAAGAGCGCTGATTTTGTTACCGCCCGCGCTGTAGCTCCAATGGAGAAGTTGAAGAAGATTAGCTGGCATATGGTTAAAACCGGAGGGTCCCTTTTAGCGATGAAGGGGGAGTCTGCGGCAAACGAGATGGTTGGCATCAAAGGGGCGCAGCTCCATGAGATCAAACTTGAGGGAATTGAGCTCGGCAGAGTTATCTCTGTGCGTAAGGGCTCTGCATTAAGTGCTTAGAAAAGTGCTTAGATATGAGCGTGGTTGATTCACGTGAAACAAGCGATCGCGAGAGCGAGACAAAGGTCGTCGGCGTCCGGCGGCTAAAAGAGGCGATGGCAAAACCAGCCTCGACCCGTATCTTCACCGTGGCAAACCAGAAGGGTGGGGTCGGAAAGACCACCACAACAGTCAATATCGCAGCAGCCCTTTCTATGGGCGGACTTCGGGTCCTAGTCGTTGATCTAGATCCACAGGGCAATGCCAGCACCGCTTTAGGTGTTCCTCACCGTGATATCGAAGGTGTTTATGACGTGCTTATGGGAAGCGCCCAGATCGGTTCTGTAATTCAAAAAGTTGCCGGATTTCCCGCACTTGATTGCGTTCCATCAAATTCATCTCTTGCAAATGCTGAAGTTAATTTAGTTTCAATGGTTGCGCGCGAACTTCGTTTGAAAGAAGCTCTCGATGAAATTTCACCAAATTACGATTACATATTTATCGATTGCCCACCATCACTTGGTTTGTTAACCATCAATGCACTTGCTGCAGCACGCGAACTTTTGATTCCAATCCAAACTGAATATTACGCACTTGAAGGTTTATCTCAACTTCTTGAAACTTATGGCGTAGTTAAGAAGCGCTTAAATGCCAATCTAGATCTCTCAACAATTGTCTTAACAATGTTTGATGGCCGCACACGTTTATCAAACGATGTCGCAGCAAATGTTCGCGCACATTTCCCAAAGGAATTAATTGATATTCCAATCCCGCGCGCCGTACGTGTTTCAGAAGCTCCTTCTTACAATCAAACAGTTATGACTTATGACCCGCTTTCTCCAGGTGCTATTGCATATATGCAAGTTGCGCGTGAAATCGCAGAACGCGGAAAACCAAAAGATGCGCTCGATGTTAACTTCGATTCCAATGTTGTAAATATTAATTACAAACGTGATGGAGAAATTGCATGAGCGCAAAACGCGGCGGACTTGGAACAAATCTTGATTCACTTATTCCAACCTCACTCACTGTTGCTGGAAATGAAGTAGCACAACAAAATGAAGTTTCAGTCGATGCGATTGCACCTAACCCACGTCAACCGCGCACCATCTTTGAAGAAGGTGCACTTAACGAATTAATTGCATCAATTAAAGAGATTGGCATATTGCAACCGCCGGTTGTTCGCCAAGTATCTCCAGGTAAATACGAACTTATTATGGGAGAGCGTCGCTTCCGCGCCGCAAAAGCAGCGGGCTTAAAGAAGATTCCTGTAATTATTCGCCAGACCCCAGATAACGAACTTTTACGCGAAGCTTTAATTGAAAATATTCATCGCAGCCAACTAAACCCACTTGAAGAAGGCGCTGCATATGCTCAACTACTAACCGACTTTAACTGCACACACGATGAGCTAGCGTTAAAACTTGGTCGCTCTCGCCCGTTGATCTCAAACACAATCCGCCTTTTAAATCTTCCGCCAACAGTTCAGAGAAAAGTTGCGGCGGGAGTTATTTCGGCAGGACACGCTCGTGCACTCCTTGGGCTAACCGATGAAGTTGAGATCGAAAAACTTGCCAACCGAATCGTTTCCGAAGGATTAAGTGTTCGCGCAACTGAAGAAGCGGTAGCAATTCACTCACCAAAGAAGGGCGCTACCAAGCCCGGCAAGAGTGGAAAAACTTCAACAACTGGCGAAACATTGGCGGCGCAAGAATTGTTAAGTGATTACCTAGATACCCGTGTGAGCGTGCAAGGGGTAAATGGCAAGGGCAAGATCGTTATTGAATACGCTGGGCGCGAAGACTTGCAGCGAATTGTTGATCTAATTGAGGGCAGTAAGTAAATTCGAACCGCTTAAGTTATTTAAGCGCTGACCCGCGACGCGCCATTTCCTGCGTCACAATTCCACCCAAAGCTTTAACACCTTCGCGAATTCGCTCAGGAGTTGGGTGGCAGTAAGAAAGTCGCATAGACCAAGAACCAAAACCATCTGCGTAGAAGGCAGTACCCGGAACATATGCAACCTTGGCAACAATTGCTTTAGGCATCATCGCTTTAGTATCAATTTCCGGTGGCAAGTTAACCCAAACATAGAAACCACCACCAGGTTTTGTCCAAGTAGCTTCTTTTGGAAAATATTGCTCAAGTGATTCCAACATTGCATCGCGACGAACCTTATAAAGCTCGCAGAATGAAGCGATCTGATCGCGCCATGGCTGATCAGCGAGATAACTAGAGATAGTTAACTGGGTGAAGTTTGAAGGGCAGAGAATCGATGATTCTGATGCGATAACTAATTTATCTTTTAGAGATTGTGGAACCAACGCCCAGCCGATACGTAGACCAGATGCGATCGTTTTGGAAAACGAGCCAAGATAAATAACATTTTCAGAATCTTCAGCACGCATCGCATTTGGTGAAGGGCGATCAAAACCAAGCAAGCCGTAAGGGTTATCTTCAACTACGAAAATGCCTTCTTCGCGGCAGATATTTAAGATTTCAGTGCGGCGATCAGCTGGCAAAAGAACACCAGTTGGGTTTTGGTAATTCGGAATCAAATATAAGAATTTAATCTTGCGGCCAGCAGCGCGCACAGATTTAATTGCTGCGCGAAGTGCATCCGGAACAAGCCCATTCATATCCATTTCAACATGGACCACAGAAGCCTCATATTGTCTAAATGTTCCAAGAGCTCCAACATATGAAGGAGCTTCAACCAGAACAACATCACCCGGATCGATAAAAATTCTTGAAATTAAATCGAGGGCTTGTTGTGATCCGGTTGTCACAACAATGTCATCAGGATTCGCGCGAATTCCTTCTAGCGCCATCACATCGCAGATCTGCTCGCGAAGCTTTGGGTGTCCTTGGCCGCTGCCATATTGCAGAGCTTCGGCGCCATTAGTCAAAATCAAATCGTTTACAACACCAGCCATCATCTCCATTGGAAGCGCTGAAAGGTTTGGCATTCCACCTGCAAGTGAAACGATTTCGGGGCGAGATGCCACAGCGAAGAGTGAGCGAATTTCAGATGGCAACATTCCGGCGGCGCGCGTTGCAAAACGTTCTTCTAGATGTTGCGGTGCACCGGTTTGATAGCGAACTGATACTTCAGACATACCGAGAAGTCTCCCACATGCCCGCTCGCGCAAGCCAATTAATTAAATTCAATTTCAGTTAACGACGAATTCCTGCGTTGCGCAGGTCAGATAATCGAAGGGTGCCAGTTTTGGCATCATCTTCTGCCGATAAATAAAGGCGCTGAATCGCGATAACGAAGGCCTCAGCCAAAGTGTCACGGAAATCTGGACGCGCAAGGCGCGCCGCATCGCCAGGGTTTGTTAAATAGCCAAGGTCAACGCGTACTGCAGGCGCTTGAGTTAAGCGAAGTAAATCCCAAGTCTTGGCATGGGTCCGGCAATTTAACAGATCAGTACGGGCGCAAAGTTCGCGCTGAACAAGGGAAGCAAACCTTTCACCAACAATCGAGTGAACACCATGCGCATCGCTGCCATAAAAGTAGGTTGATACGCCGTGCGCTTCTGCATTCACATGTTTATCGGTATGTAATGAGATAACTAGATCTGCGCTATTTTTATTTGAGAAAGCGATAATTTCATTTTCACTCAAGACATTTTTTGGACCGCGCGTTAAGAAAACGCTTGCACCAAGTGCTAACAATCGACCTTCTAAACGTTGTGCGATGTCGTAAACAATTTCTGCTTCATCTGCGCCAAATGCTGGATCTAAAACAATTACCTTATCTGCAAGGGCCGGTCCACGATTTCGCTGCGCAGCACTTTCTCGCATCTGCATTGGTGCGCCGCCAGAAACAATTTTGGTTAGGCGAATCAAAGCGATGATTGTTGCCGGCCCACATTTACCGTCAACTTTTATTCCGACAGATTTTTGAAACTCTTTAACTGCAGATTCGGTTCGTTCGCCAAAGATTCCATCAACACGACCGGCGTTAAAACCCATCTCCGTTAAACGCGCCTGCAAAGCTGCAACATCATCACCGCGCATCATTGGAGACGGTTGGAGATTTAGTGAACGATCGCCTAACTTCCAACGCGATTCTTCGAGCGCGCGGATAGTTTGGTCGTTTAACTCACCAGTGACATGCAAACCACGCTCTTGCTGAAAAGAACGAATCTCGTCAGGAGATAGTTCTTTCATAAGAGATCTAAACCAACGAATTGATTAGATGAAGCCTTCGAGCTCTTTAAGAAGGGCCGGCTTTGGCTTTGCACCAATAATTGTCTTTACAACTTCACCGTTTACATAAACGTTGAGCATTGGAATCGATGTAACGCCGTACTTGATAGCGATAGCTGATTCTTCATCGGTATTTAGCTTCACGATTGTGAGTTTGTCACCGTGTTCATTTGAGATCTCATCGAGGATTGGACCCACTGCGCGGCAAGGACCACACCACTCAGCCCAGAAATCAACAAGAACTGGCTTGCTGCTCTTGAGTACGACCTCATCGAAATTGGCTGCGGTTACTTTTCCTGCGCTCATTTTGGCTCCTAATTGCTCGTTTATATATCTGGTCGATCTTAAAAATTAAGTTGTTGTAAGAGTACTAGTGAGAGAGAAACTTTTCAGCGTCCAACGCTGCCTGACAGCCTGAACCTGCGGCGGTGATCGCTTGGCGATATGTGAAATCGACAAGATCTCCACACGCAAATACGCCCTTGAGGTTGGTACGCGTTGAGCGACCTTCAACAGAGACATATCCCTCTTCATTTAACGTTACTTGAGATGTAACAAGTTCGCTGCGCGGAATATGCCCGATCGCAACAAATAGTCCGGTGAAATCGCGCTTACTTGTCTCACCCGTGACGGTGTTACGAAGTTCAAGAGCTTCAACTTTATCTGCACCAAGCACATCGGTTACTTCAGTATTCCAAAGCATTTCGATCTTTGGGTTGGACAGCGCACGATCTGCCATAATCTTTGAAGCGCGTAGTGAATCGCGACGGTGGATCAAAACAACTTTTGATGCAAACTTTGTTAAGAACGTTGCTTCTTCAACTGCAGAATCTCCGCCGCCGACAACTGCAATAGTTTGATCACGGAAGAAGAATCCGTCGCAAGTTGCGCACCAAGAAACCCCACGTCCAGATAAACGCTTCTCGTTCTCTAAACCAATTTCTTTGTAAGCCGAACCCATTGCCAGGATTACCGCTTTCGCTTGAACGGTATTACCTGAACCATCTTTAATAATTTTAATATCGCCTGACAAATCCATTTCGACAACATCGTCAGTAATCAACTCGGCGCCAAAACGCTTTGCTTGCTTTCGCATGCTGTCCATTAGATCCGGACCCATCACGCCATCAACAAAGCCTGGAAAGTTTTCTACCTCGGTGGTATTCATTAGCGCGCCACCTGCGGTCACTGAGCCTTCATAGATAACTGGATCTAATTGCGCACGCGCTGCATAGATCGCAGCGGTATATCCAGCGGGACCAGAACCGACGATTACAAGATTTCTTACCATGTGCTCAGAGTATCCATTCGAGATTATTTTGCGCGGGCAGCACGGCGCTTGCCCAATAGTGAGATTGCAAACTCCTTCATCGCTGTGATTTCAGTGATTTTTAGGGCGTGGGCGACGATTAAGAAGCCGGCGCCGCTACCAATCAAGACGATAAATAAGCGACCAACGCCAATAATCGGCGCTGCATCGTCATTCATCCAATTTAAGAAGTAAGCCAGAGCGAAGAACGGAACCATCGCAATCGCTGATGCCAGATACAAGCGTGCGTGCTGGCCCGCAAACTGTGAAAGCTCAAGCTTGCCAGTGTGCTTTTTAAGTAAGGCAATAGTTACAAATAAACCGAAGATGTAACTAACTGCGAAGGCAACACCTAAACCGATTGTTACGTACTCACTCTTCAAGGTTGCCAGGAATAGGTATGAGAGCGCTGAAGAAATAATATTGATAATCAGAATAGATAAAACTTGCGTTTTCGTATCTTCAAATGCGTTGAAACCACGAATCAAAACCAGATTTATTGAGAATGCCACCAAACCTAAACTCAACGCCGAAAGAACATAGCCAATGTATCGCGAGTCTTCAAGTGAGATTCCAAAGTAGAGAACTTCTGTCATCAGTGAACCGAAAAGTAATAACGCGATAGAACTTGGAACAGTTACAACTCCGCACATACGTATTGCGCGAATCAACTGCTTCTTAACTTCTTCGACATTCTTTTCAATCGCCAGTTTTGATAAGTGCGGAAGCAGAGCAGTGACAATAGAAATTGTCACAATCGAATATGGAAGCAACATGATGTAGTAGGCGCTAGTAAATGGTGTGAAACCAACGCCAGTTGTTATTCCAGCTTGTGCACTTCGAACCGCAGCGCTGGTAGCAACATTTACTGTAATTAAATATCCGATTTGCGAAATCAACACATAAACCAAGGTCCAACCAGCAAGCGAGAAGGATTTTCCCAATCCAGCAACTCCGAAAATAGGACGGAGCTTTATTCCGGATTTTTTAACAACCGGAATCAAAATTAGCGCCTGCACGACTATGCCGAGAGTTGTCCCCCAACCCAAGAGTTGAATCTGGGCATCAGAGATATTCTCGATAGAGATGCTTTCTTGAAGGAATAGAACGCCGCTAAAAATGACTATAACTACCAGGTTATTGGCGATCGGCGCCCACATAAGTGGGGCAAATGAGCCACGGGCGTTGGCTACTTGGCCGAGCATCGTGAAGAGACCAAGGAAGAAGATCTGCGGAAGACAGTAACGCGTGAAAGCTACTGCGATAGAAAATTCACGCTCGAAACCTTCTGTAGAAAATTCAGGAGCATAAAGTTTTACTAGTGCTGGTGCAAAAATGATTCCGATTAAAACCAACAGTAAAAGAATTCCAGAAATTGTTGTAACTAAACGCGATGCAAAACCATGGCCACCATCTTCATCCGAAAATGATCGAACCAATTGCGGAACAAATATGGCGGTAAGTGCTCCACCAACCAACAAGTTGTAGAGAATATTCGGCATCGTGTTTGCCACGTTGTACGAGTCTGCAAGAAGCGCGGTGCCCAACACGGCAACGGCCAAGATTGCGCGGAAGAAACCAGTGATACGAGAAAGGATTGTTCCAATCGCCATAACGCCAGAAGCACGAAAGAGCTCATTACTTTTCATGGCGCCCCCTTCGTATTCTGCGAATAGTCTGGGTGAAAGCTGCGATAAATAGCAAGAGCGCCGCACCTATGGTGAAGTATGTAACGCGTGAGTCAAAGAAAGAGATATTGATTGAGAGGCGTGAAGCCGGACCCACCGAACCACCCGCTTCATTTGTTATTTGAGCGATTACGGTTGTTGCACCCGGGGCAATCGCAGTGAATGGGATTGAAAGTTGGGTACGTGAATTTGCACCAATTGCAAATGCTGCAACGTTTGAGACTTGAACACGAGAGTTAAGCGGCGTTAACTCAACCGCAACTTTTACAGGAACACCAAAATCATTTGTAACAGTGACCGGAACTTTGCCAGTCTCGGATGCAATTTGGTATTTACCCGACGAGACACGTAAACGATTTAGAGATTTTGCAACACCTTCGCTTGCGTTATAAGAAAAGAATTCGCGATCTTTCTGATTTAGAAAAGGCGAGAGCAGTACAGCCAATTTAGCGCGCTGCGCCTTTACTTCGGGTGCGTTAACAACTGAAGAAAGAGCAGTCAGAGCCTGGCGGTTTTGTGTGTATTTCTTACGTAATACTGGGCTTAAACGCGATTTACCTGTACTCCAAATAACGCCACTTTCGGCAGATACCTTGCGGTTTAAATGGAATTCAACGCGCTCAATTCCGTAACTTGTGTAAAAACGAAGTTCGCTTGGCGCAGAACGTTTGGCAAGTGAAATATCGGGGCTGCCATATGGAAGTGCAATCACTTTATCGCCAGATGTTAAGAGAATTAAACGAGAAAGCCATTCTTTAGCAACTAGTTCGCCTGTTGTTGGTTTCTTACTACTTAACTTATAACCATCTGCCATGTCAGCTACTTCATCGAGAAGTGCGCCATCAATAACCCAGGTGCGCGGACCCTTTGGTTTACTTTCTAAAGGTTTACCTAAACGACCTGTTGGCAGTAAATCGTTTGTTAACTCATCGTTTCTAAATGTGCCATCAAATAATTGGTAAGGCTTGCTAGATAGCTTTGTAACCGTCACATCACTAACGGCCGCTGGAATATTAAGTGAGAGAAAAATTAAGGAAAGCAGTAGCGCTGATAATTTTTTCATTGAGCAGCAACTTCTGCAGATGCCCCGGTTCTGGCAATTAACTTCTTCTCATCTGGGTATGCCAAACGATCGACGATTTCGGCGAGCGGAAACCAACCGACCTCATCTACTTCACTTTCTTGCGGGGCAAGTAGCCCACCGGTTTCACGGAATAGGTAATGGTGAACGGTTTTATGGATTCGCTTTCCGCCTGCCATAAACCAGAAATCAATTACTCCTAAAGAGCGTTCGATTGCAGATTCGATGCCAGTTTCCTCAGCAACTTCGCGAAGCGCGGCTTGTTCAGGGGTTTCGCCTTCTTCGATATGCCCTTTCGGAAGAGACCAGAGAATTCTTTTGCCGGTGGCATCTTTATGATCGATGCGACCAATTAGAAGACCATTCTTTCCACTGTGATCGATTACTAATCCGCCCGCGCTGACTTCGTCCACGCGCTTGGCATAATTCTTGGCAGGGCCCTTTACGGGGCGTTTATTTTGCGCCTGCTCGTTTTTGGCAGGTGAATCGTTTGAAAGTGGGGCGCGATTTGCGGGGCGTTTACGCCTGCGCTTCTTCTTCGTACCTTCGCTGCCCGCACTAGGTGCCGGGGTCATAGAGCAAGGGTACTGCTCTAACCTTATCTATTGTGACGAGTGCATTAGGAGCCGCGGGAGAAGTTGCGATCGCCTCACTCAT
>JACCEA011738382.1_pt1 | contig 19285 bp, 10 predicted proteins | sample 7449851 | NCBI WGS metagenome assembly JACCEA01 (sample SAMN15323453, study PRJNA562643) | freshwater metagenome | isolation source: river surface water | place: USA:Blue River Watershed | collected 2017-08-18
ACAGATGAATATAAATGTAGTAGATGTCAAAAACGTGAATGTTCATTTTATCAATTACAAACCCGTTCTGCGGATGAACCTATGACTACATTTGTCACCTGTTTAAATTGTGGTAAAAGATGGAAAATGTAAATTCTATCTTTCTTTTTTTAAATTTATTACTTATAATAATAATTGATTAATAAAATAAATTATATTATTAATTAATTTGCGAAATCCTCGGTTATATCATATCTTTTACATATAATTATAATCGAAGATTGGTCTTTATAAATTTTATATAGTTTTACCGAGATATTTTCGCATATTTAATATGATAAATTAGCGGTAAAATAATATTAAATAAATGTTGGACCGGTCTTCGACACTATTTACATATGAATATATTTTGATTACCGCATATTTTAAGATGTTATAATAACTAAATTAATTTATAAAAAATATAATTATTTTTATAAATGAATTAATAAACTATTTAAAATAATCCTTGTTTATTTTCAGTTTCTTCAACCTTTCTACGACGAATTAATTTATCTTTGCTAGATTTTGGTTCAGATAATAAATTAACAACAGAATTAATATCTATATTTCTACCTCCATTCATATTCATAACTTCTTTTACTGGTGCTGTATTACTAGGTAAATTTTGTTTAGAAAGATTATTGATATTATCTAAATAATTTTCTTCTATATTTGTTGATAAAGATGGTATAGTATTTAACGATGATATTGTTGATGAAGATAATATATCGGGTTGTTTTGAATTATTTATTAAAGATGATGCATTACGTTCGTTAATTAATGTTTTAATATATTTTAATTCGCATACTTTATCAGTATTACTTTGTAAAGGTGCTAATAATTGTTCAGCATAACCAATAGTATCATTAAAAAATTTAATATGATTTGTATTATCAAATTTAGAATTATTAATAATATTCATCATTACAAATTTGGTTTGTTTAGATGATAATTTTTCAATTATATCTAATATTTGTATTATTAAAAGTCTAAAAGTATTAATATAATTCGCTGGATATTGATTATTAGTAGTAGATATAATAGTATTTTGGTTTCTTATTTTATTATAATATATTGTTGGATCAAAAAATAACTTTTGATTATCATATTTATCTACTTCTCCAGAAGTTAATTGTATATCTATATCATTATTATTTAATGTTTGTAATTGTTCTTCTTTATTAATTTTATATGTATCTTTCATATGTCTATTTAAATAATATTTTAAATGTAATATACTTTCATTAATAAAAAAACTTTCGCTTATTAATTCTATAAAATTATTTATATCATTATTTGGCATATTTTTTATTCCTAATTCTTTAATTAACTTAATTTTATTATCTTCAACTGTAATTAATTTTTTATCATTAATATTTTGTAATGCACCATAAAATCTAGTTGAACCAACTATATAATTTTTAATTTGGTTATCTTGATATTTTGCACCTTTATCTAATAATATTTGTGTAGGACTCTCTATACCGGCCATATCAACAATGGTTAAATAGCCAGATTTACCATCTTTATTAGTTATTTTAAAAATTATAAATAAATGAGACCTAGAACTTTCATCATTATTTATTGTTTTTTTTATTGTTCTACTTTTATTTCTATTCTCATTTAATTCAGTTAATAAATTATCTAAACTTACATTATTTGTAATACTATCAATTATTGTATAATTCTTTATTTTATTTTTTATTATTTCTATATTATCGTCCGTAGTTTTAATTATATCACTTCCATAACTTATTATTAGTTTACTATTTACAATCGGTCCTGATTTATTATTATTACCTTTTGGATATATATATCCATATATTTCAAATATATTATTTAATTCAATTTGTGCGCCTTTATCTAATAATTTTTGTAATCCAATCTGAACAATTCCTGGTTCCGGGTATTTACCAAATAATGTATAAGTCTTACCACTTCCTGAAAAACCATAGCCAAATAATACATTACTATAACCGTCTAATGTTAATTCAAATAATGAATCTAAATATGCTGCATTTGAATTATTATATTTTTCTAAATCTGAAAGTTTGTCTTGATTATAACCTTCAAACATTTTATTATTATCAGGTCCAATTGTATGAAATGTTGAATAAACATTTGTTAATTTATGTATAGTTTCTATTTTTTTATTATCATCATATTTTTTATAACAAATTGATTTTGGGTCTGAAACATTATCTATATTTACAAAATTATCTAAAGTTATTCCACCAGCTTTTTGGGATTGATCAACCCGTTCATTAAAACGTAAATAAACTCTTACCGCACCCATTATATCCTCATAATTAGTTATTGCAGGATTAATTGTATTTAAAATTGTTTTTAAATTATCTAATGTGGATACCGCATTATTACATTCAGTTTCAATATTAACCAAACCTTGATAAGTTTTATTATTCCATTCATTTTTAATTCTTTGAAAATTAGTATATATGTTTATAAAATCAGAGTACCAAACATAACTATCAATTTTATTTTGTAATGCTCGTTCTTCAGTTGTTAATACACCTCCTTTTTGTTGTTGGCTTTTAATTCTATTTATTTCTTTTAAAATTTTTTGTTTATTATCCCCTTTATCTTTTTCATTTATTTTTTCAACTAATAATAAATATTTATTTAAATTTTTATCTAATTCAGATAATAGATTTTGTATATCATTTATTGTTTTTTCACAATTTGCTTTTTTCAATTCATCGCTTTTCTCTACTAATGCTTGTAATCTACTTATTTCTTCATCTTTTTGATTTATTTTATCTTGTAAATCTTTCAATTCGTTAGATTTTAATAATTGAGTTGATGATACACTTGATACAGATGCTTCAGGTGCAATTTCACTAGATTTATTATTTAAATTATCAATAAAAGTTTGTAATTCTTTTTTAAATTTTTCATATGTTTGTATTTCTTCATTGTTTTGTATTATTTTATTTTCTATTTCTTTTACTAAATCGGTTTGATTATCATGTTGTTCCTTTAAATTTTTGATATTTGTTATCATAAGGGTTATTTGCTTATTTAAAGAATCGATTTGTTCTTTATAATTATTAATTGTCTTATCTATATTTTCTTTACCTTTACTTAAAATTTGTCTCTCTTCATTATTATCTAAGTTAATTTGATATTTATTAGTTTTTAGAATTTCAAGTTCGTTTATTTTTTCTTCTAAATCTGATTTATTTTTTAATATTTCTTCCAATCTTGTTCTATTTTCTTCTGAATTATTGGATATATATTGATTTAATGAATCTAATTTTTCTGCTTCTATTTTAATCATTTCCTTCAATATTCCTTCTTCTTTTCTTTTTAATAATATATAATAATTAATAACATCTACTTTATTTTTTATTTCATCTGCACCGCCTAATAATTCTATTACAGATTTCTCTTCCGAATTAACCCCTGGAATACCATTTGAATCAAATACTCCGACTCTTCTTCCACCAGTTTTAATTGAAATTGCACTTGAATATAATTCTTCTATTAATTTAGTAATTTCAGTTGGTTTTAAATTAGTGTTTTTATATTCTTCTAATTCTTTGTGTAGTTCTTCATATATTTTTCTATTTGAATTATCTGCATCTTTAAGTCTATTATTTTCATCGTTAAGAACCTTTATTGTATTATTATTATCATTTATTATTAATTCATAATTTTTAATTGTTTGATGCATATTTTTCACATTATCATTTATTTTTTCTTCGATATTATAATCATTTCTTTTTAAAAAATCTCTAGTAGAATTAATATCATTAGCTAAATGATTATACTTTGATACTAAATTATTATGTTCTTTTTTTAAATCTTCATATAATAATCTATTCGAATCATTATTTTCTTTACTCAATTCTTTTAATGAATTATAACTATCTTTTAATTTATTAATAGTTTCATGCATTTTCTCAATATCTATTTTTGTTAAATTATCAATATATTGAACTACTTTTTCAAATTGATTTTCACTATTATTAGATTCATCTATATTTAATTCGGATTCATCTTCTAAACCACCTGTCTGTTTTTTATTTTTTCTTAAAAATTCTAATAATAATTTACGCATCATAGCATATTCTTTTTTATAATTAAGCATCCAATTCATAAATTTACGTTTATCATCGTCATTTGTTATTTTAGAATATTTATTTAATGCAATTTTTATTTTATTATCTAAATATTCCAAATCTGCATCCGCTTGAAATAATCCAGTTCGCAAATCAATCTTTTTTAAATAATCTTCTGGTTTCTTCTTATTATCTTGTCTAAATTCCTTTACATAATTCACAATTGCCAATTCATTATAGCGTAATTTATCATTTAAATCATTCATTACACCTAATTTTACCCGTTTTGATTTATTTTTCAAAGATTTATTTATTATTTCTCTTAATTCACGTATTTCTAATAACATCTTTTCCTTTTCAATTTTTTCATTGTTTTTATTTACTATGTTATTTGATTTATACTCTAATATTTCTTCTATTTTATTAGCTACATCTTCTCCTAAAATATCTGCTATATCACGTATTCTATCTTTTATAATTATTTTATTTTCAGGTGTTAATTTTCTTTCCCCATCAACAATAAATATCTCTTTTAAAGGATTATATTTTAATTCTTCTTTTTTTGTCGGCTCTTCTACTATATCTTTTAATTCATTTATTATTTCTACTGATTTTGGTTCCGCCATTTTATAATCTTCTATTTCTGATTTTTTATCTATAGTATTCGATTCTTCCGATGTAATTAATTCGGCAGATTTAGTAGTTTCAGGTTCAATATCTTTAATAGGCATTGGTTGTTCCACATTTGTAGATATTGTAATTGGTTCTTGTTGAACAGACTGTTGTTCAGGTTGTTGTTGAACTTGTAATGACTGTTGAACTTGAATTGGTTGTTGTAATTGCGGAGATGATTGTATTGGTTCTTGTTGAACTTGAATTGGTTTTTGTTCAGTTTTTAATATTTGAGTTCCTTGTTCAGGTTGTAATGTCTGTTGAACTTGTTGAGATTCTAATAATGGTTGTTGTTCAGATTTTAATACTTGCGGTTCTTTTTCAGTTTGTTGAACTTGATTAGATTGTAATGGTTGTTGAATAGTCTGTTGTTCAGGTTTTTGTTGAACTTGAGATAATTCTACATCTTTTTCATCTATTTTAATTAATGGTTCTTCAATATCTTTTTTAGTAGTATCTTCATCTATTACTATTAATGGTTCTGTTAAAGATTCAAATGGTAATTTTACTTTATCAGTTTGTGATTGTAAATATTCTTCAATATTTTTAATAGATTTTTCAGTTGTTTTAATGCTAGATTCAATTGGTTTAAATTTATCATTAATATAATCTTCTATTTCTAATACTGATTTTGATAATTCATCTTCTGATTCAATTAATGGTTTAGACTCAACTGGTTCTTCGATACTATCTATTTTTGAAACTGATTCATCTGTTGGTTTTTCATCAATTACTTTTTCTTTTATTGGTTCTGCAGAAATTAATTCCTCTTGATTGGATTTTTCAGGGATATTTTCTATTACTGATTCAACCTTAGTAGATTCAATTGGTGGTAAATCTGATGTTCTGGATTCTTCAGGGGTCGATTCGATTGGTAGTAATTCGGATGAACTGGATTTTTCTGGGATAATTTCTTTTACTGATTCATCCATAGTAGATTCGATTGCTGGTAATTCTGATGGTCTGGATTCTTCGACAGTAGATTCGATTGCTGGTAATTCTGATGTTCTGGATTCTTCTGTAGTAGGGATAGTTTCTTTCTCAGATACTTCATCCTCTTTTTGTAATTCATTCAATATTCTTTCAATATTTGAATCTTTATTAAGAGGTGATAATACGGGTGTTTGAGTATTAACATCCAATACTGGTTCAGATACAGGTGATTGTATAGTTGTTTCTGTAAGGGCAGTTGCATTTAAATTAGATTTTGGTGATTTACGAGGAGAACGAGATTTAGATGAAGGAATAGTTAATGTTTGTTTAATTTCATCAGTGTCTTTTTCTAAATTTTTCAATAATAAATCTAATTCATTTTTAATTTGTAGTGTTTTATCATCTACTTCTGATGGAACTAAAACACTAGGTGATGAATATGTATCAATTGATTTTGATACATCAGATAAGAGGTTTTGGTATTGATACTTTTTAAAATCCGGATTATCGGTTTCTAACATTATTTCCGGTCTTTTATATGTTTTTTTAGGAATATATTCATCATATTCTTCTTGTTCAATTTGTTTTTTAAGAGGTTCTATCATATCTCTAGTATTTTTATTTATTATTTCTGCAAAATTATTTAATATATCTTTTGTAATATATTTATCTGTATCTATTGGTCCTTGTTGCACCGGATTTTGTAATGATTTTAATAAAGCTGCTTGTAAAGTAGGGTCTAATGTTCCTTGTGTTGGTTGAGATGCATTAGGGACATTTATTATTATAGGTTGCCCTGTGGATTGTGGTATAGATAATGATTGAGAAACTGTTTGTTTTTCTTTTAATATTTTTTTCTTCTGTTCTTCTATATAATTTTGTTCTAAATTCATACCTGGTTGATAATATTGGGTTGGTTGAACATAACTACTAATTGTTGGGTATTGATATTGTGGTAAAATATGTGTTCCTTGTGGTGTTAAATATTGTTGATATTGAGGTAAAATATGTGTTCCTTGTGGTGAATAATATTGTGGATATTGTTGTTGCGGATATTGTTGAGAAAATAGAGTTTGTTGTTGTGGATAAGTTTGTTGTTGAGGGTAAGATTGTTGTTGTGGATAAGTTTGTTGTTGTGGATAAGATTGTTGTTGTTGTGGATAAGATTGTTGTTGTTGTGGATAAGATTGTTGTTGTTGAGGGTAAGATTGTTGTTGCGGATAAGATTGTTGTTGTTGTTGGTTAGTTTTAGACTTTTCAATCATGTCTTCTAATAAATTATTTGAATCAGAACTCTTATAATTTAAATCTTGATTTGATTCCGGTTTTTTTTTAATATTATCTAAAAGACCACGTAACTCTTTTAGATTATTTTGGATAATATTAATCTTTTGTTTTGTATTAGTATCCATATCTAAAAATATTATTATATATTATATAGATATTTATTATGAATAATAAAAACTTACGAAAAAAACAAGGGGGTGGTAATGAATATGATTTATATCGTTCTGGTGATTATCTTTCAAATCAACGTTCTTGGGCATATACTGATGAAGAAAGATTAACTAAATCTAAAGATTTGGTTGAAAAATTGGTATATTTTTGGTCAAATGAAACTAGACGTTTTCAACAAGAAAAAAAAGATAATGAAGCAAGAATTGCAGATGCTAATTGGAATCATTGGAGAAGATATCAAGAAGTATTAAATAGTAATGATATTAAATTAAACCCTTCAATTATTCAAAAATTTTTACCTTTTATTCAAATTGAATATATACGTCTTAGTATTTCAAATTTTAAAGATAAATATGAGTTCCTTAAACAAAATTTAGAAGATATTGATTTACAAGTTTTAGATTTAAAAAATAAAATTCAAGAAAATACTCAAATGGGTGGTTTAAAGAAAAATAAAAAACAATCGGGGGGTGATTGTGGTTGTTCTAATAATAGACGTTTAGAAAAAAGAAAATAGAATATTATTATATAATAATGTCTAAATATAAATTTAAAAATTACTATGGTGGTGATAATGAAAAAATTGCTATCCAATTTAAAGATGCTGGTTTCGTATGTGAAAATTTACGTGTTAGTTTAGAAGAAGCTACTAAATATATTAATAAATTAAAAAATGAAATAAGTAATTATAAAAATAATAATATTGATATTATAAAAGAAAAAGATAATTTTAAAAATCAAATTAAAACTTTAGAAGATAATATTAAAAATAAAGAAACTGAAATAAAAGACCTTAGGCTTCAAATTACTAAATTTCAAGATGATTTTAAAACTTTTGAAAATTTTGCAGATAAAACCGCTTCAACTATTAATGATTTTAAAAATTCTATAAACGATTCTAACTATAATATTAAACCAGAACCATCTTCATCTATAACTGATAATTCAGAAGAAGAAGAAATTATTAATGAATTCGAAGAACAAATGGGTGGTAAAAGAAATAAAAAAAGAAAATCACCTAAAAAAATATTACGTAAAACATCTAAAAAACGCAATTCTCCTAAAAAATAATTGTTATTTAATCGTAATAAACTATAAAATATTTTCAATAAATATATTATAATTTATAAATGAATAATGACGAATTTATTAAATATTATTCTTGGTTAAAAAATTTTAATAAAAATAATAATAATAGTCAATATGGTAGTGCTAAACCAACAACATCGGAACCTAATTTTAGTTCATTAACAAAGGATAATTTTAAGGATAGCGGTTCATTAATTAAGGCACTAACAAATATTACATATTTTACAATTAAAAATGATACTGAAACTATATTAAATAAAATACAAGTTAATTTTTCTAATAAAATTAGAGGTTTAATATATTTATTATATTTTGTTAACGAAATTAAAGTTAGAAAGGAAATTAAAAATATTGAAGATATTAAAAATATTAAAATAGAAAAATTATTTGATAATACCACCAAAATAATAAATCCTAAATATACAAATTTATTAAATATATTTAATTTTATACTTTCGAATTTTAATAAATTAAATGATACAAAAATTAATGAAATTTTTGATAAATTAGGAAAAATACAGTATAATAGTAAAGATAATAATATTAACATACTAACAATTTATACATTTAATAATGATTTAATTACCAAAATTAAAGATGAAAAAAATTTGTCAGATGCTGTATATAAATTATTAACTGATGAATATACAAACTCTACAACAAATCCATCATCAACCGGTGCTACATCAAAACCACCACCTATTCCTTTAGTTTCTTTTGATGATTTTTTTAATCTTTTTAATAGTAATAAAGATTATACAGATGATATAGAATATACAGATTTTATTAATAAAGTCGATACAAATAATAAAAAAAAATACTATAATCCTGCTTTATATTTCCCTTTTTTTACGGAATTAAAAGATATATCTCAAATTACAACTTCTTTATTTAAATTAGATTTATTACAAAAATTATTAACTCAAATATCAAATGTTGATTTTACTAATATAGATTTTAAAAATATAGTCAAAAATATTAATAATGCTAAATCAATAACACCCACCGATTTAGATTCAATAACTGATGATAACTTTTTAAATGCTCAATTAATTAAAATTTCACCGATATCATCTACACCAGCTACTATACACACTTCTAAATCATCATCACTTGCTCCAAAAGGCCCTGTTTCGACTAAACCCCTAATAATTATGGATAACCCAAATACAATAAATAATGATATAATTAACAAAATTACTCATACAGATACACAAAATATTATAAATAGATTTATAAATAATAACACAAATATTATTGATAATAAATATTTAAGTTTATTGGTTAATAACGAAATAATATTTACGAATACAAATATAACTACAATAATACCAAATGACTTAAAATCGTATTTAAGAACAAGTCCTAGAACTACTAATTTTATATCTCAACGTGGTGGTGTAGAAAGTGAAAGCGATTCATATAAATTTGATTATATATTAAATGACACACTCGAATATACTTTAACAATTACAGATACCTTTATTATTGATAAATATTGGAATTTTTATAAAGGTATAGATACTCCAAATCGTGTTCCATACCAAATTTCAAATATTGAAAATTTACAAGATTTTAAAAATAATTGGATAAATAATATTCGAGAATATCACGAATATATTGAAAAAACTATTCATTATCATTATGCGAAAGATAGTTTAGATTTTAATTTTAAAAATCTTATAGTTGAATTTGATAAAAAAGTATTAGAAGAATTAGGAAAAATTACAGGTGAGTCGATTGGTTATAATAAATTAAAAGAAGTATTAAAAAAAGTATTTATAGATGAAATTTATATTAATTATTCTAATAAATTAGGTGTTTTTAACTCAAAAAATATTAATGATTATATAATTCAGATTATTTTTAAAAATATAGATGGATATAATCCGGACGGTGATTCTAATCCATCAATATTTAGAGAATTAAGTAATGAATCTAATTTTTATAATTTTAATGAAATAATAGATAAACAAGAAGTATTTAATTCAAGAACAAATACTATATTATTAGATAATCAATTAGTTATTAGTGATAATTTTGAAACATTATTATTCTTAAAAAATAATAGTGATGGTTATTTATATGGAATTGTATCATTAACTAGAGCTAAAGAATTTATAAAGTTATCATATGATTTTACAAAACTATATTTATTTTATAATACGAATACAGATTATTTATCAAGTGTAGCAGAGGATGATGATGTATCTATAACAAATATTTGTTTAGAAGTTGATATAAAAAAAGGGAAATCTAAATTTATAAATGCATATGTATTTGGGTATAATAGAGATGCTGATAGCAAATACATAACAAAGTCAAATGAAGATACACCATTATATGGATATAAAATTGATTTAATTAATGAAAGTGATTCATATTTAAAACAATTTGAAAATTATGAAAATACAAGATATTTATTATTTCAAAATGAAATTTATGAATTAGATAAATATTTATATGAAACTTATAAATCAATGCTTTTAATTGATACTTTTATATTTAATGATACATATAAATATAATGATGGTATGGGTATAGTAGATAAAGATACGGAACCTACCTTAAAATCAAGTTATATCGATATTGTAGATATAATTAAACAAGATGCAATGAAAACCTTTACTAAAACTGATTATAATAATAAACCAATTAAATCATATTTTGGTTATTTTTGGAATTTTAAAGATATTTTTAATTATAACAAACGAGAATTAGATTATTCACTTTATTATATTAGTGATGATAATGATGATAATAAATATATAAATACAAATATACACAGTATCAAAGACTATATTTATAAAAATAAAAATAATAGTATATTTCGTTTATTTGCAAATGCAGAAGAGGAATTTATTGATAATAAAATATTTGAATATAAATTATTATTTGACATAAATTATAGAATTTATAATAATAAATTTGCAACAAACAAATTTCAAATTGAATTTAAACAATATGACGATAAATTTTTATATGAGTTTCCAAGGGTTTCTAATTATCAAATTATGAATAAATTAGAATGTTTTGAAACTGCTTTAAACAAATATAATATTCGTATTTATAGTGAAATATTTTATAAAAATGCGGGTGATATAAAAGAAGATAGTGATTTTAAAATTCAAAATACATATTTAGATATTTCACCTACTGATGATTCAAAAAATGAACAAAATTTTGCTCCTGAATCTCAAATAGTTAAAATTGAAGGTAAAGATGATATTTTTATAGCAGGTGATTTATGTATTAAAATTACAATTTGGGATATTAATACTCCAGATGAATTAGGAACTATCTATTATAATAATAGATACACGAATACTAAGGAAAAAATATTAGAATATATAACCGAATCAAATATTATATTATATAAACCAAAAGAAAATAACCCAGAAGGGTATTATTATATTTGTCAAAAAAGTGAATTTATAAATGAAGGAAATAGTTTTCCAAAAAGACGATTTTATATTAGTGAAGACCAATCATATGGTTTTGTTATTATGAAAGAGATTAATTATTTAAATCAAAAAGAATATTATTATATAGTAAAAGACGGTAATTCTATTAATATAAAAAATAATAATGCTAATTATAAAAACCTTGATTATACTCTTTATTCTTTAGATAATAAACTTACTTTGAATAAAAAAGATGCAGTACCTGAAATAGAATATAATCAAATATTTTATATCGAAAATGAAAAAAAAATTAATAAGATATACGCATTCTATTTTGAAAATAAAATTTTGGACGACGAAATTAAAAATAAAATAGTTTTAATATATTACCTAAATGAAAATGAATTTATAAAAACTAAAATTCATGCAGAAATAGAAAGAAATGAAAATACTGCTAAAATTAAATTGTATAAAAATGATAATCCGGCTGATAAATATGCTACATTAACAGTTAAATATAATGATAAAAAAGTAATCGATAAAAAAGTTATCGAATATATAACAATTTTTGAAGTAGAAGAGAAACCTACGAAAGATAAAGAAGATAAATCATTCGATGTTATAAAACCAAAACCTTTTTATTTACCAACTGATGATTATAATAAAATAGATTTAGCAAAACCAGCAAATGAACAATTTACAAATTTGGATATAAATTCAGATGAAGTATTCGAAGAAAATATTGATACTACAGATTATTCTACAAAAATGAAACAATTAAAGGATTTCTTATATAATGTTCAAAATAGGTTTAAAGAAATGGAAGAAAATTTAATTAAAAAGGATGAAGAAAGAGATTTATTAGAAAGAAGTAAAAATGAAGAATTACTAAAAAAGGAAGCTGAATTTATGAATAAAAAGGCAGAAATAGAGGAATATTTTAAGAAACAATTAGAGAATGAAAGTATTGATTATGATGAATTAAGTAAAAGAGTTGAAGCTTTATTAGTATGGTTAGATGAAAATAAAATTAATAAACTATTAGATTAATTTAATAATAAAATAAAAATATGATTATTATTTTATTATTTAAACTAGATAACAAGGTCTTCTAAACGCCAGTCTTCAATAGACCCATTCGGAAGATGTCTTCTAATTAAAAGTGGAATTTTCTTAGCTTTATATTCTAATAAAGCAATATCATAAGCTATAGTAATACCATGCGGAACGGTAATAGTAGGTCTAGCACCGGAAGCAATCATTTCAGCACGAACGCCTAAAATTTTAGCACGTTCATATTTAGTAATAAATGGTTTAGTAATTTTTTTTTGAGAATAATAATTTTCATAAGTTTTTGTAAAAGGAACAATTTCTTGTTTATTTTCACGAATTTTATTTAAAATACTATTTTCATCTACGTCTTCTTCGTCAATATCTGCATCATCATCACCATCATTTTCATCATTATTTTCTTCTTCTGGATTTAATTCTTCATTTTCAGGAATATCTTCCTCATAATTTTCGTCATCTAAGACATCATCATCAATATTTGAATAATAATCATCATCCATTTTTATTATATAATAGATATAAAAATAAAATAATTTTAAATCAATTTTTTTTAATTATTCTTCCAAGAGGTTCCGCAATTAGAGCAAATATATAAATATTTCATATTAATAGAATCATATTTAATATATATAACTTCTGATTTAGGTGTAGTAAATTCTGTAATATCTAATTTATTTGAATCAAGAAATTCAGATTTCATATTATTATATTTATTAATCAATTTTTCTTTTTGATTAACTTCTTTAACTTCTATAACAACAGTAGTTAATTTTATACGAATTAATCGTAAAATTGAATCTTTATCATCTTCAAATATTTGTTTGACTTGTTCATCCGATAAATCAGCTGGTATATTATGAATCATAAATATAAATTCAGTATCAAGATTTTTTAAATTAGTAATACATTCATTATTAACACAAGTATAAGAAACTCTTGGTAAAGTTGCATCAAAAATAGTATATTTATTAGATATAACTTTATCCGCAATATAATCTTCTTGATAATTACGTTGATAAATAAGATTATTTTTATTTTCTAATTCACCAGACCAATTACAATTTTTACAATAATTTAAAAGATTTTTATTATCATCTTTTAATTTAGTATAAACCATAAATTTACAATTTGGACAGAAGTGCATTATGATAATATATAATTATATAAATTATTTAAATGATTATTATTTATCAAATTTTCTAAAATCGGTTTGAACAGCATAGTATTCTGAATTTGATTTATTATTTTTTTCTATTAAAATATATTCCTTTTTATTTATATCTTGGTAGATTTGTTTAGTAGTAATTATATATTCATCAATATCAGTTTTTTTATAATCTTTAAATGATTCTAACTCATAACGATTAATACTATATTTTTTACTAATATTATCAAAAAATAAATTAATATTATAGTCTAGAATTGATGATTTCATTATTTATATTTATTTAATAACTATTTCTTTTTAGACCATTTTTTATAAGAGATTCCATTTTTCATTTTTACTTCAATTACTTTATAAATTTGTCCATCATTTTCGGATTTATATTCAAAATCTAGTGGTAAATCTTTTGCTAATTTATTTGGTATTTTCTTTTTTAAATTAGAGATTGTTGATTCTGTATCCATATCATTTTCAACTAATTCTAAATCTTTTTGAGAGTCTAATTGAATATTAGATATATCATTTACAATATTATTTATCAGAGGCTCAGTCTGTATTTGTTCTTTTTTTAATTCTTCAATATTTTTATCGGATATTTTTGTTTGAGAATCATTTGAATTATTAACATATTTTGATTTATCAATAGAATCATGGATTTTCTTAAGTTTATTTCTAACAAAATCATAATCAATTTTAATAGAAAATCCATATACTGGACTTGCAATTGTTTGATTATTTGGTAATTTTTTACTTAATTTTTCTATAATATTTAAATATTTAGAATAATGATTTAAGAATTGTCGTTCAACAATCGGTTTAAATACACTAAAACCATCTGGTGGATTATTAAACATATCAATTACGGCGTGTCTAATATTAAAATAAGTAATTAATTGAGCATATTTATTTGTGCGTTCATCTTTCTTATTTTCCCAGCCAGGTTCATTTTCAATTGGATTTTCAGTTAATACTGACCTAATTGAAAATGCTACTGTTTTGCAATTTTGCACCGCTGTCCATGGTGGACCTTGCCAAGTTCCTAAGAATGAAAAACAACATTTACCACACACATAAAGATTTGGATGCTTACGAACACCACCTCCTTGGGTCATTGTTTTCATAGTCATGGGATAAAAAGGATAATTATCTGGATATTGACCTTTAAAGAAGTAAAAACCCCCTTCATATGGAGTATCCGCTGGACCAATTATAAGTTTTTTATAATGGGTATCGACATTATTTTTATCATAATGAAAATAGATACCTTCAATATCCAGTTCTTTTAAAGAATTTTCAATAGTTTTTCTATCAAATAATATTCTATTAACAGCTATATTTGTTGGATTATTTGTATAGATAGCTCCTTGATTACTCATTTTATAAATTTTTATAAAAAGAATATTAATTAGTAATAATATCAAATTTAATTTAAAAAATAATAATAAAATGGAATATACAAAGAAAATTTATTATTATTCACGTATGTTAATAAATAAAATAACAGCAGATTCCTATAATTATATAAATAATCCTCTTGCAATTTCCAAAAAAACTAATAGAATGGATAATCAAATTAATTCGAATATTATAAAAAATTTATATAATTTATCTTTACCATCTACTAAAATTATTAATAATATTTATTTAGGAAATGCATATAACGCAGTTGATTTTATTGATTTAAATAATAAACAAACCAAATTAATCGTTAATTGCACTGAAGAAATACCAGATTATCATCCAAATGAATTTAAATACATACATTTACGTATTAGAGACTATAATGATGCGAATTTATTAGATAAGTTAGATGAATTAGTAGATGAAATAAATAGATATTCTGTATTATATCCAGATGCGTCAATTTTGATTCATTGTTATATGGGTAGTAGTCGTAGTGCATCAGTATTAATTGCATATTTAATAAAATATCATAATATGGACTTAGATTCTGCAATAAAATATGTAAAAAATCTACGTAAAATTGTAAATTTAAATATATCATTTTATGAACAATTAAAAGAATATGAAAGAAATTATAAAAAAGGAAACCTTGGTTTTCTTTTATAAATATTAAAATTTGATAATAAATAAAAAAATAAATTTGATTTATAAAAATTTAAAATATATTTGTTTATAAATATCAATATGCCAGTTGCAAAAATAGAAAACTTGGTAAGTAATAATGAACTTCATACATTTTTGAAAAATCATCGTGCAGGTGATGTATTTACTCATACATCGATTGGAAATCCGAAAGGAAGTTATAATATTCCGAATGCACATGTAGGTGAGTTCATGGATTTATATACTAAGATTGTCTTTGATGACAAAGCACCAACCCATTTAACAGAAGGGATACGCGACTGTGAATATACACCTTTAAAAATAGATATAGATTTTAGATATTTCCATACAGAATTAAAAAGAATCTATGAAATGGATGATATAATTAAAATTTGTCAAATCTATATGGAATATCTAGAAATCTTTCTGGAATCTCCTGAAGATATTGAACGTGAGTTCTTTATATTAGAGAAACCTGCTCCAACATATGATAAAGATAAAAATGGTAATTTTAAAGAAAAAGACAATATGAAACGTTTAAAAGACGGTGTTCATATTATGGCGCCTCGTATTATAACTAATACTAATTTACAATTAAAAACACGCGAATATGTCTCCAAAAAATGCGGTGAAGTCCTTGATAAATATGGATTTGATAGCTCATATGCTGATATTTTTGACCGTGCGGTTATAGACCGTAATAATTGGCAAATGTATGGTTCTAGTAAGCCTGGACAACCAGCATATACTGTCACTAAAATAGTGCGTGTATGGAAAGATAGAAGTGAGATAATTCCTAATAGTTATACTAACGGGGAATTAGTAAGACTTTTATCAGTAAGAAATAAATTCGAATATTCATTGATTAAACCTGAAAAAGAAGGTGAAGTATTTAATGAAAGTGTTGAAGGTATTAAAAAGAAAATGAGAACTGATACAAAAAAAACAAAGAAAGCAGCTCAAATTGAATCTAAAGACTGTGCATTAATTACACAATATGTTGATTGTTTAAATCCCAATCGTGCAAATTCATATAAAACATGGATTGAATTAGGTTGGTGTTTGCATAATATTCATAATAAAGATGACACATTATTAACTAAATGGATTGAATTCAGTAAAAAATCTGACCAATATAGTCATACTGCTGAAGAAGAATGTAAAGAATTATGGGCTGCAATGTCCGATGATGGTGGTTTAGGAATTGGTAGTTTAAAATTATGGGCTAAAAAAGATAATTATGATTTATATTGTAAAATCGTCCAAAATGATATAGCTGACCATATTCTTAAAACTTGTAGCACTGATAGAGGAACTCCGTATGATACTGCTCGTGTTTTACATTCTATGTATAAAGACCATTTTATGTGTGTTAGTATTAAAGATAATATTTGGTATTGGTATTCTGAAGAAGATAATCGTTGGATGCGTGATGATAAAGGTATTACTTTACGTCGTAAAATTTCAACAGATGTTTATCAAGAATTCAATAAATTACAAAGATATAAATCTGAACAATCATTAGAAGCTGGTGATAAAGCCGGTTTAGAAGCACAAAGAATCGGTAAAGTTATGTTAAAATTAAAAGATACTGCATTTAAAAATAATGTTATGACTGAAGCTGCTGAAATTTTCTACGATAAAGACCGTAAATTTCTTGAATTATTAGATTCAGTCAATCACACTATTGGTTTTAAAAATGGTGTTTATGATTTAAATAAAGAAGAATTTAGAGCTGGTAGACCAGAAGATTATATTTCATTATCTACTAATATTAATTTTATTCCATATGACCCTGAATCTCCGGATGTTAAAGATATATATGATATGTATAAATCTATCTTTGTTATTAAAAAAGTTAGAGAATACGTATTTAAAAGAACTTCATCATTTTTAAGTGGTTCTACCAAAGATGAACTCTTCGATGTTTATTCTGGTGGTGGTGGTAATGGTAAATCTAAACATATTGAATTAGTCGAGTCTGTTCTCGGTGATTATGCATGTAAATTACCTATTACTTTATTAACACAAAAAAGAAGTCAAGCAGGTAATGCAACCCCCGAATTAGCTAAAACTAAGGGTATGCGTCTATGCACACTTCAAGAACCAGATACTAAAACAAAGATTAATGTTGGTTTAATGAAAGAAGTCACTGGTGGAGATAAAATTCAAGCTAGAGCTTTATATAGCGAACCTTTTGAATTTAAACCTCAATTTAAATTAGTTTTATGTTGTAATGATAAACCGGAATTACCCGAACATGATGATGGAACATGGCGTAGATTACGTAATATTGAATTTATTAGTAAATTTGTGCATGAGCCTCATTGGGATAGAACATTACAATTTAAAATTAGAACTGAATTATCTGAAAAATTTGAAACATGGTCTGAACCATTTATGTCTATATTAGTTCATTGGCATAAAATTTATCGTAAAGAAGGTATTGGAAGTAAATATACACCTGATGAAATTATGGAATATACCAATGAATATCGTGCTACTAATAATCACTTTCGTGATTTTGTTAATGATTCTATCGATTATGATAGTTCTAATACTACACCTGTTCGTATTGAAGATATATATGAAACATATAAAGCATGGTATAAACAAAATAATAATGATAATCGTGCTAAAAATAGAAAAGAATTAAAAGCATATATCGACCAATTATTTGGACAACAATTACCTGCTAATGCTAAAAATAGTAATAGTGGTTATAAAGGTATTCGTCTTAAAGAAGGAATTGCCGTATATACAAATAAAACTATTAATCAAGCTGGACCTCAGATAGAAGATGATACTTTACAACCTGAAACCGATGTTTTAGATATGTAAAATCATTTTTGAATATATTTTTTTATTTGAATTTGTTTTTTTATTTTAGATAACAAATTTAAATTTTTAATTAATTAAATAATCTCATTTTTAAATCTAATAACTCATAAAACACCAAATGATTTTAGATTAGCATTTTAGGCAAATTAAAATCATTTTTTCAATTTTAATGTCAAACATTTTTAATTTTTTTATATCCGGAATTAATTTATTGATTGTATGACTTTTCATTTTAATCTACCATTTTTAATATATATAGAAAACATCACTATTAATCTACGATAAATTTAGTGTAATTAGATTAAATTGATATAAGTCAATAGCCTACGGCATTTATTATATCGGATTTATCGAGATAACTATTTCTATCGTTAAACATCACTATTAATCTACGATAAATTTAGTATAATTAGATTAAATTGATATAAGTCAATAGCCTACGGCATTTATTATATCGGATTTATCGAGACAACTATTTCTAT
>JACCEA011391948.1_pt1 | contig 19270 bp, 14 predicted proteins | sample 7449851 | NCBI WGS metagenome assembly JACCEA01 (sample SAMN15323453, study PRJNA562643) | freshwater metagenome | isolation source: river surface water | place: USA:Blue River Watershed | collected 2017-08-18
AAAAAACAAAAAAAAAAAAAAAGAAAAAAAAAAAAAAAAAAAAAGAGAGAGAGAGAGAGAGAGAGAGAGAGAGAGAGAGAGAGAGAACATGGAAAGATGGTGAAATAATAACAGCAAACCTAAAGCACTAAGAATGAAATATGATATGCACATGTAGACATATAACCCGAAAATGGCGAGAAGAATAATAATCTGTGGAATGAGAAAAATCATTCAAATGAAATTACCTAATCATCAATTTCTTTGTGAACAATTTCAAATTCTCTCCCCCAAAAAGGAGGTCGTAAATTTGGTAGTTCTTGAAGTTGCCGTTCCATTGCTTCTTCCGAGTAGAAAGTGCGCGCGTAACGACCGTCTTTGTAATAACCTTCAAAATATGGATAGAACCGTAAAATATCTCAAAAACATGGATAATCACAACTTACCTCGCAATCGTGTAATGTAACCAGTAAAGGTGGAAAATGGACTTCCAACAAAAGTGTGAGCATTTGCACAAACCACTTGCTCAATCATACCAATCAAATTACGATTAAACTTTTCGTGAATAACTTCCTCCACTTGTTCTTCATTGAAGTAATCATTAAAATAGCGAACCTGCAATTTGGCAGGTGCTTGAGAAAATCCCTGAAAAATGCGTTTATCAGGAGAATCTGTTGCGATATAGAGCAGTTTGGAGATTTGCGGATCAAACAAGTGGAAAGAGTTTTGATAGACCTGGTCAGTAGTCGGATACAATTCTGGTTGGAAATAATGATATCGATAATGCAAACTGAAGTATGTTGCACTACCATCACTCGTATTACCACCGATAATATTTCTTGAGGGCATATCATGACCTGATAACTTTGAAGATTCTGCATGTAATTGTTCTACTATAAGGCTTGCAACACAGAAAATCTTGTCCTGGTAACGCAATCGATCACGCACCATACGACGGTAGACTCTTTCCAAAAAAGGATCTTCCCAATAAAGATACGAATAGAAATGCGTCAATAAGCGCTGTCTTGAGTTTTGAAGCCCACTGGGAAAGAAGATACATCGATGAGAATCAAAGTTTTCATCATATTCACGAACCTGTCTTCCGGTTGCAACCATAGAGCGGAATCTTTGATTGTCTAAGGAGCGATTCAGGGGATGAAAACTTAGGCTATCTCCATTCACACTTCTTTGAATGTTGAAACCAATGAATTGATTACCTGGCTGCCAATTTTCATGATAACATGCGCTGTGTAGGTACTGCGATAGAGTAGATGGTAAAGAAGAACCTTCGCCACCCGAGGAGACGATGGACGATTCTTCAATGATTTCATTTACCGATTGATCAGGCAAAAGACTGACGGGGAGAAACCCTGGTATCTTTGCCACATTCTCAAGGAATTCTTCCATAGAAATAATATTGAGGGAATCAGATAGGGAGTCGACATTCAAGAACATATTTATGGTGGATTTTCGATTGAGGAATTTAGTGGAAGATTCCTGATTCTGAGTTAGTAAGTAGAACTTCATTGCTGAAGGCATCACTAGAGTTCTTCCAGTAGTGTGAGCAAAAAGTATAATTGTTTCAGCAGCCATTCGAATGTTGTTCCATCCTCCGCGGTCCGGCTCAAATACAACATACTTGTGTCTGTTCCATGAACTCTTGTTGCGCTGTAATCGCAATGGTGATTGGTAGCAATCACCTTTTGAATATTGCTGTGCCCAGTACTGAACATATGGATAAATGGTACATTGGGGTAATGGAAGAGGTTTTCCTTCACACTCTGCATGTTCTATTTGGAGTTGTTCATTACTCTTAGTATTGTAGGTATGACCACTACCAATATTACTATTTGCGGACTCCGCCGCAGAAAGTTGATCTCGAGACCCATTAATGTTATATGTGAACCGCAGATGGAAGAGAGCGGTTGTTTCATCTGCGCTGTTCGGCAAATGGATATGAGGAATGAGCGCAAATGACCATATCAGCACGCATACTGCCAAACCAACGACAACAAAAAGTAGGTATCGTTGTGTTGGTTTCATAACTAATTTTGTTGGATAGGCTGCCACATATCTTTGTCTTTCAATTTCAGTCTTTTTCAGCACAGGATTCTGTTTTTGATATCACCCATGTTGAAAAAAATGTTGAATTGCAAATGATCCCGATCAAGTGTAAAGCACAATTTCTTTTCTTCATGACAAATTACATAGGAATGTGTCATATTCTCCGGATGCGAATTTGAATTGTGAGGAGGAGAGAGTTGGGAGTTTTGATTGATTTGTGTGTATTTGGTATTTATATCAACCATCCTTAATCAGTCATATAGTCATATTTTTTTACAAATATTTTAAAGATCAATCTCTCTTGAATTATATTGCCCTATATTGCCTTAGAATGAGTTCTACTAGATTTTTCCTTGACGGCGAGAGAGTCAACGCTCAACAGATCCAAAATTTGTCTGCTGAAGAACTTGCTAGAGTGGAGAGTTTCAACCAAATGATTGGTGGTAGTGGAGAGGAAGAAGGGGAAAAGAAGCCAGATACGATTACTATTGTTCTCTCGGATCAAGCTGGTGAGAAGATGCACTTCAAAGTCAAGAAGGAGACTAAGTTTCAGAAGGTTTTTGATGCCTATGCCACTCGTCTTGGTGTACCAACTACCAGTCTTACTTTCCGCTTTGATGGTGAGAGAATTACTGGTGAGAATACCCCCAAAATGCTTGAAATGGAGGATGAAGATATGATTGAAGTTTTGATGCAACAAGTTGGGGGTTGGTAATGCCAGTGAAAGAGTCTTGAACAAGTTTTGGCGACAGAGATGTCAACTTCGAACTTGAGAGTGTTGTGTAATTGTGTTGTAAATATTTATTATTCTAAATACTGACGTTGGTTTAATTACTTTTGAAAGAATTCATATGCATGATACATAAATTACAAATACAGTTCACGCTACTCTATTTCTTCATTTTCGGCTTTTTTGCCGAAGTGGTCGCTACATTATTACTAACACTGTTATTAATAGATACATTTTCGATTTGACGCTTTTTGTCTTTCTTGGAAATCGTACCCTTAGACTCTTCAAGAGGCAAATCTTTCTTGTTGTCACGAACTTCAGGCTTATTTACAATCACAGATGCAAGCAGTGATAGACTCTGTTCGGAGATTTGACCAATAGAAGGACTTACTCCCACTGTATTGGTGGAAAAATCTTTGGCTGACTCCAGACTGGACTTGACTCTATGCATTGCCTTATCCATGGATTTTAGGTCTCTCTTTGCTCTTACAATGCTATCGATAGCAGTCTTCAAACAAGTCACTGTATTTCGCAGTTTCTTCATACTTTGACTTTGACCATCTTTTTTAGCTTTACTTTCCTTTGAATTCCCTGCTGATGAACTTGATTGATAAGATTTAATAGATTCATCGATCGATCCCGATAGAGTGATAAATAGCTGGGGCAATTGAGTGAAAATGGCATCCTGAGTTTTGCTGTCCATACTTTGGAATTTCTTTAAGATTGTGGTGGACATTTCCAATAATTCATTTCGAACAAATGCATTTGTAGTGGGCGCAGAAATTCCTCCAATAAAGTCGCTCCATAACGATGGCAAGAAGAATTGCGGAAATCGATTGACCACTACTTCTTCAAGCCACTTGCTAGGAATTTGGCAACGACGCATTGTGATGAACTTTTTTGTAATTGCTTGGAAAAAAGATGAAATTTTTTCTTGACTACTAACGGAATCACTACTAATCATTGCACGTGCCACAGCGAGAATTGTTTCCTGTGCAGTCACACGCAATGGTTGAATTTTGGAGCTCAATAGCTTCATGGTAATTTCAATGATAATGTCCAGCTCTTCGTTGCACTCGCTAATCAATTCTTCATCCTCAGCAATTTTCAAAGAAAATTTCTTTTTGCAAAGTTGATTGGTCAGAAGGTTCTGTAAACGTTGGGCAAAAGGTCTACCTTCAGCAATCTCTTGTATCAATTTAGATGTTAGCACTTTTTTTACACCCAAAATCATTGGCACAAAGAGACTGAAGATTACTGTGCCACTCCGTACGCGACCGATCAGAATTTCTAAGATGTCCAATAAACGAGACCGCAAAAGTATTTGCTTCCTCTTTGCAGCAAGCAGTCCTTGTTTGCGATTTTCCTTTTTCATTTGAATCAACTTCACCAAAGCTGCATCTGCCTCAGCGGTGTGAACGACGGCTCCGTCATCATCACTCTCATCTTCTTCTTCACCATTCAGCCCAAGTTCAGCGTTCAACTCTTCATCATCAACCATCAAGAAGTCAATCATATCATCCTCTTGAACCACCAAATCCTCTTGCTCTTCTGCTTCTTTTCTCTTAGCAGCAATCTTGGATTGTATCTCTTTTTTGTATTTATTATCATTTTCATCAACTTCCTCGTCCTCTTCGTCATCTTCTTCTTGATCACTTCCACCATCGTCTTCCTCTTCATCATCGTCATTTACTTGATTCTGCGTATGATTTCCCTCTTCTTGCTGATCATAATCCTCTGGGTCTGTTACTTGTCCAACTAAAGCATCCATAAAAGATTGAGACAAGTTATCTTCCCCGATTAATGGGAATAACGCATTCCACACACGCTTGATTGATTCCCGAAGACCCTTTATAGCCTGGTCATTCGACAAAGACAGTAATTCTGTACAATTCTCAAACAACCTCAACTCCAACGAATCGTCTTCATCATCGAACTCTTCATCGTACTCCTTTTCCTCGCCAAACCCATTTGCCTTTGCCTTTTCACTGAGTTCCTTCATCACAATTGCTGCTTGCATGATTGTAATTTTCTCGATATCACCACTGGTTAGTACATGCACAGTACCGATAATTAGCAGAGTGGATGCAGCCTCAGCAAAGCGTATTAAACGTTTAAGATTTTCATCGGATTTGGCATCGCGTATTAGGCCGGAGAAGTACTCGATGTGGGTATGAATACCATTAATAAATTGAGGAAGATCAAATTCAGTCATCTCGTGGTCGTCATCATCACCATCCTCAGTAACACCCTTGAATCGTGGGACCAAGTTTGAGGAAACCATATGATTGATCAACGCCCATAATCGGTAGATTGCTGGATGATCGACAGCTGTAGTAGAAACTTCGTCAGCAGTTGAATGAGTACTTGAAGAACTCTTCAGAGCAAGCTCCGATGCCAGTGCAATTAACTGTAAAGCAGCAACATTTGCAATTTCTGCAGGAATAATCTGTTTCAAAGTCCCTTTTTCAAGAATTCTAACACATTCCACTGAAAAAGAATTAATATTGGAATTAATTTTTGAAGTTTCCTCTTTTTTGGTCTTATTCTTCTTGTTCTTCTTCTCCGCATTCTCAAGGGATTTCGTCTCTCCATGGGCAAAACAACCAAGACGTGACAAGATAGATAATACAGAAAGTTGAATATCTTCTTTATCTGCAACATTGTTCAATCTTGCCAAAGTGAGTAATGAATGCACTGCAGAGATAGCAGGTGATGCCTTTTCTTCCTCGTCTGCTTCGTCATCTTCCGCACCGTTTGAATCAGTTTTCTTCTCTGAAGATTCATCATACGATCCAATAAGTTCGCACAAGAGCTTTATATACTGACGAATGGCAGTTGCATCCAATTTCTCAATTAATGCCTGCACTGTGTTTGTCGATGTTCGTTTGTCGAAGTTCATTCCTCCATGTTGAGAAAAAGCGGTCAATAGAGACAAAGTGCGTTCATTATCTCCTTCAACCTGATTAACCAGTTCCTTCAAAATTCCACCGGCAAACTCAAACAGCAAATTGCTAGTCTTCAATCTACTCAACACGACAGAACGGATCATATTCTCACTGAGAACAACAGGGATGTATTCAGAGGGTACAAGACTGGCCAACTTTACTGTAAGTTTTAAGGCAACTGCTCGTTTTTCTTTCGATGAACGCCACATATGCTCATCCAAGAATTCAACAAATGTACTAAGAGCTGCTTGCTGAGACTCATCTAAGATTGAAGGACTACGAAAACGACATAATACGAAGTTAGTGAAAATTGGGGAAGAAATGTAGTAGTAGTTTAGCTTCAAACAGAGAAGATAACGTCGATCACAACGAATGACTCAGGATTCAAGTTTCTGACTTTGTTGAGCATCATGAGGCATCAAACAAAACATCCTCATCATCGACAATTCGCTTGTGAATTTTTCGTATCATGATTATGTATAAACTTACCGTTTGACCAATTCTCTGTCAGAATTCATGGGAATAATGAAGCCCATAAAATATTCCCAGACTCGATGAAATTTGGGGAATTTATTGGTTGAATGGAACAATACCGATACAAACTCTTGCATATGATCAACAGACATAGTAGGGATATTGTGCTTTGCGAAGTTTTGCACAACAATCCGCTGCAATTTTGCGTGTTGAGTTCCCACAAATTGCAATCCCAGCAACAAAGAAACTTGGTTTTCGTTGTTGTCTGAAAATGCAGTAGTATTGGACAATGCAATCATCTTTTCCACCATCATTTCAATAGATGCTTCGTCAAGAGCGTTATTCTTCTTTGCATAAGCGTTAGCGACCACACTGGTCAACAAAAGTAGCAAGGTTTCGATTGTTGTTTCTTGAATCCATAGCTTCTTTTGGTGCAAATCAATGATTCCGTCCACAAGTAGTATCAAAATCTCTTTTGCTTTCTTACAATTCTGCCCGTTGAAAAGAACATCCGATCGAATGATGGCAACATACCCGAATAACTTGCCAAACATCTTGTCTCTCTCTTCTGAGCCTTTGACAGAGCCCGTCATCTGAAAACAAACCAATATTATCTATATTTCAAATGCAAAGCGAATGGCCATTACCTGTGTATTTTCGTCCAAAACATGCAAAACGTTTTCCAATACATATGGAAAAATCCTCAACACTTCACACAAGCTTGTGGCAAATCCTTGTCTGGCACAATCTCTTGGTGATGTTAAACCTTTAACTAGACGTTTCAATGTGTAATCTTGATACTCTTTCTTCTTTGCATCGGAACCGTTTGTAATATCGTCTTGCAGATAACGAACCAATTTGTCACATGCTTGCAAACGCATCGCAGCATCTTCAGATGCAAGATCCCAATAGTATTGGAGGTAGTCCTTGTCTTCCTTGATACTTCCAGATATTGCACTCATGTTACCTCCACTCCTCGATACAAAACCTGCAATAAACTATATGGTATATTACGTTTCAACACATGCTTGATGAATGGTGTGGAAGAAACATGTGAAAAAATATAAGTTTTTAAATCATCGGAGTTTGACGAAACCGTGTTTTATCATATCTTGAAGCCAAAAAAGTCCTTTTCAGTGTGATGTTTAGTTAAGTATGTAGTCCTTTCAAATTATCATAAAATATCAAGAGCAAGTAGATAGTATATTGGAAGTAATCTACTGTGTTCTTCAACGTCTCATATATCAATTTATTGTTATATCCAGAGTTTCTAAATCCTATCATTATGGAAGTACCAACATTTTGTTGGATATCCATGCTATTATACTAATCACTTTACCGCTTAAGTAACCAGTCACCCAATATTATATATAATATTATACAATAGTTAGTCCGTTTCTTTGAACAACACCTCGAAATTCAGCGGCAGTTTCTGGTGACAGGACTGTGCCAATTAATGGACCATATTGACCGGGACGCGCTGCAGAAAGCTTTGCAACCTGTATAACAAAGAAAACTTGTCCAGATGGAACATCCGCACATGGATCCATTGATGGGACATAAGCAAACGATAGTTTAGAATAAGTACTATCAAAAGCCCTATCTTCCGCTTGCTCCTCATCCAAAGAAAATTCCACTTTCTTTGTTGGTGGTTGAGCTGACAATATATAAAGGGATGCGAAGAGACTTTTCCAAACCTCGGGGTTCGCAGCTACGGGTGTTTCGCAAAGCAATTTTGAGGCACCAACCAATGTTTGTTTGACTTCAACCTCTGAAAAATTCCAATTGTCTCTATTTTCTGACCAAATGTTCAATACAAGCATCGATATCAAACCATTTGTAATTCCCTCGAACTGATCATAGAGTAACTGAGCGCCATGAACAGTGGCGAAGAGTGATATACTATGAAAAAATAGCTTGCAATAGATGGCCTTCTTGGATAACTTGACTGAATCTTGAAGTCTATGCAATAAAAGGTTGAATATTGTGGTCATGTAGGGTTGTAAATCTGCTACTGAAGCAAAACAGAAAATCGTGTTCAATAGCTGAAGTGCTTGTGCCTCGGTTGTCTATACAAACAGCATATCAATTAGTCAGTGTCCACTCAGGAGTAATAACATGAAATCGATCTTACCTTTGAGGAAAGCAACTTTTGAAAGACACCCAAAACTCCTGGTAGATTATTACCGGCGATGATTTCCCTTAAACCTCTACTTATGTATGCTTTGAACAAATCGATTAATGCTGGAACATTTCCCTTTCGCTCCCAGAGAGCAGGAGACAGTAAGGGAGCAAATAAAGCTCTATAAGCATCAGACAAACCAGAATTCTTCGGTCTTGCATTCAATAGTTGCGCCAAAATCTGAAAAACATACGGTACAAACTCGGCAATATCTTGTGAAAGCACAGTCTGAAATAATGGAAATAGAAACGATTCAAATTTTCCGCAAGCAATTAATTGAGCCTCAGTAACCGCTCCAACACCCGTACCACAAGCAGCTTTCACGGAGAGAGCTAAGCATTCGAAAAGATAGTGGTTATAATGTGGATTGATCGGATTTTTGCAAACCTTCTCCAATGACTTCATTAAATGGGACAATATCAAATCAAGCACTGCAGTAATATCATCACCAGCTACAACCAAAATACGCATAATGCATTTCATAACATACTCATTTTCAGGCAAATTTGGATTATCGAGAACAGAAAAGAGGCCAGCAAACATAGGCTGGAAACAGAATGAGATGTCATCCTTATTCAATCTCTGTTTCGTAGAACCAGCAGCATCGCGATCCTTGATTGTCAAAAACCTTTCAATACATATGGCTGAGTAGGTTTGAATGACAACGTGTTGTGATAAAAGAAATCGAACTATGTGCGGGAGAAGTTGTACCAAAAATGATGCTGGAAATTGTGAACGAAAAACACAAATAAGTTTGATTACATCTGCTTTCACAATTTCATTGCTGTTCACATCATTGTCCTGAATCTCCGGTAATACGTGGGAAGAAAATAGTTGCATTATGTCAACATCTGTGTTTAGCTCACTGGCACCAGTAGAGATATTCCCAGATTTTACGCCGATCGCTAGAATTAAGTGCAATGCGGTATCCTTCAATCTCCAATCACGGTTAGCAGCATACTGCTGCAGCAATGTTGTAATATAACCAAGACATAATTGAGAAACCTTGGAAGAAAAGAATCTCATCAAAGCGCGAATGAGATCTATGGCACAACGCCTTCTTGTGTCTTGATCACTGCCTTCCATATCTTTCCGGATATAGTCAGTTGGATTATCTTCAAACAACTCTTCATCATTTTCAGTTGCTGTCAAGTTCTTAACTGCAATATGTTCAACAATATCTCGAAGAACTGCATCGTTGAACAAATTAACATTGTGTTGCTTAGATGCGACGGATGTCAAAAACTTTATGGCACTAGTTGCCAAAATGTCATACTTTGGTTTTGAATCAACTTCAATCAGAAGCTTCCACACTAGCTGAGTGAAGTTTGGAAGATATGATTCAAACACGTCTTCATATTTAGTAGCATACATACTTATATTGTCCAAAACGGCTGCTTGTAGTTTCTCAATAGGTCCAGATTCATTTTCCTCGTCATTGTCTACCAACACACCATTAGAGTACGTCAGGTACTTGCCAAATTCATGCATCCAAGCAGCTGCATTATCTTCAAACACTTCTGGAATATCTTGCCAATTTAATGAAAAGAAAATTCTGGCTATCAAACGCTGTGTTTCCATCAAAATATTGAGTTGAGGAATAGAGTTTGCGTATTGTTGAATGAGTTCACCATTCTTCTGGAATTGCACCAAGAGAGGTTGGGCAAAATGGCCTAAGCAAATCAAAATTTCTGAAAAGAGGGAATCACTCTTGAAAACATAGCGATATCTCTTCATAATACTATTTGCAGTCAACATTACTCCGCGATTTACCATTAAATCATTCTTTCCTAACATTGACACTAATTGAGGCAGTAAATTTGACCATTTATGAGGAAAGTCGTGTTGAGAAATAATAGTTACAGCTTCTGCCAATTGCTTTTGAACATCTTGAGGGGCTGATGTCATGAGCTCAATAACATTGTTCTTAATTAGCTCTTTGTCATTATCATTGATGGGTTGTTTATCTTCGTCCTCGGGAAGCCATCTTCTCTTTACGATGTTTTTGAACAAAACTGAAGCTGATTGACGAATTGCCACTTCTTGAGGAGCAGACGGATTCATCAACCGACTTATTAATGTCAAGATAAGCAAAGGGAAACCGGGGGTTGCCTCGTGTTGCTCAAGGTATGCCTCAGCACCCTTTCGAGTTGAGTTGTCATGCGACAGTGCATTGTTCAATAGACTTTGTAAAACCCCCAAGGATTGATCGTTTACCTCCATGATATATGATTTGGTCACCGTTGGATTCAATACAGACAGAAGTCTCTCATCAGACTCATACTATTGTATACCTTAAGTATAGCACCAAATCACAAACCAGATTGCACATAAAAGGCCAAAGCACCAACGGCCATATTTCTCAGATTCTAGACTACCACCAACCACACCTGATTATATGTGGATTAAAACTCATATTTCATTACTTTTGCAAAATATCATTTCTCAAAACTAGAAGGTAGAATACACTGCTTATGTTTTCTTTCTATGTCTTAGAAAATGACAGGCGGAGTTGAATCGTTCCGTAGTGCCACCCGCACAAACCAAAAGAATATGGAATACATTTCCAGCTGGTCAAAACGAATCTGCATTGCACGTGTGAAAGACACCATTCCATCGCCTGTCCTTTGACCATTGATGACTTGGAAACACATATTGATTTGATCCACAAACCATAATGATGCTAGGAGAAAACAACAATCACCACTCAAAAACTTCCCATCACACCCATAGCGGAAGTCATAATGGTGGCTCTACCTCCCATAATCCACTTAGTCGTCACCATTCTAAGTTGGATGCAAGGGAATTACAAGTGTTCAACCAATCAGCAGGACCGATAAAAGTCCATGACAAGCATTTTGAATGCAGAACGGATATAGGTAGGACTAGCGAACAATATTAACAATATGGATTTGGAAGTTAACTTTTTATTTTAGGGCTACGACCGAGTCAAGAAGACCGTGTCCTCATGGTTCCGCGTTTATTTCATGATGATATTGGGTTTTGTTGTGTATTCGATGGGACAGTTGGTCATCATGCATCAGACTTTTTGATGTCCAACATGTTGGACCACTTGATTCGAAGACCGGAAGTGTTTGAAGTGGTTCAGAAGACTCATCAAATGAATAGCAATGGACGTCTCAGTCTTGATTCCAATGATCCTGCAACGAGTGATGCAAATACGAATGCGGTGTCCAACTATGAAGAAATTGCATTGACTATTCGAGATGCATTACATCATGCTTACTTGAACGTTGATGCTGCATTAATTAAAATGTGTGCGGATCACAATCTCCACTATGCTTCGAGCACTGGGGTTACTGCTTTCTTGTGGAAAAATTTGTTGACTATTGCACATGTTGGTGATTCTAAGGCGTGTATTGCGAAAGTAGGGTCAGATGGCATAGTTCAACCTGAATGGTTGACAATTGATCACAAACCTAATATGCCACATGAATTGAAGAGAATCCAAGCTAGTGGTGGTAGTCTTGCATGGTTACATGGTAACAAACCATATATTCGTGGAGGTGACTTCTTGCGAAGACAAGCGAATGGTGAACATCCAAAACAATTGAATTACAGTAGAGCATTTGGTGGTAAAGATTTAAAGAATTTTGGCTTAATTGCTGAACCTGATATCAATCACTTTGAAATAAGTCCTGATGATAAGTTAGTCTTGATAGCCTCCGACGGGCTGTGGGATGTGTTGAGTCCAAAATTCGCTTGTGAATTAGCTATTCAATCTAAGCGCTGTGGTCGTTCACCAACTGAAGAACTTGTGTCTCGTGCAATTCAAGAAATGCCAAAGTGTAACGTTTGTGATAACATCACGGTTATTGCAATTTTTCTTAACGAGAAATCATAAGTCGGTCGATGCTGCCTAGTCTATTGTGCTGTTATTAATCTATTCTGGTCTAGCAGTATTTGTTTGTATCTCTCCTGATTCATTAATAACCCTCAATCTGCCTTCATCCATCAACAACACTTGTAATCCATCTCGTCTTGACTTTTGTGGTACATTTTGTTTCTCTGTGTTATCATCTCAAACGATACCGTCAGGTTTCAGTGGATGGTAGCTGTCATCACGTGTAATTTCATTACACTAATAGTATATATTACGTGTATCGTTGTAGATAGATGATATGTATATATTTGTATATAGTGTATCAAATGATTCTTGTTAATTAGCACAAACTGTCTGTGGTGATTGTATTTGTATGTCAGCGTACGTGCGTGTCATTGTCTGTTAGTCTTGCTATAATAGGTATGCATACTTGCTTGTAAATGAAATGTAATTTGCGATTGCACGTTTGTGGTATGTTAGTGAAAGATTTGATAAGATAAAATGATTATATTACGATAACTCCAGTATGCTTTATCAATCATAATTACCGGTGATATCACGCTTGATCAATTGATTGATGCAACTTTTGTGTATATTGTACATAGGTATACAATATATGTTGTGAAATCTAACAGGTGGGAATCTCATGATTACTGCAATATTGAACACTTTGTCATGTGAATTTCTATCACCTCATCTTGCGCAGAACGTGCAATTGAAAAGCAATCGATTTAATCGCTCATGCGGGTAGGTTATGTCGATAAAATATCTAAACTCGTATGCGTTTTGATGTATTCTTACTTCTGTTACGTCGTACCAATGTTGTATATTAATAATGCTTTACAAAGTATTTAGATAATAATGATATGATATGTATACTTCAATGATAAATTTCAATGCAATGTCGGTATAATATAAAATGATACAGCAAAATAATAATTTGTGTTCGTACTTCAGGTAGTTAATTTGCATGTATGTCAGCTACTTTTATGTTTCATTGATATTTTGTGTTGTAAGTGAGAGAGAGGGTGAAACTTGCTCATTGGAAATTTTCTTTTGACATGTTGAGACATAAAATCTCTTTTTATTCGCATTTGTTGTCTGGTACTTTCGCTGTATATTAACGTTGATTATGGACTAACTCTATCTTTCGTGTTCCTTCTTCAAATCAATGATGATCTTCTCAATCCTTTCTTTCTACGCTATCAGCAAATATTTGAGTCGAATACCTACTTTGTTCATGAACTGATTCTAACATACTAACTCTCACTACTGAATGATTTGTTTCGCATCCTCCTAATATTGTATACTACCATTGACTTTGAACAGTGTTCCGCCGTGTGGAATCATGGATAGTCTATAATATCTGTGGCGACCGATAGCAAATGTGAGAACAAGTTAAAGTAGTGATTTTCATTAATTATTCAAATAATAATTGTTTATATATTAATACTTGCTATTTGTAACAGAGGATTATATTGTGCAACCGTACTGTTTTAGGTAGTAAAAATGTTAAGAGTAGAAGTATTCTCTCTTCGAAACATATGAATCCTGGACAGCTTTGTGTTTACTGCGATCAATCCTCATTACTTTTATGCGAACCACTTTATCTCTCCTTCCCTTGTGCTATGTGAGTCAAAGTTGGGACAGCATTTCCATAAACGGTAGCAAATTTGTAAAAGTGCTTAATCTCTTACTATTTCCATATGTAGTGGGTTTACGGGTGAGAATGTGTTAAAAAGGATTCATCCAGATGTCTCTTTTTGTGTTTGTTTAGGATAATGACGATGTGAGAACAATGCTTTCCTTGGTACCTTCTGTGTGTTGCGTGTATTTTGTTTGTTGAAATGGTCGCTTGTTGCTTCACGAAGCCGCCCTCTACATTGGTGTCACTCATGGATTGCACGGACAGAATGGTGTTGTGTGATAATATATATATATTGGTATGTAACATATTTTGGCTCGGCAAAGTTCTTTGAGATATACTGCTCTTTTATCTGCATAATTTAGCAAATGAGATGTCGCTTGAGATCTTTTTAAATCGTGGGTAATCTCGATACATGCCAGGCCAGGTTTTGTAGAACTGGGGAATTGTGGCTGCGCATGACAGAGATATAGACATCCATGTTAGCTTTTGTAGTTGTTTGAAATTTAATACTTTGTTCTTTGTGTCTCTCCTTCGATGGATTTGTGAAATGTGAAGCAAGTTTCTATGTACCGTTTGAGAATCATGTAGTTTGAGAGTCTGTAATTAAAATTAGGTTTAACTGAAAATACGTTGAATAACTAGTGACAGAAAAAACCATGTAAATAAACCATGACAAGTGATATAAAATAGTACGAAAGATCTGCAGACTATTCAACTATACACAATGAAAAAAGCAAAGCAGCGCCACAAACATGTAAGACAACTTATCCTTTATTTAATGCAACCTTCAGCTCTTCATGAACAATCGCAACTGAACAATATAATTAGCACAAACTTTCATCGATAATATCAGAATTAATGAACTTACTTTGTTCAACCATATCTAATGTTGCTTCAATACCTTCGGCATAAGCAGTTTGAGGAACTGATGGATCAACGATGCAGAGTAGATAGAAATTCTCTCTTATTTTCCATATCAAAATTCTATCATTTTCGGTCGAATCAATTGTCACACTTTGCAAAACATCATTACCATGCAGCACTATAATGAGATATCGCTAAGATGAGTCATTTGGGCATGAAGGAAAAAGTGCTTACTCAGTTCATTAGCCAACTCTACTAAAGATGGAATGTCTGCCAGTATTTCAAAATCGTCGTTGTGATTTTGCTGAGCATCAATAACTTCGTGTGGGGCATTTACGACCAGGGCTTTACGAACTCCTTGCATGGCTTCCACATATACCATGATTGGACGAATAGAATAGTATATAACATTTGCAAGACGTTTACTAAATCCTTTGTATTCTGTGGTGTTATTTAATCCAACGAAGTTCATTGCTCCAGTGTAATCTTGAATAAACGCATCCAAGACTTCCGCACATATTAATTGGCCCAGTAACTTTCCATCCGAGCAATCGTATATTAGACAGCAACCGATCTTATTTTGCCATTTCATAGCTACAGATATGTTTGATAATTCAATGAACGTTACCGACATTCCAGTTGTTTGATTTGAAAAAGTATGCATTGCTACCATCAAATTACCTAACATGGAAGGCTTCACGCCTGCAATACCATTGTTGAAGGCTTTTTCATACAAAACAATACCACTTGCGCTGAATATTATAACGTTCCTGATCATTTTCCGTATTGCGTTCCACGAATAAAAATGCTTGTGGGAGAATTGTGCAGTTTTTGTATGGAAGATGTGAACTATGCCATCAGCAGACGATATATATTCAGTATATGGTGAGAACCCAGAACAGCAAATCCAAAATCCAAATTGGCGAACCAGCTATTTTTACCATTACAATTTTTTGTAATTACCATAATTTGCCCTTCTTTCGGCGCTGCTGCGCTGCTGTGCTGCTGGGCCGCTGAGTGGCAGGCTGAAGCAAGAATTGGCATAATCTATACATACTCCTGTAAATGGATATAATTTAAAAACAACGAAGCTTTACTGTAGTATTCAAAATAGAAAATAGCGTATTGCTGAAGAAATGAAATGATCCTGATTCTCGAATCGCATTTTTCTGAGTTGCGATTTCAATCATGCCCAGGCACTACATCACATGCGCAATATTGTTTGTGCTGACCAATTTCCTCCCCAACAACGCCGCTTGGCATTTGCAAGTGATGCGTCCTATACGTTGGTCAGGATCCATTCAAGTAGAGTCAATAAGTCGACGTGATAGTCTGATGTACCAATACCAGTCCACTCTTTTGAGAGGTACTTATTATTCTCCGATGGAAATTGTTCATGGCCAACCTCATGCTACGAGGATGACTCATAGAGTGAAGCCTCGAACTTTGCTTCCCTACCAAGGGACGGTCTGTAATGGTCAACTGCCGTCATGCAAGAACATTACGAGTCAATTGATTCGCTACATTTCACTTTCATCTGTAATTTCTGCTTACAACATATCTTTAGAATACTACAATTCTAAGTCTTCTCGATGCATTTGTCCTTTTCATAGTGACCATAACCCATCAATGCTGATTAATGAAATACCTGGCTACTACTACTGCTTTACATGTCAAGCATCTGGGAATGCTGTATCCTTCATTTCAAAACTAGAAAATACATCTTATACTCAAGTTGCGCATGTATGCTATAAAATACTGTCTGAGAAACTAAGTTCACATCATGTTGGGAATTTTATATTCAACATCGATCCGCTCTCTTCTTATAAGCTCTATAAAAAGCTGGCTCATAAAATACGCTTAAAAGATAATACAAGAGAAGGAGATTGGATGACACCTAAACCTCCACTGGGAAAGCCTTCAAACAGAGCCACGCGCTCAAACTCCTTCATGATAATTGAAAAAGGTATTAAATTCATCTGTAATTGAAGACATTGATTATCAAATTTCTACTTATTAAAGATCCGACCTTTCAAAATTCAGAAATAACTACGATATCTCGGCAGAAAGCGATAAGTATAAACAAGTATGCATGTGATTATTTCATGACCCATCTCTTGTATGTAAGTGATGTTTCCATCTTCTCTTGGACTCAAATAAAAGTTAATTTTTCACTTTTCTTTAGAATCCCCAAGCTGAAAATGTTAGAAATTATCTCAAGGCGAGACAAATTACTATTAGATATGAATACTGAATGATCGTATGTCTTTATTCAGAAAAGAAGCATCAGTTTGAAGACTGCTGTTGAGTTTCAATTGGGGTATGCACCGGAAGGTATCCCATTCACCATTCCGTCCCAATCAGTGTCCTATTCTCAACCAGAACTGAAGTGGTTGGAGAACAATGCTGTGTCATCCAATCGATGGCCTATTGTCGCAGGGAAATCTTTAGCTACATATCTGAAAGATTTGTCAACCACAAATGCAGTACAATTGGAGGACCTAATTGTTTGTGGCTTGATTAAGAACAACACGGCTTACTCTACCACTCGGCCTTTTATTGAGCGGTTTCGGTTAGACAAATATGCAATTTAATATATAATGCTCGATAACATGTTGAATTAACAGAAATCGTTTGATAGTTCCAATTCGTAATGAGGAAAAGCAAATAATAGCGTTTGGTGCAAGATTGGTTCAAACTGACGGTACTCTTGCAACACCTCATAAATATCGAAATAATCAGTTGAAGAAAGCGATCCGAGCAGCAAAATATATTAACAGTCCAACAAGCCCTGTGTTTCAGAAAAAGCTTACTTTGTTTGGAATAGAAAACGCTATGCGATACGCAGCACAGCAGAATTTTGTCCTTATGGTTGAGGGGTATTTTGACGTGTTAGCTTTATATGAATCTGGAATAAAAAACGTTGTCGCTACCATGGGGACTTCAGTCACTGCACAACAATTATCAAAAGCTAGTTCTTTATCCAATAGCGGTACGATTATTCTGCTTTTGGATAGCGATGACGCTGGCCATGCTGCTACCGATCGAGCGATAGAGGTTATCAAAAAAGCAAATTGTGATGTGAGGGAAAGGAAAACAGAGACAGCGATTGGGGCGATTGTAAATCTAGGCCAAATACATTTGCGGAGAGGTAGCATTGCCTCGGCCTTGCCTTTCATCATACAAAATAAACTAGTATCCAAACTGTCCAGCGATATCAGTAGCATTGATTTGAAGGATTGTGCTGATATCCATGAAAATTTTCATCATCGTGACGTTCAAAGGATAATTGATCATATAGTTCGGAGTTCAGTTGAAGTGTATCCCAGACCTTAAAGGCGTAATTGACTATAGCGTTAAGTTTCAACTTTGTTTCTGCTGCTTGCAAAATCTAAAGGTCTCTAAATTCTACAATGCTCCAAAACTTCATTATTCCAAAACTCCCTCAATAATGGGGCTCAAACTAGAACTCACGTGCCATTTTTGCAGCCTTATTGCGAATTCTACGAATACCAATATTGTGATGGTCCAGAAAGGAAATTATAATAATATAGTCCTTACTTCTTACGTTGAGCAGCTTTCTTTTTTTGCTCTGCGGTCATCTTTCTCTCCTTCTGTTCCTTCTTTGGCAATGCATTCTTGCAATCGTCTGATAGATCATCGGGTTTTGTCCATTCAGACAAACAAACTGTTGAAACTACGCTAAAACTATGACCACACTAAGTAACCCGGAACTTACCTAATGCATCCCCTGTGTATTCCTTTCCTGCGCAATGTGTATTCAAATCATCTTTGCAAGTATCGTGAAGTTGAATGTATGTTTGGCATTCGGACGATAATTTAACTATTTCAGGACTGAGTGCTTTCAGGCATTCTCCTACTTCGAAACCTGAAGCATCTGGGCAATGGGCACCATATGCATCATCACAAGGAATCTGCCCTAGTACTGCAACAATAGCAATAGCGGAAGCTGCAATCAAAAGTTGTATTTGCATTCTCTCAACAGTAGACCGCACTTGTTGGATTTTGATTCCACAGATTGATTTATATTATCTGCCTTGCCAGCAGGCAGCAAAAATACCTGCTCTCACAGCCGGACTACGCACACGCCCGCACGCGCGCATGATGTGGGATGGAGGCGCCAGCAGCAGGCAGGGGCGGCAGCAGCGGCAGCACAGCAGCGCATAGGCCACACAGTAGCCAGTAGTAGCCAATAGGGTTAATTTAGGTGTACATATTGTAGAACATTAGTTTAGGAATCTTCATGTATCTTTAACGGTCACTTGTGGTCAACCACCCAAGCTTGATCATTATTAATAAAGAACACCATCGAAACTATTACAAGCTCTAACGGTAACCTCCGGGTAAGTAGACCCGTTTATCTCAAGATTAAAGGTCGTAGACAGTTCTAGAAGAACTGAAGCAGCAGCCGGGGCAGCCGACGCGGGGCAGCCACAGCAGGAGCGGGACAGCACAGTAGCACAGCCACCGCAACCAGCAAGAGGCGACGGCGCAGCAGAGAAGTGTAGTGTACACT
>JACCEA010336039.1_pt1 | contig 19245 bp, 22 predicted proteins | sample 7449851 | NCBI WGS metagenome assembly JACCEA01 (sample SAMN15323453, study PRJNA562643) | freshwater metagenome | isolation source: river surface water | place: USA:Blue River Watershed | collected 2017-08-18
GTGCTGGGGCGGGCGCTTAAGCGCCCAGGCCCAGCGCCTTGATCTTGGCCGACAGGCGGCTCTTGTGGCGAGCGGCCTTGTTCTTGTGGAAGATGCCCTTGTCGGCGATCGAGTCGATCACCGATTGCGCAGCCTTGAACAGCTCGGCGGCTTTGGGCTTGTCGCCGGCAACCACTGCCTTGGCGACGTTCTTGATGACGGTGCGGAAGTGCGAGCGCAGAGCGGTGTTCTCGGCGTTGCGCTTCACGTCCTGGCGGGCGCGCTTGCGGCCCGATGCCAGGCGGACGGTCTTCTTCTTGGCTTTGGACGAGGTGGCCATTGCTTGTTATCCGGTGGGTGCAAAGCTTGCGAGTATAGCAGGCAACTCCGTAGAAACCATCAATCTGTGTGTGCGGCGTCCATAATGCGCGGCTTTGCCGGGCGTGTCCGGCGCTTTGGTCGTTTCTTGCATGAACTTGTTGCGCGCCGCCGGCACCGTTTCGGCCCTGACCCTGGTCTCTCGGGTCACGGGCTTGGTGCGCGAGCAAATGGTGGCCGCCCTGTTCGGGGCCAACGCGATGACCGACGCCTTCCAAGTGGCGTTTCGCATCCCGAACATGCTGCGCCGCTTGTTTGCCGAAGGGGCGTTCTCGCAGGCCTTCGTGCCGGCCTTGGCCGCCGAGCGTGCCGCCAACGGCGACGACGCGACCCGCACCCTCGTGCATGCCACCGCCACCGTGCTGTTCTGGGTGCTCTTGCTGGTGAGTGCCTTGGGCGTTCTGGGGGCGCCCCTGCTGGTGCTGATGATCGGCGGCGGCTTGGAGGCCGAGGCCCGTCAGGCGGCCACCACGATGACACGCTGGATGTTCCCCTACATCGGCTGCATGTCGCTGGTGGCGCTTTCGGCCGGCATCTTGAACACGTGGAGCCGATTCGCGGTGCCAGCCATCACGCCGGTGCTGCTGAACCTAAGCGTGATCGCGGCCGGCTTCGCGCTGCACGAGCGGCTGGGCATCTTGTCCCTGGCCGTGGGGGTGATGGTCGGCGGCATCCTGCAGTTGGCGGTGCAGGGGCCTGCGCTGGCCCGGGTGGGCATGCTGCCGCGCATCGGGTTGCGCTGGTCGACGGTCGCGGCCGCTTGGCGGCACGAAGGGGTGCGGCGGATCCTGCGCAACATGGGGCCGGCCTTGTTGGGCGTGGGGGTGGCGCAGCTGTCCTTGATCATCAACACGCAGATCGCCACGCACATCGCGCCCGGGGCGGCCACGTGGGTCACCTTGGCCGACCGGCTGATGGAATTCCCCACCGCCCTGGCAGGCGTGGCCCTCGGCGTGGTGCTGACGCCGCTGCTGAGTGCCGCCAAGGCCAAGGACGCCGGGGGCGACTTCTCGGCCCTGCTGGACTGGGGCTTGCGCCTGGTGCTGCTGTTGGCCTTGCCCTGTGCTGCGGCCCTGCTGGTGTTTGCGCAGCCCCTTGTGGCGGTTCTGTACCACTACGGGCTGTTTCAAGCCGTGGACGTGGCGCAGACCGCGCGTGCCGTGCAGGGCTACGGCCTGGGCTTGATCGGCATCGTGGCCATCAAGGTGCTGGCGCCTGGCTTTTACGCGCGGCAGGACACGCGCACCCCGGTCAAGATTGCGCTGGTGGTGCTCGTAGCCACGCAGTTGCTCAATGTGGTGCTGGTGCCGCGCCTAGGGGCGGCAGGCTTGGCCGCCTCCATCGGGCTCGGGGCGTTGATCAACGCCATTTGGTTGTGGTGGGGCTTGCGCCGCTGCGGGGCCTACCAGGCGGCGCCGGGGTGGTGGCTCTTTGCTTTGCGCGTGGGTTTGGCCGCAGCGGCCATGGCGGCCGTGCTGGCGCTTGCGCACCACCAACTCGACTGGCTGGCCTTGCCCAAAGGCCAACGCGTGGCGTGGATGGCGGGCTGCTTGCTGGCCGCGGCGCTCACTTACGGCTTGGGCCTGACGGTTTTGGGCGTCAAGCTGCGGGCCCTGATGCGCCAGCGCAGCAACTCTTGACGGGAAACGACGATGACTTTGACCCCCGCGCAACAGCGCGCACTGACTTGGCTGGGCTTGGCCGCGCTGCTGCTATGGCTGCTGTGGCTGCTGGCTCCGGTGCTGTCGCCCTTCGTTGCCGCGGCGGTGCTGGCGTATGCCTTGGCGCCCTTGGTCGAGCGGTTGGCAAGCCGCATGCCGCGATTGCTGGCGGTCGCCCTCGTGGAGTTGGCCGTGATCGTGCTGCTGCTGCTGTTGGTGCTGCTGGTGGTGCCGATCCTGGCCAAAGAGCTGCCGTTGTTGCGTGAGCAGATCCCCGTCATCGCCACCAAGCTCAACGAGGCCCTGACGCCCAAGCTGGCGCAGTTCGGCATCACGCTGGCCTTGGACGTGGCCTCGATCAAGGACTTCGTCATCAAACACTTGGGGGCCAACAGCGAGGAGGTCATGGCGGCCCTGCTCGGCTCGGTGAAGCTCGGGGGCAGCGTTCTGCTGGCCTTGATCGGCAACCTCGTGCTGATCCCGGTCGTGTTGTTTTACTTGCTGCAGGATTGGCCCAAGCTGTTGGCGCGGCTGTGGACGCTGGTGCCGCCGCGCTTCCGCGACACCGTGGCGAGTTTCTTGCGCGAAACCGACGACATGCTCGGCCACTACCTGCGCGGCCAGCTGATGGTGATGGGGGCTTTGGCGCTGTTCTACAGCGTGGCCCTGGCCCTGGCGGGGTTCGAGTTGGCGCTGCCTTTGGGCGTTCTCACCGGCCTGCTGATCTTCATTCCCTACGTGGGCTTCGGCCTCGGCATGGTGCTCAGCATGCTAGCGGGCGTGTTGCAGTTCGCCAGCTTTTACGGCATCGGTGCGGTGCTGCTGATTTACGGGCTGGGTCAGCTGATCGAGAGCTTTTGGTTGACCCCCCGCCTCGTGGGCGAGCGGATCGGCTTGTCGCCCTTGATGGTGATCTTTGTGCTGCTGGCCTTCGGTCAGCTGCTCGGCTTCGTGGGGGTGCTGGTGGCGCTGCCTTTGTCCGCCATCGGCCTCGTGGCCCTGGCGCGCGCGCGGCGCCGCTACCTGGCCAGCGACCTGTACCTGCAGTGAGCGCCACCCCCCAACAGGTGCCGCTGGACTTGGGCCCGGCGCCCGACCCCAGCTTTGAGCGCTTCGTCGCCGCCGGCAACGAGCTGTTGCTGGCGCACCTGCAGGCGCTGACGCCCGCCGAAGCCCCCACCTTGATCTGGGGCCCAGCCGGGGCCGGCAAGACGCACCTCCTGCACGCCCTGGCTCAGCGCCACCAAGCCGGCGGGGCTGTGGTGGCGGCCTTTGGCGCTGCCGTGCCCGCACCGTGGGAGGTGCCCCCTACGGCGCAATGGGTGTTGATCGACGACGCCCACGGGCTGGACACTGCCCAGCAGCACGCTGCATTCGCCGCCTTCATCGAGGCCGTGGGGCAGGGTGCCACGGTGGTGGCCACGAGCCAGCTGCCGCCCGCCGACCTGACCTTGCGCGACGATTTGCGCACCCGCTTGGCTTGGGGCAGCACCTTCGCGCTGCTGCCCCTGCCCGACGAGGCCTTGCGCCAACTGCTGACCCAAGAAGCCCAGCGCCGAGGCTTGCGGCTACCGCCCGAGTTGCTGGACTACGTGCTGCTGCGCTTCGAGCGGCACCCCGGCAGCTTGATCCGCCTCTTGGAACAACTCGACATGTACGCGCTGCGCTTGCAGCGTGCCCCCACCGTGCCGCTGCTGCGGCAAATGCTGAACGATGAACCTCACCCTGTTTGACCTCGACGGCACCCTGCTGCCCTTCGACTCCGACCACGCCTTCGGCCAGTTTTTGGTGGAGCAGGGCTGGGCCGACGGCGCCGATTGGGCGGCGCGCAACGACCGGTTCTACGCCGACTACTGCGCCGGTCGGCTGGATCAGGCCGCCTACATCGAGTTCGCGACCAGTGCCTGGCGCCACCGGCCCTTGGCCGAATCCTTGGCCATGCGCGACCACTTCATGGCCTCGGTGATCGTCCCGGGGCTGCACGACAATGCGCGTTCGCTGGTGCGGCGCCATCAAGAGTCCGGCGACTTGGTGGCGTTGGTGACCGCGACCAACGAATTCGTGACCGCACCGATCGCGGCGGCCTTCGGGATCGAGCACTTGATCGCGGTGGAGCTGGAGCGCGAACCCGACGGCCGCTTCGGTGGCCGCATCCAGGGCGTGCCCTCCTTCCAATCGGGCAAGATCACGCGGGTTCACGCTTGGTTGGCCGATTTGGGCCACCGTTGGGAAGACTTCGCGGAGACCCGCTGCTACAGCGACTCCCCCAATGACCTGCCGTTGTTGGAGGCCGTGAGCCACCCGGTGGCCACGAACCCCAGCCCGGCGCTGGAAGCCACCGCGCGCGAACGCGGCTGGCCCATCCTGAGACTGTTTGCATGATCAAAAAATTCATCAACCGCTTGTTGGGCAAAGACCCGGCCAAGCCCGCCACGGTGCTGGGCACGCGCACCGAAGTGCCGGCGGCCGAGCACGGCATCGACCCCAGCCTGCTGGACGAGCGCGCCACGCGGGTGGTCAAGACCTTGCAAGAAGCGGGGTTCGAGGCCTACATCGTGGGCGGTGCGGTGCGAGACCTGCTGCTGGGCCGCCGGCCCAAGGACTTCGACGTGGCCACCAACGCCACGCCGGAGCAGGTCAAGAGCCTGTTCAAGCGCGCCTTCATCATTGGCCGACGTTTCCGCATCGTGCACGTGGTCTACGGCCGAGGCCGTGAGCACGAGGTCATCGAGGTCTCGACCTTCCGGGCGCTGTTGCTGGAGGCCAGCGCCCAGCGCGTGACCGGCAACGAGAAGACCAGCAAGAGCGAGCTGGCGGGCAAGTCCCACGTTGTGGACGAAAGCGGCCGGGTGCTGCGCGACAACGTGTGGGGACCGCAAGTCGAGGACGCGGCCCGACGCGACTTCACCATCAACGCCATGTACTACGACCCGGCGCGTGAGCTGGTGGTCGACTACCACGGGGGCCTCAAAGACATCCGCGCCAAGCTGCTGCGCATGATCGGGGACCCCGAGACCCGCTACCGCGAAGACCCGGTGCGCATCCTGCGAGCCGTGCGTTTCGCCGCCAAGCTGGGCTTTGCCATCGAGCCGGCAACTCGGGCCCCCATCCAGGCGTGCGCCAAGCAGCTGCCGGAGGTGCCGCTGTCGCGCTTGTTCGACGAGATGGTCAAGTTGCTGCAAACCGGGCACGGCCTGGCCAGCCTGGAAACGTTGAAGGCTCAAGGCTTGGGCCGCGGCCTGTTCCCGGTGCTGGATGCCGTGCTGCAGCCCGATGGCAGCCTCCCCGAAGGTCCGCGTGGGGCCTTCGTGCGCCAAGCCCTGCAAGACACCGATGCCCGCGTGGCCGACGGTCGCTCCGTGGCGCCCAGCTTCTTGCTGGCCTGCTTGCTGTGGCACGAGGTCAAGGCGCGCTGGCAAGGCTTGCGCGCCAAGGGCGAGCCGCCGGTGCCGGCGCTGCAGCAGGCCATCGACCAGGTGTTCGACGCGCGCGTGGGCGACATCTCCGGCCGCGGTAAGTTGGCCGCCGACATGCGCGAGATCTGGCTGATGCAGCCTCGGTTCGAGCGCCGTGGCGGCTCCGGTCCCTACGGCTTGGTGGAACAGCCGCGCTACCGCGCCGGCTTCGACTTCTTGCGACTGCGCGCCGACGTCGGCGATGCCGACCCTTCGCTGGCCGACTGGTGGGAAGACTTCGCCCTGGGCAACGACGACGACCGCGCTGCCTTGATCGAAGACGCCAAGCTGGCCGAGCGGAACGCGCGCCAGCAGCGGGCCAGCACGCCGGGCGCATCGCCCGTGGCCGCTGCCCCCGAAGGCGACGAGGCAGCCGGCCCCGAGCCTTTGGCGGGCCCCGCCAAGAAGCGCCGCCGCCGTCGCCGCCCGGGCAAGGGGCGCGGGGACGGTGCATCGAGCGCGCCGGCGGCCAGCGACGCGGAGTGAGTGGGCATGGGCGTCCGTGCCTACGTGGGGCTGGGTGCCAACCTGGGCGACGCGCCCACCACGCTGAAACTGGCGGCCCAAGCCCTGCGCGACACGCCGGGTGTCGGGTCGTTGCGCCTGTCGCCGCTGTACCGCAGCGCGCCGGTTGAGGCCTCCGGCCCTGATTTCTACAACGCGGTGGCCGAGCTCGACGTGAGCCTGGCGCCGCTCGACCTGTTGCAGGCACTGCAAGGCATCGAGCAGGCCCACGGGCGCGAGCGCCCCTACCGCAATGCGCCCCGCACCCTGGACCTGGACTTGCTGCTCCACGGCGCGAACGTTCAGGACTCGGTGGTGCTGACCTTGCCCCACCCGCGCCTGCACCAGCGCGCTTTCGTGCTGCGGCCCCTGCTGGACTTGGCGCCGGAGCTGCAGGCGCCGGGCTTGGGGCCCTTAGCCGCGCACTGGCCTGCCGTGCAGGATCAGGTGCTGGAAAAGGTTGCCCCGATCGGCAGGCCCTGATCCCGGGCTCATTGACCCAGGCTGAGCTCGAAGTAGCGCTGGGCGGCGAACACGATGGCTGACGTGAAGGCGGCGCCGCCGCACAGCAAGCCAGCGATGGCGGCCAAGATCGGAGCCCAACGCGCGTCCGGCGCCGGCCGCTCGGGGTTGTGGCGGGCGTTCCAGCGCTCGTCGCTGGTCAAGGCAATGACGATGGCGGTCAGCGCGCCCTGGGCCAGCATGAGGCCCAGGACGGGCAGGCCCCACGTGGCGATGGGGTCGTCAGGGCCGTTTTGTTCAAAGTGACGGAGGGCGAGCAGGCCAAACAAGGTCGGCCAGGGGTACAGCCACCACCAGCGGTCGCCCAATCCGTACAGGTACAGGCGATGGACGCCCAAACTGCCCAGCAACAATGAGGCCCAAGCGGCCCAGCCTTTGGTTTTCATGCGCCCGGCTCCGAATCGCCCACGCCCAAGGCGCGCTGCATGAAGACCACGTCCAGCCAGCGGTCGAACTTCCAGCCGGCGGACTTCATCGTGCCCATGTCCTGAAATCCCAGCGCGCGGTGCAAGCCGATCGAACCCGCGTTGCCGCTGTCGCCGATGACTGCCACCATCTGCCGGGCCCCGGCCGCCTCGCACCGGGCGATCAGTTCGGCCAGCAGCAAGCGGCCGATGCCTTGGCCCTGGGCCTCGGGGGCAAGGTAGATCGAGTCTTCGAGGCAAAAGCGGTAGGCCATGCGGGGCCGGAAGTAGTTGGCGTAGGCGTAGCCCAGCACCGTGCCGTTGCGCTCGGCCACCAAATACGGCAAGCCGCGGCCCAACACTTCGGCGCGGCGCCGCGCCATTTCGGCCTCATCGGGGGCGTCCAACTCAAAGGTGCCGGTGCCGTGCAACACGCCGTGCGCGTAAATGGCGGTCACGGCGGGCAGGTCGGCGTCCACGCTGTTGCGGATCAGCAAAGGGCTTTGAGGGCCGTGGCGGCCGGATTGGGGGCTATTCATGAGGGTTTCTGTCTATAATCTCGAGCTTTGCGCACTGGCCGTTCCTGAGTGGTGCGGCGTATCTACGGCGCGCATCCTAGGGCTTGGTGAAACCCCGAGTTCTGCTGTTTGGTTCTGCTTGCCCCTGAAGTGTCCCTGGAGCGGGTGAACTGCCTTGTTTTTTGAAAGACATCAATCATGGTCGTGATCCGTCTCGCACGCGGTGGCTCGAAGAAGCGCCCGTTCTACAACATCGTTGTGGCCCCCAAGCAAGAGCGCCGCGATGGCCGCTTCATCGAGCGCGTGGGCTTCTACAACCCCGTCGCCTCGGGCAATGCCGAGTCCCTGCGCATCGCGCTGGACCGCGTGGCCCACTGGACCGGCGTTGGCGCTCAATTGAGCCCGACGGTGGACCGTCTGCTCAAGCAGGCCAAGAAGGCCGCCGCCTAAGCAGGCACCGCATGACGACGCCGATGCCGGCCGACGCGATTGCCGTCGGTCGTATCGCTGGCGCGTTCGGGATCAAAGGCTGGATCAAGGTCCAGCCTTTTTCTTTGGACGCTTCGGCCTTGTTCGCCAGCAAGACCTGGTGGCTCAGCAGCGACACGCCGCGCCCCCAGCCATTGCCGACCGCGTTCACCGTGCAAGCCTTGCGCGAGCAGGGTGACATGCTGGTGGCGCAAGTCGATGGCGTGATGGATCGCAACGGTGCCGAGGCGCTGCGTGGCGTCACGCTGCACGTGCCGCGCTCGGCCTTCCCCAAGACGCCCGACGGCGAGTTTTACTGGATCGACTTGATCGGCCTGGCAGTGGTCAACCGCGAGCAGCGCCCTGTGGGCACCGTGATCGGGTTGATCGACACGGGTCCGCACGCGGTCTTGCGCATCGCGCCACCGGGGGTGGCCGCGCCCAGCCCCGCCCAAGAGGTGCTGATTCCGTTCGTGTCGCAGTACGGGTGCGACGTTGATTTGGCGGCGCGCTTGATCATGGTCGATTGGCAACTGGACTGGCAAAACGCCGAGTGACGCCGTGCGCTTCGACCTGCTGACGCTGTTCCCGGAGTTGATCGCCCCGCACCTCGTGCATGGCATCAACCGCCGGGCTTTTGCCAGTGGTCAAGTGGACGTTCGCTGCTGGAACCCTCGCGACTACGCCGACGACAACTACCGCCGCGTCGACGACCGTCCGTTCGGCGGGGGACCTGGCATGGTGATGCTGGTCGAGCCCCTGGAGCGCGCGTTGGAGGCGGCCCAGAGCGATCGCGGCGCCAACTGCCCGGTGGTGCATTTCAGCCCGGCGGGGCAAGCCTTGACGCAGGCCGCCGTGCAGGACTGGGCCGCGTCCGAGGGCGCGATCCTTGTGTGCGGGCGCTACGAGGGGATCGACCAGCGTTTCATTGACCGTCACGTGACGCACGAAATCAGCCTCGGCGACTTCGTGCTCAGCGGTGGCGAGCTGCCGGCCCTGGCCTTGTTGGACGCCGTGGCCCGCTTGCAGCCGGGGGTGTTGGGCGATGCGGCATCGCACGAGCAAGACAGCTTCTCAGACGGCCTGCTGGATTGCCCGCACTACAGCCGCCCCGAGGTGCTGGGCGCCGATGCCGTCCCGGCGGTGCTCACCAGCGGCCACCATGCGCACATCCAACGCTGGCGCAGGGAGCAGTCTTTGGCGCTGACCCAGGCGCGCCGACCCGACTTGATCGTGGCCGCCCGAGCGGCCGGTCGCCTCAGTCGGCAGGACGAGGCCTACCTCAGCCGCTTGAGTACGGACTGACTTCGGGTATACTCGAGGGCTTTTCGATCCTCTACTGGGCCAACTTCGAGAGCGCCAGCAAGATCACACGGAGAACCCCATGGACTTGATCCAAACCCTCGAACAAGAAGAAATCACCCGTCTGAACAAGACGATTCCGGCTTTCGCCCCCGGCGACACGGTGATCGTCAGCGTGAACGTGGTCGAAGGCACCCGCAAGCGCGTGCAAGCTTTTGAAGGTGTCGTGATTGCCAAGCGCAACCGCGGCCTGAACAGCAGCTTCATCGTGCGCAAGATCTCCAGCGGCGAGGGCGTGGAGCGCACGTTCCAGCTGTACAGCCCGCTGATCGCCGGCATCGAAGTCAAGCGCCGTGGCGACGTCCGCCGCGCCAAGCTGTACTACCTGCGCAGCCGCTCGGGCAAGAGCGCTCGCATCAAGGAAAAGCTGGCCTGATCGTCGCTTGCGACGCGTGCACCAGCACTCCCAAAGCCGCCTCCGGGCGGCTTTGTCGTTTCTGCGGCCGTGGTGGCTGCGCCCTATGCTCCGCGCCGTGACCGGTTCCCGTCCGATATTGAACCCCCGCGAAGTGCCCGTGAGTGGCACGGACGCGCACCTCCCGCCGCTGCCGGCCCATTGGTTGAGTGCCGACGCGCTGCGTCGCCACTGGTCGGCCGTGCCACTGGCGGCGCCCGAGCGACCGGGTGACGGCAACCGCTTTCCCGGCCGATCGCCTCGGGCGGCGGCGGTGCTGGTGCCCTTGGTGGTGCGAGAGCAGGGTCTGCAGGTGTTGCTGACGCGCCGGACCGATGCCTTGAAGGACCACGCAGGCCAAATCAGCTTTCCGGGCGGGGGTGTCGACGCAGGGGATGCCGACGTGTGGGACACGGCCTTGCGCGAGGCGGAAGAGGAAATTGGCCTGCATCGCCGGCATGTTGAGCCCTTGGGGCTGTTGCCGGTCTACAGCACGGTGACGGCCTTCGAGGTCACGCCTTGCGTGGGCTTGGTGCAAGCCGACTTCGCGCTGCAGCTGCAGGCCGACGAAGTGGCCGAGGCCTTTGAGGTGCCGTTGTCCTACTTGATGAACCCGGCCCATCACCGTCGGCACCGCATGCAATTCATGGGCGTGGACCGCGAGTTCCTGTCCATGCCCTGGCCCGACGAATCGGGCTACTTCATTTGGGGCGCGACGGCGGCCATGCTGCGCAACCTGTACCACCAGCTTTCGCAAGGGCGATGAGCGGTTGCCGACCTCTATGATTTCTCCATGAACTTCTTTGCGGTGCTGTTCGCCTTGCTGTTGGAGCAGCTCAAGCCCCTGCCGCACGGCAATGCCGTACACCGGGGCGTGGTGGCGTGGTCCAAATGGTGCGGGCGCAATTTCGACGCGGGCGCACCGCACCATGCCAAGGTGGTGTGGCTGGTCACGGTGATGGTGCCCACGGTGCTGGTGGCTGCGGTGTACTGGCTGGTGGCGTCGTACTCGCTCATCGCCGCGCTGGCGCTGGACGTGATCGTGCTGTACCTGACCTTGGGGTTCCGGCAATTCAGCCATTACTTCACCGACATCCGCGACGCCCTGGAGCGTGGCGATGAGATGGCCGCGCGCCAGCATCTGGCCGAGTGGCAGCACGTGGACGTGAGCGAGTTGCCGCGCACCGAGCTGTTGCGGCACGCCATCGAGCACTCGTTGTTGGCGGCCCACCGCCATGTGTTCGGCGTGTTCTTCTGGTTCGTGGTGCTGTCCACCCTGGGCTGCGGCCCGGCTGGGGCGGTGCTGTTCCGGCTGGCGGAGTTCGCCAGCCGGTACTGGGCGTTCCGGAGCACCACCCTCGACACCCCGGTGCACGAGCGGCTGAATCAGTGGGCCGATCGGGCCTTCGACTGGATCGACCACGTGCCGGCCCGCCTGACGGCCACGGGCTTCGCCATCGTGGGCAATTTTGAAGAAGCGGTGAACGGGTGGCGTCGGGACGCGCACCTGTGGGCGCACGAAAACGAGGGCGTGATCTTGGCCGCGGCGGCGGGCGCGGTGGGGGTGCAGTTGGGTGGTGCTGCGGCGCCGGGCATGACGCCGGATCGCAGCAAGACGCTGAACGCGGGTGCGCCGTCGGGGGCCAACGCGGCCGAGGGCTCGACCCCGGGCGACCCTCCGCACACCGGGCATCTGCTTTCGGTGGTGCGCTTGGTGTGGCGCTCGGTGGTGTTGTGGATGCTGCTGCTGGCGCTGTTGACCTTGGCCAAGTTGATCGGCTGAGGCCGCGCCCATGAAAAAAGGCCCCGCTTGCGGGGCCTTTGTGTTTCAGAGTGGAGCAGCCGTCACTTCAAGATGGTTTGCTGCATGAACAGGATCATGGCCAACTGCTGGTAGTCGTTGTTCTCCTTGCGCGCGAAGCCGTGGCCTTCGTTCTCGGCGCGCAGGTACCAGACCGGGGTGCCCAGTTCGCGAACCTTGGCCACGATTTGCTCGGCCTCGGTGTAAGGCACGCGCGGGTCGTTCTTCCCTTGGATGACGAACAGCGGCTTCTTGATCTTGTGCGCGTTGGTCAGGGGCGAGATGCGGTCTTGGAACTCGCGCATGGCCGGGTCGCGCTCGTCACCGTACTCGACACGGCGCAGGTCTCGGCGGTAGCTTTCCGTGTTGTTCAAGAAGGTCACGAAGTGGCTGATGCCCACGATGTCGATGGCCCCGGCGATGCGCTCGCTGTAGTTGGTGGCCACGGCCAGGCTCATATAGCCGCCGTAGCTGCCGCCGGCCACGATGACGCGGTCGGCATCCAGATCGGGCTGGGTCTTGATCCAGTCGAGCAGGGCACCGATGTCTTTGACCGAGTCTTCGCGCTTGAAGCCGTTGTCCAGCGTCACGAAGGTCTTGCCGAAGCCGGTGGAGCCGCGCACATTGGGCTGGATGACCGCGATGCCGAGTTCTTGGATGAAGTACTGCCAGCGCCCCATGAAACCGACCGTGGCTTGTGCCTCGGGGCCGCCGTGGATGCTGATCAGCACCGGGCGCTTGCCCTTGAAGCTGGCGGGCGGGCGGCTGAGCAGGCCGCTGATCTGCAAGCCGTCGAAGCTCTTCCAGCGCACGATTTCGTGGTCGCGGTAGGTGCTGGGGTCGAGACCGGCAGGAACGACCGCCTTGGTCCATTGCACGTTCTGGCCTTTGGCGTCGAGCACGTGGATCTGGCTGGGCCCCTGGGCGCTGTTGACGCTGTAGGCCATCACCGGCAAGGTGGGGTGGAAGGCGGTACTGCCGACGGAGCCAGCGGCGATGCCCTTGGGCGTGGGCACTTCTTTCCACGTGGCGGTGCTCAAGAAGCGCACCTCGTTGCGGCCGTCGACGTTGGCCTGGAGGGCCATGGTTTTGCCGTCGGCGCTCATCGAGCCGCCGCTGATGTCCCACGGGATGTGGGCCGTGATGCGCTTCAAGGCCTGGGTCTTCAGGTCGAGGATGGCCATCTCGCGGAACTCGCCGAAGCGATCGGTGGCGACGAAGAGTTCGTTACCGCTCTTGCTGAAGCCGCCGCCGAAATACACGGTCTTGCCCTCGTTGCTGCCGGGCTTGGGCAACAGTTGCACGGGCTTGCCGGCGTTGGGGCCGTCCAAGTCCATCAGCCAGAGCTCCGACTCGTTGACGCTGATGTAACGCGTCAGCGACATGCGCTTGCCGTCGTCGCTGATGTCGCCACCGAACCAGCCGCCGCCTTCCAACTCCACGAGCTTGCGGCGTTCGGCCACGGGGTCTTTGGCCTCGGGGCTGACGGCCCAGAAGGTGGTCATGACCTTGCTGCGAGTGCCGCCTTGCGCGGTGCGGTCGATGGGCACGCTGCCGTAGACGATCTCGCCCTGGGGCTTGCGCCAGCCGTTGAAGGCATGGCGTTCGTCTTGCGGAGTGAGCAGCACGGCGGGCGTGCCGTCAAAGCCTTGGCGATAGATCTGCGTGACTTCGTTGCCACCGCTGGCGCGGCTGAAGACGATGTAGCGGCCGGCCTTCGGCTCGTAGCTGCCGCCACCCGCTGGCTCGGGACCTTGCGTCACCGGGGTGAGGGTGCCCAGCGCGGCGTCCAGGCGGAACAACTGCGCGGTGCTGGCGCCGGCATCGCGGTGGCTCACCAGCATCTCTGCCTTGGTGGGGTGCCAGTCGGAGAAGCCGTGCCCACGGAATTCGGTGTACGCCGCCACGCGCTGCGCGAGCGCCTTGGTCACGGGCGGAATGCCTTCGATGTGCAGCGCGGCTGGCGGGGTGACGAGGTCGGTGGCGGGGGCTTGCGCCAGCGCGGCGCCGCTGGTGCCCAGGGCCAAAGCCAGGGCGAACAGCAGGGGGCGGATCACAGGTTTCATGGGGCAACACCGGGTGGTAGGAAAGAGCGGCATTTTGCGCACCGCCCGGCACCGGTGCCAAAAGTCCGAAGTCCGCTCAAAACGGGCAAGGGCTTTGCAGCGCGAGGGGCTGGCCGCTGGGGTGCAGCAGCGACAAGCGCTCGGCGTGCAGCATCAGGCGCGGGGCAGGGCGCTCGGGGTCGTAGAGCGCATCGCCCACGATGGGGTGACCCAGGGCCAACAGGTGCACGCGCAGTTGGTGGGCGCGGCCGGTCAGGGGCTCCAGGTGCAGGCGGCTGCGCCGCCCGTCGGTGGCCAGGCGCCGCCAGCGCGTTTGGCTGGGGCGCCCCTGGGTGAGATCGACCATTTGCCGCGGGCGGTTGGGCCAGTCGGCCATCAAGGGCAAGTCGATCAGGCCTTCGGCCCCGGGGTCGCCCCAGACTTCGGCCACGTACACCTTGTGCACGGCGCGTTGCTCGAACGACCGCGACAAGGCCTGCTGCGCGCCCAGGTGCCGGGCGAACAGCAGCAGGCCGGAGGTGGCTTGGTCCAGGCGGTGCACCACCAGTGCGCCGGGGTAGGCGGCTTGCACGCGTGCGGCTGCGCAGTCTTGTTTGTCGGGACCGCGCCCGGGCACGGACAGCAGACCGCTGGGTTTGTCGATGGCGATGAGGTCGTCGTCGAGGTGGACGAGGCGCAGCTCAGAAGGCATCCACCCAGCCCGATTGCAGCGCGCTTTGCGGGTTCGAGCCGGCGCGTTGCACGGTGTGCAGCGCGTCCTCGGTCTCGAGGCCCAGGCATTTCAGCACGCAGGCGGCCACCGTGCCCGTGCGGCCGATGCCGTGGGCGCAGTGCAGCAGCACCGATTCGCCGTGCTGAACGGCAAGCGCCAGCTCGCGCACGCCGTCGGCAAAGGCTTGGGCGTCGGCGTGCAGGCCGAAATCGGCCATGGGCAGGGCCTGCCATCGGCAAGGCAGTTGCTGGCGCTCGATGGCCTGGGCGTATTCGGGCGATCCTGCTTCGACCTCGCGCCAGGGCGTGAGGCACACGATGCGCGTCAGGCCCGCAGCCCGGGCCAGGGTTTCGAAGTCGGCCCAGGTTTCTCGACGCCCGGGCATGGCGTGCAGCCACACACGGCCGGGCACGCCGGCGGGCAGGGGCAGGGGGCGAAGGCTCATGGGGAGATTGTCTCGATGATCCAATGCGATGACATGAGCACGATCGATCACCCTGCCGTTGCCCGCGTGGCCGCGGCCCTGCAGGCCTTGGGCCATGCTGAAGCGCCGACTTGGTTGTCAGGTGCTGCCCACACGGCCGCCGAGGCGGCGGCGCAGCTTCAGGTGCCCTTGGGCGCCATCGCCAAAAGCGTGCTGATGCGCGCGGGCGACGGTGCCGTGCTGTGCATCACGGCGGGCGACCGCCGCGTGGCGCCCGAGCGCTTGCCGGCAACGCTGGGTCCGGTGCGCCGGGCCGATGCCGACGCCGTGCGCCGCCACACCGGGTTTGCCATCGGCGGCGTGTCGCCATTGGGCTTGGCGCCGGCGGATGGCGCCACTGCGCCGGTGGTGTTGATGGATGAGAGCTTGTGGCGCTTCGAGCGCGTGTGGGCGGCCGCCGGCCACCCGCACGCCGTGTTCCCGGCCACGCCGGACGAGATGCTGCGCCTGACCGGCGCCCAACGTTGCGAGTTGAGCGATGACGCCCGTTGATTCCCCCTGCATCAACGTGTGCCGCATGGACGCCCGCAGCGGCCTGTGCTTGGGGTGCGCCCGCACGCTGGACGAAATCGTGGCTTGGGGCAGCGCCCACGACAGCCAACGCCGGGCGGTGTTGGCGGTCTTGGCCGAGCGCCGCGCCCAATGGGGCTGGCCGGCGGAGGGCGACGCCACCCCGGCCATCGAGGGCCGGCCGTGAAAACGATCCGCTTTTACCTGGACCCCATCTCGCCCTACGCGGCCTTGGCGTTCTGGCGCTTGCCCGAGGCCCTGGCCGGGCGCAGCTACGCGGTGGACCACGTGCCCATCTTGTTCGCGGCGGCCTTGCAGGCCCACGGCCACAAGGGACCCGCTGAGATCGCGCCCAAGCGAGCCTGGACCTACCGCCACGTGGCCTGGCTGGCGCGAGAGCAAGGCATCGACCTGCACATGCCAGCGGCCCACCCCTTCAACCCGCTGCCGCTGCTGCGTTTGGCCTGGGCCTGTGCACCCGATGGGCTGACGCCATCGCGTCGCGTGATCGAGCAAATCATGGCGCACGTGTGGCTCGGCAATGGTGCGCCGGTGGACGAGCCGCAGCGCTGGGCGGCGTTGCAGGCGGAGTTGGCCCCCGCTCAGGCGCCGGACGACCCCGAAGTCAAGCGGCGCTTGCGCCAGGCCACCGACGACGCGCTGGCACGCGGCGTGTTCGGCGTGCCCACCTTCGAACTGGACGGGCGCTTGTTTTGGGGCCTGGACAGCCTGCCGATGCTGGCCGCCGCGTTGGACGGCGACCCCTGGTTTGAAACCGATGCCTGGGCGGGGGCCGATGCGCACCCGGTGGGCGTCCAACGATGAAAGGCCTGTGCGTGAACGCTCCGATCTTTGATGTCGATGCCCTGTGGGCCCTGGCCCGTTTGGGCGAACCCAGCCTCAGCCCGGATGGCTCGGAGGCCGTGGCCAGCGTGACCCGCTACGACATGGACAGCAACCAGGCCCGCAGCAGCCTGTATCGCTTTTCAACGCTGGGGCAAGAGCCGAAGCGATTGACCGAATGCGGGGACAAGGACGGCGCGCCGCAGTGGAGCCCCGATGGCGCGCACATCGCGTTCATCGCCAAACGGGAGCAAGGCGGCGTGAAAGACGCCGAACCCCAGCTGTATCTGCTTCCCACCGACGGCGGCGAGGCCCGCCGCGCCGGCACCGTGCCCACGGGCGTGGTGGCCTTCCGCTGGCTGCCCGACGGCCACCGTGTGGTGCTCGTGTCCTGGGTGTGGCCCCAGCACAAGACGATGGAGGCGCAGGCCAAGGCCTTGAAGACCTTCAACGAGCGCAAGGAAACCGCTTACCTCACCAGCGAGGCCCTGTACCGCCACTGGGACCACCACGTGCCCATGGGCCGCGTGCCGCACCTGCTGTTGCTGGACACCCGCAACGGCAAGGTGCGCGACCTCTTCGCTGGCACGCCCTACGAGCTGACCCGCACCGACCCCGGTGTGCACCACTTTGCCGTGTCGCCCAGCGGCCGGCGCGTGGCCTTTGCCTTCGACCCGGCACCGGAGAAGCGGGTGGAAAACTGCAGCGCACTGGCCGAAGTCGACCTGAAGACCGGCGCCATCCAGGTGCTGCTGCAAGACCCCGATTGGGACTTCGGTGCGCCGTCCTACAGCCACGCCGGCCAGCACCTGGCCTTCTTGGCGGCCCACCGGGGCATGAAGCACACCATGCCCGAGCAACTGGCTGTGCTGGACACGCAAGGCCAGTGGGCCGTGCTCAGCGCCGACTGGGACCGCGCCGTGGGTGCCCCCCTGCGTTGGGCCGACGACGACCTGTCCATCCGCTTCACGGCCGAAGACCAAGGCCGTCGCCACCTGTGGCGCTTCGACTTGAACGCCCGCGCCGTGCAGCGCGAGTTCGAAGGCGGCAACGCCACGGCCTTTGACGCCAAAGCCGGCGCGGTGGTGGTGCTGCACGACAGCGTGCAGTTCCCGCCGCGCCTGAGCGTGCTGACCACGGGCACCCCGCGCCGCATCGAGTCCATCAACGACGCGGCCTTGGCGGCCCATGCGTTTGGCAAGCACCAGGAAGTGACGCTGAAAGGCGCGCAAGGCGACCCGGTGCAGATGTGGCTGATCTACCCGCCCGACTTCAACCCGCGCAAAAAGCACCCGGTGATGCACGTCATCCACGGCGGCCCGCACACGGCCTTCGGCGACAGCTGGCACTGGCGCTGGAACCACCAAGTCTTCGCGCAGCAAGGTTACGTGGTGGCCTGCGTGAATTACCACGGCTCGTCCAGCTTCGGCCACGCCTTTCTCGACAGCATCACCCACCGCTGGGGCCAGTTGGAGTTGCAAGACGTGGAGGCGGGGACCGACTGGCTGCTGGCGCAGCCCTGGGTGGACGCCCAGCGGATCAGCGCCACAGGCGGAAGCTACGGCGGCTACATGGTGGCTTGGATGAACGGCCACGTGAAGCCCGGCCGCTACCAGGCTTACGTGTGCCACGCCGGCTGCTACGACTGGCAGGCCATGTTCGCGACCGACGGCTACACCTGGTTCCCAAAAGAGCTGGGCGCCAGCTACTGGGACGACCCGAAGCACGTGGCCTCGCAGAGCCCGCACACCTTCGCCCAGCACTTCCGCACGCCCACGCTGGTGATCCACGGCGCCATGGACTACCGGGTGCCCGACGCCCAGGGCCTGGCCTACTACAACACCCTCAAGGCGCAGGGCGTGGATGCGCGCTTGGTCTGGTTCCCCGACGAGAACCACTGGATCTTGAAGCCGCGCAACAGCCGGCTCTGGTACGGCGAGTTCTTCGCCTGGCTGGCGCGCTACAGCAAGAAAAAAGCCGGGCGCTGAGGCCCGGCGGGTGGGGGAGGGCGTCGTTCCCTCCCGGACTGCTGGGGGGCCTCAGTGGCCGCTGGCGCCCTCGGCACCGAGGCCGGTTTCCGAGCGCACTTGCTGCGCGGCAAAGGCGTCGCGTTCTTTGCTGGCTTGGCGGCTGCGGTCCAGCACCGAGACAACGTAGATCGTGACGAAGGCCAAGGTCATCGAGAACAGCGCAGGCGACTGGTAGGGGAACAGCGCCGAGCCCTTGGCGTGGCCCAGGGTGGCTTCCCACACCGAAGGGCTCACGATGGTCAGGCCCACCGAGCTGATCAAGCCCAGGAAGCCGCCAGCGACGGCGCCCTTGGTGGTGCAGTCCTTCCACAGCACGCTCATGAACAGCACCGGGAAGTTGGCGCTGGCGGCCACGGCAAACGCCAGGCTCACCATGAAGGCGATGTTCTGCTTCTCGAATGCGATGCCCAGCACCACGGCCACCACGCCCAAGGCGAGGGTGGTGATGCGCGAGACCTTGAGCTCCGAGGCGCTGTCGGCCTTGCCCTTTTTGATCAGGGTGGCGTAGATGTCGTGCGACACCGCCGACGCGCCCGACAGCGTCAACCCCGCCACCACGGCCAGGATGGTGGCGAAGGCCACGGCCGAGATGAAGCCGTAGAACACGTTGCCGCCCACGGTTTTGGCCACCAGCACCGCCGCCATGTTGGCCGTGCCAGCGCCGCCGTTGATCACGCCCTTGGCCGTGTCGGCCATTTCGGGGTTGGTCAGCACCAGGGTGATGGCGCCGAAGCCGATGATGAAGATCAGCACGTAGAAGTAGCCGATCCAGGTGGTGGCCCACAGCACGCTCTTGCGGGCTTCCTTGGCATCGGGCACCGTGAAGAAGCGCATCAGGATGTGCGGCAAGCCGGCGGTGCCGAACATCAGGGCCATGCCGAAGCTGATGGCCGAGATCGGGTCCTTGATGAAGCCGCCCGGTCCCATGATCGACAGGCCCGCGCTGGCCGCCTCTTCGGCGGTCTTGCCACCTGAAAGGGCGATGTCGGTCTTGACGGACACGGTGTTGGCGAACAGGTCTTCGGGGCTGAAGCCGTACTGCGCCATCACCATGATGGCCATGAAGGTCACGCCCGAGAGCAGCAGCACCGCCTTGATGATCTGCACCCACGTGGTGGCGGTCATGCCACCAAAGAGCACGTACACCATCATCA
>JACCEA011697808.1_pt1 | contig 19206 bp, 16 predicted proteins | sample 7449851 | NCBI WGS metagenome assembly JACCEA01 (sample SAMN15323453, study PRJNA562643) | freshwater metagenome | isolation source: river surface water | place: USA:Blue River Watershed | collected 2017-08-18
ATGCGCGCTACCTCAAGCAGATCCGTCTGGGCTTCGACCTGAGCTACATTGCCAGTGCCTTGCTCAACCATGCCGACATTGCCGGTGAGCTGGTGCGCTTGTTCAAAACGCGCTTCTATCTGGCGCGCAAGATGACAGCGGCAGATCTGGAGGACAAACAACAGAAGCTCGAACAGGCGATTCTGGCGGCGCTGGACAATGTCGCGGTGCTCAATGAAGACCGTATCCTGCGGCGTTATCTGGACCTGATCAAAGCCACGCTGCGCGCCAACTTTTACCAGACCGATGCTCAGGGCCAACCCAAGAGCTACTTCAGCTTCAAGCTCAACCCGCGAGCGATTCCGGAAATTCCGCGGCCGGTTCCAAAGTTCGAAATATTTGTCTATTGCCCGCGTGTTGAGGGCGTGCACCTGCGCTTTGGCGATGTGGCACGCGGCGGCTTGCGCTGGTCCGACCGGGAAGAAGACTTCCGCACCGAGGTACTCGGGCTGGTCAAGGCGCAGCAGGTGAAGAATGCGGTGATCGTGCCGATGGGCGCCAAGGGCGGCTTCATTCCGCGGCGCATGCCGGTCGGCGGCTCGCGCGACGAGATCCAGGCCGAAGGGATTGCCTGTTACCGGCTCTTCATCAGTGGTTTGCTGGACATCACCGATAACCTCAAGGATGGCGCTGTGGTGCCGCCGGCCAATGTGGTGCGGCATGATCCGGATGATCCCTATCTTGTGGTGGCGGCCGACAAGGGTACGGCGACTTTCTCCGATATTGCCAACGGCATTGCGCTGGATTATGGCTTCTGGCTGGGCGATGCCTTCGCCTCGGGCGGTTCAGCCGGTTACGACCACAAGGGCATGGGCATTACCGCCAAGGGTGGCTGGGTGTCGGTGCAGCGGCATTTCCGCGAACGCGGCATCGATGTGCAGAAAGACCTGACCACGGTGATCGGTATCGGTGACATGGCCGGTGATGTGTTCGGCAACGGTTTGCTGCTGTCGGACAAGTTGCTGATGGTGGCGGCGTTCAACCACATGCATATTTTTATCGATCCCAACCCGGATCCGGCCAAGAGCTTTGTCGAGCGCCGGCGGATGTTCGACCTGCCGCGTTCAAGCTGGGCCGATTACGACGCCAAGCTGATTTCCGAGGGTGGTGGCATCTTCCTGCGCAGCGCCAAGAGCATTCCGATTTCGCCGCAGATGCAGGCACGCTTCGATATCAGCGCCGACAAGCTGGCGCCGACCGAGCTGCTCAATGCGCTGCTCAAGGCGCCGGTCGATCTGCTGTGGAATGGCGGCATCGGTACCTATGTCAAATCCAGCCGGGAAACCCATGCCGATGTCGGTGACAAGGCCAACGACAGCCTGCGGGTCAACGGCTGCGAGCTGCGCGCCAAGGTGGTGGGCGAGGGCGGTAACCTCGGCATGACCCAATTGGGTCGGGTGGAATACGGCCTCAACGGCGGTTCGGGCAATACCGACTTTATCGATAATGCTGGCGGCGTGGACTGCTCCGACCATGAGGTCAACATCAAGATCCTGCTCAACGAAATCGTCGCTGCCGGCGACATGACCGGCAAGCAGCGCAACAAGCTGCTCGCCGAGATGACCGACGACGTCGGCAGTCTGGTGTTGCACAACAACTACAAGCAGACCCAGGCGCTGTCGCTGGCCGAACGCCTGGCCCATGAGCGTCTGGCCGAGTACAAGCGCCTGATGGCGGCGCTGGAGGCCGATGGCAAGCTCGATCGCGCGCTGGAATTTTTGCCCACCGATGAGGAGCTCAACGAGCGCGCCAGTCAGGGGCGTGGCCTGACCCGTCCGGAACTGTCGGTACTGATTTCCTACAGCAAGATCGACCTCAAGGAAGCCCTGCTCAAATCGCGGGTGCCGGATGATGCGTACCTGGCACGGGAGATGGAAACGGCGTTTCCGGCACGGCTGACCGCCGAGTTTGGCGAACCCATGCGCCGGCACCGGCTGAAACGGGAAATCGTCAGCACGCAGCTGGCCAATGATCTGGTCAACCACATGGGCATCACCTTTGTGCAGCGGCTGAAAGAGTCCACCGGCATGAGCGCGGCTAATGTGGCGGGTGCCTATGTGATTGTGCGTGATGTGTTCCGCCTGCCGCACTGGTGGCAGCAGATCGAGGCACTGGACTATCAGGTCCCCGCGCAGTTGCAACTGAGTCTGATGGACGAGTTGATGCGCCTGGGCCGTCGTGCCACCCGCTGGTTCCTGCGCAGCCGGCGCAACGAGCTGGATGCGGCGCGTGATGTGGCGCATTTCGCACCGAAGATCGTGCAGCTGGCCAGCCAGCTGGATGACCTGCTGGAACGACCGGCGCGCGAGCATTGGCTGGGGCGCTATCAGGCCTTTGTCGAGGCGGGTGTGCCGCAGGAGCTGGCGCGCATGGTGGCCGGAACCAGCCACCTGTACACCTTGTTGCCGATCATCGAGGCGGCCGATGTCACGGGGCAGGATGCAGCGGAGGTGGCCGTGGCTTACTTCAGCGTTGGCAGCCGGATGGAGTTGTCCTGGTATCTGCAGCAGATCAATGCGCTGGCGGTACAGAGCAACTGGCAGGCGCTGGCGCGTGAAGCGTTCCGCGATGATCTGGACTGGCAGCAACGCGCCATCACGGTTTCAGTGTTGCAAATCAAGGATGGCGCCGGAGCCATCGAGCAGCGCGTGGATCACTGGTTGCAACAGCATGCACAGGCGGTGGCGCGCTGGCAGGCCATGCTCGCCGAGTTGCGTGCGGCGACCACGGCTGACTACGCGATGTACGCGGTGGCCAACCGGGAGCTGGTCGATCTCGCGCAGAGCGGCAGCAAGGGCTAAGCACGGTTTCGCCGGCTGGATCGTTTTCAGCCGGCGATCTGTGACTGCGTCAGAGTCAAGGCAGTAGCTTCAGGCGGTGTACTGGCGCAGAAACTCGCATACGTCGGCCGCGCCGGCCAGGCGCAAACCTTCGCCGAGCGCCGTGGCTTGCGCGTGCTGCTTGGGCAGCATGAGGAATTCGGCGCTGCGCGTCAGGGTCAGTCGCGCATAGGGCATGCCGGTGTCCAGCAGCAGGCTCATAAAGGGTTCGTGGCTCCATGCCTGCACCGGCATCGCCAGCATGTGGTAGTGGGTGTCGAGCTGCTTCAGGCCGCCGGGGCTGATGCGGTAGCGGGTGATCTGCGCCGGCAGGGTGACTTCCAGTTCGCGCCGACGGGCATAGACAATGGCATTGGCCAGGATTTCAGTCGAATGCTCGCCATTCCAGAAATACCGGCTGCCGTGCCAGCTGGCCTGAGTCAGCTGAATGCGCTCGCCGGCGAGAAAACGTGGCAGCGGCTGGCTGATGGCGCTGACAAAATCCTTGTAACTGATGATGCGCACCTGACGCTGGTCCAGAGTCGCCAGATAGTCCTCGAAGCTGGCACAGTCCGGCTGGTTGCCCTTGCAGCCCATCAGGCCGTCAATCGCCCGCAGGTCAAAGGATTCGAGCTTTTGCTGTTGTTGCTCGACCAGCTTGACCAGCACCGCATGGGCCGCCGCCTTGTCTTCCTGAACCGGGCCTGACAGCGCACTGCGCGGCAGTTCCGGCAGGTTCTGCAGGGGTGCGCCACTAAGCCACCAGATACTCGCGGACCAGGACGCCAGCGGCTGAAACGGCAACTGCAGAAGCGCGGCGCGTTCCAGAACCTGGCGTGCAGACCGGCCGCTGAGTCCCAGGCGCTGGGTCAGTGCGGACAGCTTGGAGCTCAAGGTAGAGGGGGGCGTGGCGCTCATGACCAGAGGGTTTCTCCTGTGAATGTGTACCAGTGTGCCAGACCGTCGTCGCTGTCGACAGAGGGTGAAGGCATTTGACAACAAATTGACGGGCGGCGGCTTGGGTTGTGGCAAAATTCGCTGGTTGATTCAGGAGTGCTGCATGCCCACGCTGGTTTTTGATATTGCCTTGCCTGCCGAGCGCTTGCTAGCGGTCTATCAGGGCTTGGCCAATCGTGTTCAGGTACGCAGCCGCGACGGCCGCACCATCAGTCTGCCAGCCCATCACTTGCGTGCCTTTCTGACCCATGAAGGGGTTTATGGTTCATTCGTCATGGATTTCAGCGAATCCGGTGAGTTGCTGAGCCTGCGCCGCCTCGCCTGAACGGTGGCCGGACGGCTATAATCGCCTCCCCCTAGATTGTAGAGCGTTGCTCCTTTATGTACGCACTGGCCCGCGAGCTGCTGTTCAGATTGTCCCCGGAAACCTCCCACGAGTTGTCGATTGATCTGATCGGCGCTGGCGGTCGACTGGGACTCAATGGGTTGCTGTGCAAATCTGCGCGCCTGCCGGTCCGGGTGATGGGGCTGGATTTTGCCAACCCGGTTGGGCTGGCCGCCGGCCTGGACAAGAATGGCGATGCGATTGACGGCTTTGCCCAGCTGGGTTTCGGCTTCGTCGAAATCGGCACCGTGACCCCGCGTCCGCAGCCGGGTAATCCCAAGCCACGCTTGTTCCGCCTGCCCGAAGCCACGGCCATCATCAACCGCATGGGCTTCAACAATCAGGGCGTTGACCATCTGCTGGCGCGGGTCAAGGCCGCCCGCTACAGCGGCGTGCTTGGCATCAATATCGGCAAGAATTTTGATACGCCGGTCGAGCGCGCGGTGGATGACTACCTGATCTGTCTGAACAAGGTTTACCCCCATGCCAGCTATGTCACGGTGAATGTCAGCTCGCCCAATACGCCCGGACTGCGCAGTCTGCAGTTTGGCGACTCGCTCAAGCAATTGCTCGAGGCTCTGCGTCAGCGGCAGGAAGACCTTACGGCAGAGCATGGCAAGCGCGTGCCGCTGGCGATCAAGATTGCCCCGGACATGAGCGATGAGGAAACCGTGCAGGTCGCCCGTGCGCTGGTTGAAACCGGTATGGATGCCGTGATTGCGACCAATACCACGCTGAGCCGGGCGGGTGTCGAAGGTCTGCAGCATGCCGATCAGGCCGGTGGCTTGTCGGGTGCGCCAGTGCTGGCGCAGAGCACTCATGTGGTCAAGGTGCTGGCTGCCGAGCTGGCGGGGCGTTTGCCGATTATTGCCGCCGGCGGGATCACCGAAGGCCGGCATGCTGCGGAAAAAATCGCCGCCGGGGCCAGTCTGGTGCAGATCTATTCGGGCTTTATTTACCGTGGTCCGGCGCTGATTGCCGAAGCGGTGGATGCGATTGCTGCATTGCCTGCGGCAGACCGCCGGCAATAAGGGAATTCTGTGCAGGTATGAATTACTCCCTCTCCCGCTTGCGGGAGAGGGTTGGGGAGAGGGGGCTCTAGACTGGCGCAGAGCCCCCTCTCCCTAGCCCTCTCCCCTGAGGGGCGAGGGGACAGGCTCGTGCGGGGGATGCCGCCAATAAAAAGGGCTCCGTTCAGGAGCCCTCTGGGCTTACGCCCGCCGCCCGAGTGGGGCGTGCTGGGAAACCGGTAGCGGCTTGATCAGCCGACCGCGTGCAGTTCGTTTAATCGGTGGATGCCGGCCGTGCCGGTGAAACCAGCCCACTGGTCGCCACGACCTTCGCGCCAGCCGTTGATCCAGGCTTGTCGTGCGGATGGGATGGTTAAAGGACAAAGATCGCGAGATTTACCATGAACGCCGTGCTGATAACCACGCAAAAAAGCTCTTTCTAACGGATCACGCTTAAGTCTTCTCATAGGGTGTTGCCCTCATTATTGACTGTTATGTCCCGTTCACCCATCGCAGGGTCTGGCAGGAGGCCAGTGGAGTTCGCTGCCGGCGTTGCGAATCTCCAGCCATCGGCATTGCGCCAACGGGTTAAGCTACGTTCTAAACAATGCTGGCGGGCATGGGAATGATCGATTTGTAATAAAGGCTGAAAGTCTAAGGTCGGAGATGCATCACGCATGACGTGCCGGATCGACCGGAGTCGTTAAAGGCCGTGAAAATCCGCGGCTGTTGGTACAGCCCGTTTTACCTTTACCACGCTGCGGCGATGTTCGTCGCAGCGGTTGAATCCGACGAAGGGTCATCTGATCGCTTTGTCGTCTTTTTCTGGCCCTGTTGCTTCGGCAACCGGGCATGACTGCCCAAGGCACTGGATACCTTCATGTCGGACCGTTGCGAACTGATCCTTACTTGCCCGAAAAGCCTCGAAGGCCTGTTGCTGGAAGAGGCAACCAGCCTCGGGCTGCAGGAAGCCCGCGAGCAGACCGCGGCGATCCGCGGCTTTGCCGACATGCAGACGGCCTATCGCCTGTGCCTGTGGTCGCGGCTGGCCAACCGCGTGCTGCTGGTGATCAAGCGCTTTGCGGTCACCGACGCCCAAAGCCTGTACGAGGGTGTGCTGGAGGTGGACTGGTACGAGCACATGTTGCCGACCAGTTCGCTGGCGGTGGAATTCAGTGGCATGGGCTCGGGTATCGACAACACCCATTTCGGCGCGCTGAAGGTCAAGGACGCGGTGGTCGACAAGCTGCGCACCGCCAGCGGCGAGCGCCCGAGTGTGGAAAAGCTCAATCCCGACCTGCGCATTCACTTGCGTCTGGATCGTGGTGAAGCGGTGCTTTCGATCGATCTTTCCGGGCACAGCCTGCACCAGCGCGGTTATCGCCTGCAGCAAGGTGCTGCGCCGCTGAAGGAAAACCTGGCTGCCGCGATTCTGATCCGCGCCGGCTGGCCGAAGCTGGCGGCAGAAGGCGCGGCGCTGGCCGACCCGATGTGCGGGGTCGGCACCTTTCTGGTGGAGGCCGGCATGATCGCCGCTGACATCGCACCGAACCTGAAGCGCGAAATCTGGGGCTTCACTCACTGGCTGGGCCATATTCCGGCGCTGTGGAGCAAGCTGCATGCAGAAGCCGCCGAGCGAGCGGCTGTCGGGCTGGCCAAAACACCGGCGTGGATTCGCGGCTATGAAGCCGACCCGCGGCTGATCCAGCCGGCGCGCAACAATATCGAAAGGGCCGGTCTGAGCCACTGGATCAAGGTCTATCAGGGCGAACTGGCGACCTTCGAGCCGCACACCGACCAGAACCAGAAGGGCCTGGTGGTGTGCAATCCCCCCTATGGCGAACGCCTGGGGGATGAAGCCAGCCTGCTGTATCTCTACCAGCACCTGGGTGAGCGCTTGCGTCAGGCCTGCTTGGGCTGGGATGCCGCGGTGTTTACCGGCGCGCCGGAACTGGGCAAGCGCATGGGCCTGCGCAGTCACAAGCAATACGCTTTGTGGAACGGCGCGCTGCCGTGCAAGTTGCTGTTGTTCAAGGTGACGCCTGCGCAGTTTGTCACCGGTGAGCGGCGTCCGAGTGACCGGTCAGCGTTAGAAGAAAGTCAGCCGACGGAAAAACCGCAAGCGCCGCTTCCAGCTGCACCACAGCAGGCGCGCCTGTCCGAGGGCGGGCAGATGTTTGCCAATCGCCTGCAGAAGAACCTCAAACAGCTGGGCAAATGGGCGCGCAAGGAAGGCGTGCAGTGTTACCGCTTGTATGACGCCGACATGCCGGAATACGCGGTGGCGGTTGATCTGTATGGTGACTGGGTGCATGTGCAGGAATACGCACCGCCGCGCAGCATCGACCCGGACAAGGCGCAGGGTCGTCTGCTCGACGCGCTGGCAGCGATTCCGGTAGCCCTCGGCATCGCCTCCGACAAGGTGGTGATCAAGCGCCGCGAGCGTCAGTCCGGCACCAGGCAGTATCAGCGTCAGGGCACGCAGGGCAATTTCCTTGAAGTCAGCGAAGGCGGAGTGAAGCTGCTGGTCAACCTGACCGACTATCTGGATACCGGGCTGTTCCTTGATCACCGCCCGCTGCGCCTGCGCATTCAGCAGGAAGCTGCCGGCAAGCGCTTTCTCAATCTGTTCTGCTACACCGCCACCGCCACCGTGCATGCGGCCAAGGGCGGGGCGCGCACCTCGACCAGTGTCGATCTGTCGAAAACCTATCTGGACTGGGCGCGGCGCAACCTGTCGCTCAATGGCTTTTCCGACAAGCACAAGCTCGAGCATGCCGATGTGATGGCCTGGCTGGCGGCGGATCGCGGCGAATACGACCTGATCTTCATTGACCCGCCGACCTTCTCCAACTCCAAGCGCGTAGAAGGGGTGTTTGATGTGCAGCGCGATCAGGTGTTGCTGATCGATCTGGCCATGGCGCGGCTGGCGCCAGGCGGTGTGCTGTATTTCTCCAACAACTTCCGCAAGTTCGAACTCGATCCGGGCTTGCTCACGCGCTACCAGGTGGAAGATATCAGCGCGTCGACACTGGACCCGGATTTTGTGCGCAATCCGAAGATTCACCGTGCCTGGCGGTTTCTGGGGTGAAGCGGCTGCGCGGTAACTACGGCAACTGGGGCGCGCCATGAAGTTGTCCGGTCGCGGGGTGATGCTGTCGGTCGTTGCCTCGATCCTGTTTGTGCTGTTTCCCGGTTATGTGCAGATGCTCGCGCCGCTGGACGGCGTACAGGTGTTTGCGCAGCGGGTGCTGTGGTCGATCCCGGCGGTCTTGCTGCTGGTCTTGCTTGCCCGCCAATGGCCGGTGCTGCTGGCCAGCCTGCAGCGCGTTGCCCGCGAGCCTCTGCTGGCATTGGCCCTGCCGGTTTCGGCTGCCTTGGTGGGGGTGCAGTGGGCGCTGTTTGTCTGGGCACCGCTGAGCGGCAAGGTGATCGATCTGTCGCTGGGCTATTTCCTCTTGCCGCTGGCCATGGTGCTGGTCGGCCGGGTGTTTTACGGCGAGCGCCTGCGGCCTTTGCAGAAGCTCGCGGTGGCGATGGCATTGCTGGGCGTGGTTCACGAGCTGTGGATGACCCAGGCTTTTTCCTGGGTGACGTTGCTGGCGGCCCTTGGTTATCCACCGTATTTCATGTTGCGGCGCTGGATGCGGGTGGACGCTTTGTCCGGGTTTACCTTTGAGGTGCTGTGGATGGCCCCGTTGGCTGTCTGGCTGATCGCGACCCGCGGCCCGCTCGACCTGTTCACGCAGGCGCCACAGTTGTGGTGGCTGTTGCCCGGTCTGGGTCTGCTCAGTGCGCTGGCATTTGGTGCCATGATGGCCGCAAGCCGGCTGCTGCCGCTGGGCTTGTTCGGGATACTCAGTTACGTCGAGCCGGTATTGCTGTTTGCCGTGGCCGTGGTTTTTCTCGGCGAGGCGTTTGATATGAGCCAGCTATGGACTTATGCGCCGATCTGGCTGGCCGTTGTGCTGATCGGTATCGACAGCGGCTTGATGCTGCACAAGCAGTCGCGTCGGGGCCTCTGACGATCACAGATGACGGGGAATTGACGATGCAGATCAATGCCGACTTGCAGCAGCGCGTGGTGGTCGATTGCACGACCGTGCCCTGGCAGCCTTCACCGTTGCCGGGTGTCGAGCGCCGGCCGCTGGAGCGCATGGGCGCGGAAAGCGGGCGCGCCACCTCGATCGTGCGTTATGCGCCGGGCTCATCGTTCAAGCCACACCGGCATCCGCAGGGTGAGGAAATACTGGTGCTGGAGGGTACCTTCGCCGATGAGCATGGCAGCTATCCGGCCGGAACCTGGCTGAAGAATCCTCCCGGAACCAGTCATGCTCCCTCGAGCCCCGAGGGCTGCCTGCTGTTCGTCAAGCTTTGCCATCTGACCGATGCCGACACCAACACCTGCGCAACCGATACGCGGACCGGCGAGTGGCGGCCAGGGCTGGTCGGGGGCTTGCAGGTGTTGCCGCTGGACAGTGTCGGCGGCACGCACACCTCGCTGGTACGTTGGGCTCCCGGAACCCGTTTCACACCTCACCGGCATATGGGGGGCGAAGAGGTTCTGGTACTGGAGGGCGTGTTTCAGGATGAGTTTGGCAACTATCCGGCCGGCACCTGGATCCGCAGTCCCCATGGCTCGGTTCACGCACCGTTCAGCGAGAGCGGGTGCCTGATCTATGTGAAGGTCGGGCATCTCTGATCATTCTGGCGGCTACTGTATTAGTCGCCGCCTGGTTGACCGGCTTAACGCAGCACGCCTTTCATAACTTCCTGCACCACGGAAGTGGTGGCGTCGATCAGCACGGCATCGCTGCCCACCTGACGCCATTCCTTGCCTGGATAGTAGGGCAGCTGATTTTCGATATCCGCGTTGAACTTCTTGGCTATGCCGGGCGGCAACGGCTTGCCGCGTTGCAGGTTCTTGCTGATGCCGGGCGGCAGGCTCTGGTAACTCGACGAGCTCTTGCTTCTTTCAAAGATGCTCTGGATATCCGAGTAATCCTCGTCATAGTCTTCCTCGTAACTTTTCTGCTTTTTGCCCGCAGATTTGTTGCCGGAGTATTCCTTGTTGTTCTTCTTCTGTGACTGACCTTGCTGCTGGCTGCCCTGGCCCTGGTCGCCCTTGTTTTTCTGTTTGTTGGAGTCTGCCCAAGCGTTACTGCCGGCTAATAGCAGGGCGGTAATAAACAGGCTGATAGTGAATCTGGTCATGTTCTTCTCCTTGGAGGTGTTGGTTGCTTCAGCTTGAAACTTTACTCCAGTCGCACGCGATAAACTTCAGCTAATGAGACGGTTTTTTCTCTGGCAAGTTGCAGGGCGCTCTGAGTTAGCGGGCGCATGCCGTCAGCGATCGCTTGCGTTTCAATGCGCTGCGATGAAACGGACGGCTCGATCAAGGCGCGCATCTGCGGCGTGACTTCCAGTAATTCGTAAGCGGCCACCCGGCCTGATACGCCGCTGCCGTGGCATTGCGAGCATCCGCCACCGACATAGAAACGCTCATCTGCCGCCAGGTTGAGTGCTTCACGAACGTAGTGGGGTACCTGTTCCTCTTTCAGGCAGTGCGGGCAATTGCGCCGCACCAGACGCTGGGCCAGGACCCCGAGCAGGCTGGCATTGAGCAGGTAAGGCGCGATGCCGATCTCCAGCAGGCGGGTGACGGTGGTGGCACTGTTGGTGTGCAAGGTGGACAGTACCAGGTGACCGGTCAGCGCACTTTCGGTGGCCATCATGGCGGTTTCCTGATCGCGCACCTCGCCGACCATGATCACGTCCGGGTCATGGCGCAGGATGTGGCGCAGGGCGCGGGCGAAGGTATAGCCGATCTGCGGTTTGACCTGAATCTGGCGGATCCCGTCGATCTGGTATTCCACCGGGTCTTCCACGGTGATGATGTTAACGCCGCTGGCCTTGATGGTGTTCAGTGCGGCATACAGTGTGGTGCTTTTACCTGAACCGGTGGGGCCGGTGACCAGGATGATGCCCTGGTTGTGACTGATCAGGTTGCGAAAGCGCGCCACGTCCTCTTCATTGAAGCCAATCTGGTCCAGACCTTTGAGGCTTTGGCGGGTATCCAGAATCCGGATCACCACGCTTTCACCATGCACGGTGGGCATGATCGACAGGCGCAGGTCGATATTGCGCTCGGCGCTGCGCACCATGTGCCGGCCATCCTGTGGCAAACGGTGTTCAGCGATGTTCATGCCGCCAATGATCTTGATCCGGCTGACAATCGCCGCCAGATGGCTGCGCTTGATGCGGCGAATTTCCTGCAGCCGCCCGTCGACCCGCAGCAGCACGCCGACTTCATGCTCACCGGGGCGCAGATGGATATCCGAGGCGCGGCGGCTGATGGCTTCATCCAGCAGACTGTCGACGAAGCGCACGGTTGGCTTGTCTTCGGCCAACAGCTTCATCTGCTGCACGCTCAGCGGCACTTCGTCCGTTTCGTTTTCCGGCAGGTCAGCTACCGTGGCGCTGGCAAAGGTGCGGTTGATCGCCTGTTCGACGTCGTCCTTGCCGGCCTGCACGGCTTCAACCGCCTTGCCGGTGGCAAAACCCAGCAGGTGCAGCAGGTCCTGATTGGTCGGATCTGGCGTGGCGACGATCAGGCGTTCACTTTCCAGCAGCAAAGGCACCACCTGGTAATGGCGGGCCAGACTTTCTGGCATCGAACGGCTGCAGTCAGGGTCAATTTCAAATTGCTCGAGATTGACATGCGGGATGCCCAGTTGTTCGGCGAGTGTCTGACTCAGGCGTTCCTGGGAGAGCATGCCCAGATCGATGAGTATCTGCCCCAGGCGGCCCTTGTCCGGATGCTGGTGCTGATAGGTCAGGGCCTGCTGCAATTGCTCCATTTTCAGCTGACCGTTTTCCAGCAACAGCATGCCAAGGCTGTGATTGCCGTCAGTCAGTGGGCGGCGGTGCTTGAGGTAGTCCAGCAGCTCGCAACGATTCTTGATGACAGATGCCATGTCTTTTCCTCTGGTCTGCAAGGTTCGATTATGGCGCCGGTTTGGCACGCGGGTTCTGTCATGGATCAAGGAAGAATTACAGCGCTTGCTGACGAATCAGCAAGTGGCCGGATCAAGAAATTCGGCATGCCGGGCCGGCAAACGGTAACCTATGCCACTGATTGTCTGATTTATATCGAGGTAGCCCCGTGTTTTCCCAATTCGCCCTGCACGAACGTTTGCTCAAGGCCGTGGCCGAGCTGAACTTTACCGAGCCGACCCCCGTGCAGTTGGCGGCCATTCCACCGGCACTGGAAGGCCGCGACTTGCGCGTGATGGCGCAGACCGGCAGTGGCAAGACCGCGGCATTTGTATTGCCCATGCTCAACCGCCTGCTCGGCGATGGCAGTTCACGCCAGCGCACCGAAATTCGTGCGCTGATCCTGTTGCCCACCCGTGAGCTGGCCCAACAGACCCTGCGTGAGGTAGAGCGCTTTTCCCAGTTCACCTTTATCAAGGCAGGTCTGGTCACCGGCGGTGAAGACTTCAAGGTGCAGGGTGCGATGCTGCGCAAGGTGCCGGATGTATTGATCGGTACGCCGGGGCGGCTGATCGAGCATCTGAACGCCGGCACCCTGAATCTGCGGCAAGTCGAGATACTGGTGCTGGATGAGGCCGACCGCATGCTCGACATGGGTTTTGCCGAGGATATCGAGCGCCTGACGGCTGAATGCGTCAATCGCCAGCAAACCCAGCTGTTCTCCGCCACCAGCGGTGGCAATGGCTTGCGCGAGGTGATCGGCAAGGTGCTGCGCGATCCGCTGCACCTCAAGCTGAATGCCGTGAGTGACCTCAGTGAGGGCACCCGTCAGCAGATCATCCTGGCCGACGATCTGACGCACAAAGAACGGCTGGTGCAGTGGCTGCTGGCCAATGAAACCTTCCAGAAGGCCATTATCTTCACCAATACGCGCACTCAGGCTGACCGTCTTTACGGGCGTCTGGTGGCGGCGGAAGTAAAAGCCTTCGTCCTGCACGGCGACAAGGATCAGAAAGACCGCAAGATTGCCATTGAGCGTTTTCGCACCGGCGGTAGCCGGGTGCTGGTGGCTACCGATGTGGCGGCGCGCGGGCTGGATGTGGACGGGCTGGATCTGGTGATCAACTTCGACATGCCGCGCTCGGGTGATGAATATGTGCACCGGATCGGTCGCACCGGACGTGCCGGCGCTGAAGGTCTGGCGATTTCGCTGATCTGTCACACCGACTGGAACCTGATGTCGAGCATTGAGCGCTATCTCAAGCAACGCTTCGAGCGCCGCGTGATCAAGGAACTCAAGGGCACCTATCAGGGGCCGAAGAACCTCAAGGCCTCCGGCAAGGCCGTCGGGGTCAAGAAGAAAAAAGCCGCAGCGCCGAAAAACGCTACGCAAAAACCAAAGCCCTCGGCCAAAAGCCCGTCCAAGCGCAAGCAGCCGTCCAAACTGGTCAGTGAAGATGGTCTGGCGCCGCTCAAGCGCAAGGTGCCGGCAGCGGAATAGCTTTATTCCCGCGCCCCGTTGGGGGGAAGGTCAGGGAGAGGGGCTGCTGCCCAACTTCCTCCAAGCAGAATATTGGAAATAACCTCGGAATCTCTATTCAGGATCTTGGGATGAAAATTCTTGTCACCGGCGGTGCCGGCTTTATTGGTTCTGCAGTTATCCGCCATATCATTGGGCATACCGCAGACAGCGTGGTCAATCTGGACAAGCTGACTTACGCCGGCAATCTGGAGTCGTTGGCGGACTACAGCAGCAGTGAGCGCTACCGCTTCGAACAGGTCGATATCTGCGATCGTCATGAACTGGACCGGGTATTTGCCGAGCATCAGCCGGATCGGATCATGCATCTGGCAGCGGAATCCCACGTCGATCGCTCCATCGATGGCCCGGCCGCCTTTATCGAAACCAATATCGTCGGCACCTACACCTTGCTGGAAGCTGCTCGTCAGTATTGGCTGGGTCTGGACGAAGCCCGCCAGGCCGCGTTTCGCTTTCACCATATCTCCACCGACGAGGTGTATGGCGACTTGCACGGTCCTGAAGACCTGTTCACTGAAACCACACCCTATGCGCCCAGTTCGCCTTATTCGGCAAGCAAGGCCAGCTCCGATCACCTGGTACGCGCCTGGTTGCGTACCTATGGCATGCCGACGCTGGTGACCAACTGTTCGAACAACTACGGGCCCTGTCACTTCCCGGAAAAACTGATTCCGCTGGTCATTCTCAATGCGCTGGACGGCAAACCGCTGCCGATCTACGGCAAAGGCACCCAGGTGCGCGACTGGTTATACGTGGAAGACCATGCGCGCGCGCTGTACAAGGTGGTGACCGAAGGCGCGGTAGGCGAGACCTACAACATCGGCGGGCACAACGAAAAGCAGAACATCGAGGTGGTGCATATCTTGTGTGACCTGCTGGACGAGCTGCGGCCGCGTGTTGACGGTGTTTCTTACCGTAGCCAGATCACCCATGTGCAGGATCGCCCAGGCCATGACCTGCGCTATGCCATTGATGCCTCAAAGATCCAGCGCGAGCTGGGCTGGGTACCGCTGGAGACCTTCGAATCGGGTATCCGCAAGACGGTCGAGTGGTATCTGGGCAATGCTGAGTGGGTGGCTCATGTCAAAAGCGGTGCCTATCAGCAGTGGCTGGACAAGAACTATGCCGGGCGTGCAGAGAAGCCATGAAGATTCTTCTGCTCGGCAAAAATGGCCAGGTTGGCTGGGAGTTGCAGCGTGCGCTGGCGCCGCTGGGCGAGCTGGTGGCACTCGACCGTCAGGGTGGAGAGGGCCTGTGCGGTGATCTGGCCGATCTTGACGGCTTGCGCCAAACCATCCGTAGCGTAAGCCCCAACGTGCTGGTCAATGCCGCGGCCTATACCGCTGTCGACAAGGCGGAAAGCGAGCCTGAACGGGCTGAGCTGATTAACGCCAAAGCCTCACAGGTCATGGCGCAAGAGATGCTCAAGCTCGACGGCTGGCTGCTGCACTACTCCACTGACTACGTGTTCAATGGAGGCGGGCTCAAGCCCTGGAAGGAAGATGACCTGACGGGGCCGCTCAACCACTATGGCGTGACCAAGCTGCAGGGTGAAAAGGCCATTGCGCAAACTGGCTGCAAGCACCTGATTTTCCGCACCAGCTGGGTGTATGCCGCCCGCGGCGCCAACTTTGCCAAGACCATGCTGCGGCTGGCGGCCGAGCGCGGCCAACTCAATGTGATTGCCGATCAGTTTGGAGCCCCCACCGGCGCAGAACTGATTGCCGATGTCACAGCGCATGCGCTTCGCTGCGCGAGAAGCAATCCGGCGCTGGCTGGGGTTTATCATCTGGCAGCGGCCGGGGAGGTCAGCTGGCATGGCTATGCAGATTTTGTCATTGAGCATGCGCGCAACGCAGGCAAGGATCTGACCGTTAAAGCCATAACCGCCATCCCGACATCCGACTACCCGGCACCGGCTCAGCGCCCTTTAAACTCGCGGCTGGACTGCAGTAAGTTACGCGATGCTTTCGATCTGAACATGCCTGATTGGCAGATTGGCGTCGCGCGAATGCTCACAGAAATTCAAGGAAGCTGATATGCAGCGTAAAGGCATCATCCTGGCCGGCGGTTCCGGCACGCGTTTACACCCGATTACGCTCGGGGTCTCCAAGCAGCTGCTGCCGATTTACGACAAGCCAATGATCTATTACCCGCTTTCCGTGCTGATGCTGGCGGGGATTCGCGAGATTCTTGTTATTTCCACCCCGGAAGATTTGCCCAATTTCCAGAAGCTGCTGGGTGATGGTAGTCAGTTCGGCATTCATCTGAGCTATGCCGAGCAGCCATCACCGGATGGCCTGGCCCAGGCCTTTATCATTGGCGAAGAATTTATCGGCAGCGACAGTTGCTGTCTGATTCTGGGTGACAACATTTTTTATGGCCAGAACTTCTCCGTCAAACTCAAGGCCGCCAGCGCCAGAGAGCAGGGCGCGACGGTGTTCGGATACCACGTATCGGATCCGGAACGGTTCGGTGTGGTCGAGTTTGATGCGGCAGGACGCGCCATCAGCATCGAGGAAAAGCCGCTCAAGCCAAAATCCAACTACGCGGTGACGGGCCTGTACTTCTACGACAACCGTGTGGTCGAGATCGCCAAGTCGATCAAACCGTCCGAGCGTGGCGAGCTGGAAATAACCGATGTGAACCGTGCGTACATGGACAGCGGCAACCTCAGCGTTGAAATGCTTGGCCGCGGTTTTGCCTGGCTGGATACCGGAACCCATGAGTCACTGCTGGAGGCCAGTCACTTCGTGCAGACGGTTGAAAAGCGTCAGGGCTTCAAGGTGGCGTGCCTGGAAGAGATTGCCTATCACAATGGCTGGCTGAGCGCTGCAGAGGTCGCCGAACAGGCCCAGCGGTTGAAGAAGACCGGCTACGGACAGTATTTGCTGGCCTTGCTTGAGGAGGGCTAAGGGTGAAGTTGATACAGACAAGCATCCCTGAGGTGGTGATCATCGAACCGCAGGTATTTGAAGATGATCGTGGCTGGTTCATGGAAAGCTTCAACGAGCAGCGCTTTCACGCCGCACTGACCCAGCTGGGTCTGCCGCTGCCGCGTGCCTTTGTTCAGGATAACCATTCCTGTTCGCGAAAAGGCGTGCTGCGTGGTCTGCATTATCAGCTGGCACCGCATGCCCAGGGCAAGCTGGTGCGCGTTGTGCGGGGGGCGGCGTTTGATGTGGCGGTGGATATTCGCCCGCAGTCGCCGACTTTTGGCCAGAACGTCGGGGTTGAGCTTAACCAGACCAATCACCGCATGCTGTGGATTCCGGAAGGCTTCGCCCATGGCTTTGTAGCGCTGGAAGACAACACGCACTTTCTCTACAAAACCACGGACTATTACGCCAAGGCTTGTGAAGCGGCGATTCGTTGGGATGATGCGGAGCTGGCAATCGCGTGGCCGCAAGGGCTCGAGATGCTGATTAACCAGAAGGATGCAGAGGCACCCTCGTTTGGCCAGCGACAGGTCTGAAGTGGCAACACACAGTCTGTTTGCGGCAGTTCACAGTTTTCCGCTGCAGATTTGACGGATAAGCACTCCAGGCTATTTTTGTATCTGCACAGTGATGGAATTTCTGTGCTTTCTCAAATACAAGGAGTGTTGATCATGCGTCAATCCGCAATCGCTATTCTGTTGTTTTCCCTTCTGGCTGGTGTTTCTGTTGCAGCAAGTGCAGCTGACAACGCAACCGCACAAACCATCAACCCCGCTGTCACTCAAACCGAGCAGGCGCCGTCTGCGGCGGCGGTGGCTATGGTCAATTTGAATACTGCGGATGAGTCCACCCTCGAGCGTGAGCTGATTGGCGTGGGTGCAGTCAAAGCCAAGGCCATCGTTGAGTACCGCTCCGCCAATGGCCCTTTCACGTCGGTTGATGAGTTGCTGGAAGTCAAGGGCATAGGCGCTTCCACGCTGGATAAAAACCGCGCCAAGCTCAGTGTCAACTAGACGCTTAGCCCAGAAAGCAGCCACAAAAAAGCCCTTGTCACCTGAGTGACAAGGGCTTTGTCATTTGGCTCCGCGACCTGGACTCGAACCAGGGACCCAATGATTAACAGTCATTTGCTCTACCGACTGAGCTATCGCGGAACAACGCTGCGAATCCTAATAAACCGGAAATGGATGTCAAGACTGGCGCAGCATTTTTAGTCCGGGTTTGGGTCGCTCAAAGGCTTCACAACACCTCTACGATCGCTTGTGTCACTGCATCCAGATTGTTGTCGTTCAGCGCAGCGACACAGATTCTGCCGGTGCTGACGGCATAGATGCCAAAATCATCTTTCAGGCGTTCAACCTGTTCGGCAGTAAGGCCCGAGTAGGAGAACATTCCGCATTGCCTGGCTACAAAGCTGAAATCCCGTGCGGCGCCTTTTTCTGCCAGCTTGGACACAAAGGCGTGGCGCATGCTGCGGATACGTTCACGCATCTGTCCCAGCTCCTGCTCCCATAGGGTTCTCAGTTCCGGACTGGCCAGCACCGCCCCGACAATACTGGCGCCGTGGGTCGGAGGATTTGAATAGTTGGTGCGGATCACCCGTTTGACCTGAGACAGGACGCGAGCGGCAACGTCGCGCGATTCGGTCACTATCGAGAGTGCGCCTACACGCTCTCCGTACAGGCCGAAGGATTTCGAGAATGAGCTGGAGACAAAGAAGCTGATGCCGGAGGCTGCAAACAGTCGCACTGCAGCCGAGTCTTCCTCTATTCCATCACCAAAGCCTTGATAGGCAATGTCCAGAAACGGCACATGTTCGCGCTCGCGGATCACTTCGAGAACGGCTTGCCAGTCGGCTGGCGTGAGATCAACACCAGTTGGGTTGTGGCAGCAGGCATGCAACACAACGATGGATTGGGCTGGCAGGTTTCTCAGGTCTTCCAGCAGCCCGTTGCTGTTTACGCCGTGGGTCTGTGCGTCGTAATAGCGGTAATTCTGCACCGGGAAGCCGGCAGCCTCGAATAATGCACGATGGTTTTCCCAGCTGGGGTCGCTGATGGCCACTACGGCATTGGGTAGCAGACGCTTGAGGAAGTCGGCGCCGGTTTTCAGGGCGCCGGTGCCGCCCAGTGATTGGGTGGTTACTACCCGACCTTCGGTCAGTAGCGCTGAGTCGGCGCCGAAGAGCAGTTTTTGTACTGATTGATCGTAACTGGCGATCCCTTCGATCGGCAGGTAGCTGCGCGGGGTCTGGGCTTCTGCGCGGGCTTTTTCAGCGGCAGCAACGGCGCGTAGCAGTGGAATCTTGCCGTGCTCGTTGTAATAAACACCGACGCCGAGGTTGACCTTGTGCGCGCGCGGATCTGTATTGAACGCTTCGTTCAGGCCAAGGATGGGGTCGCGCGGGGCCATTTCGACAGCAGAAAACAGACTCATGATGCTAGAACTCGATAATTGGAATGGAGGCATTTGGCGTCAGAGAGGAACGCGCAAGGCGGCGCGGCATTATAGCCATGGCAAT
>JACCEA011011883.1_pt1 | contig 19192 bp, 22 predicted proteins | sample 7449851 | NCBI WGS metagenome assembly JACCEA01 (sample SAMN15323453, study PRJNA562643) | freshwater metagenome | isolation source: river surface water | place: USA:Blue River Watershed | collected 2017-08-18
AATTATACCTGAAAGTCAAAGCGATGATGGAAAAGTGAAATGGACAATTGCATAACCAGAACAGTAATAATCAAGATCGAAGCGATTGGAAGATATGCTCGAATAACCTCCACCCAGTTGATTAACTTCATCAATCTGGATTTCGATACCTGAATTGAGGCGTTAATGAGAGAAGTATTGTAGCGACAAAAATAAAGGAACGTACATTGTAGATTTTTTGACCATCATTCGTCTCTGTGAAATCATTTAATTCGCTGGATGTGCTGTTAACCCTCGGAATCGACATTATCGAAAAGTGAGGAAACAGAAACGTACCCTCTTGAGTGAGAAAATCTGTAAAGCAGAGCCAGTCAAACAATAACTTGTTGGAACAGAGCTAGTATGATAGCGTGTTATAATTGTAACCTCATTTTGCTGGTTGCTTGGCTCTGCTGCTGTATTATTGTAGTGTTGCTGCGGCCTCTGGTCCAAAGGTGTCGTCAATCATCCCTCAACAATAATTTAGATATTTGGGAAACAAATGTGAAGGGATGTGATATCAATAATACTACCTAAAAATACTACTTAACCTTTTAGCGGCCGCATTATTATACAAGTCCAAAGTGCTTGCTGTAGCATTGCTATATTTTTATGCATGGTACAATAGAAGTTTGCAGTTCGAAAGTACATGGTAAAACATACCTAGATACTGCCTTTTTGGCTTAAAGCAACACCAGCAACACTAAGGCCAGAGGGCCAGATTTCTATCGAAACAATTGTCAGTATGAATGTTGTTAATGACTCATCAATTCATCACCTCGTACAACTTGCAACAAAGTTGAAGTTACTCATAAGCAACATTCAAAATCCGCTTACCATAGACATTAAAGAACTTCAGCTCTCCCTATGTCAATTGACTGTCACATTTGTAAAATATGTTGAGAACACAAATGGTACACAATATGACCTCGGGAACAAGGACTATCAACTAGTTTATCAAACATGCCACTTGTTATTTTCGAAGATTTTGCCACATCTTGATCATCAAGCAGAAATGGTCGATGTAGAAACCTTGACAACTATAAAGATCTCATCTTGTAATCTCTTATCATCCTTGAGTATCTTCAATCCTGGTAATGATCAACATGTTCCAATTGTATCTTTTTACTAACATGAAACCATTCGAAACAGACTACATGATATCTTGTTGGCCACTATTTCTTACAGACACATTCGCCGAAGAAAAAAATCTCGAGAGCATATACAACAGATCTGTGCTATATGCCAACTCTGTTGTTCTCCTTGAAGATGGATTTAATGACATGTGGGAACCATCGTCACCACTGCTCCGGATGTTTTGCTGCTCCATTATGGAAGTAAGGACGGCAGCCACCAGCTGTTTGCAATCCATGATGGTACAGCGGCCCTTGACAAGGTGGTTGAGACCCAGCCGCCGGGTGGGTTTGGCAACGCAAGGGCTCTCTTCAAGGATCCTACGGTATTTAGCTAAAGTTTTGAAGATAATGATCGTAGTGCTAACCGGTAAGAAGTATTATGGAACTGACCATTCAATATCGGGAGTTCTTCAATTGTTCTTCAAAATCAATATTTCATTGGATACAGAGACGATTGAATTTTTTCCTCTCGTGCGAACATTATGTGAGCACATGCTTCTTGTGATAGCTCGTAGATCCATCGGTGTCAACAATGGAATTTCCTTAGACAAGAAAGGATCAACTAAAAAGGGTGACATTGTTGACCAATCATCCGAATGCTTGGGATGGTTGTGCAAAACAGTTCAACTGACTCAACACAAGTTTATGGTGGACTACCTTTCACAATTGTCATTCATTTTTCCTTCATCATCGTCGTTAAATGGAGGAGTAACGGAACGAGTGTATTTCGTAATGTGGTTGTTTGCAACATATTCCATGGCTTGTGAAAAGAAATTGAAAATTCAAGAATCCCTTATTTACTTATGTATTGAGATACTATGTACTTTCCTCTCTTCTTCAATGTATGGTAATTTTCCTCATTCCAATATGATACAAAGATTGAGTCGTTCAACATGCAGTGGTGAACGTCTTCTTTGCATAAGGGCGATCCAAAAAATCATCAGAGATAATTTAACGGCAGGAGACACTCCAATGTTATTACGTATACTATGGGGCGCGATTGAAGATGAGAATCACTTGGTGCGTATTGCTGTCCTCGAAGCTATAGGTGGTTTGCATGCATCGCACTGGTCGGATCACACTGTTTTGCATAATGGTACTTTCAAGTTGTCTTCGTCTATCAGTAACCGCTTGCTTAAATTAACCGAGGATGAAAAAGGAACAGTTCGTGCTGCCGCATGTAAATCTCTCGGGGAGATCATCGGTACTATGAAGAAGATGGACTTTGAAATTCACTGGTTTCAAGCATTATTACAAGGTTGCAAGGATTCGAAGCTGACCGTACGTATTCAATCTATGTGGAGTCTGGCGAAAGTATTTGAAATCCAATTGTTGGAACTTTCGTTGAGGAATATAATTCTTATCAACCAGTGTGATTGGCTTCAAGTGTTGGATATTTGTATTAATGCGTTACACGACAGTGAGAAAATTCAGACAACCGCAGTGAGATGTATGTGTTTGTGTCTTGCAACAGGGACTCCTTATTTTAGCGAAAAAGTTTTCAATCATCTCGAATCTGCACAAAATTTAACGCGTGCTTTGGAGGTAACATTGACCAAACTCTTTTCAGAATCTCTATGCGGTAATATGTCAGAAGTTATTTCCGCCAAGCCGCACAAACTTCTATGCGCCGTTGCTGACCTGCTTGGTTGTATAATTTATATTGTTTTAAAATTTCAAATAACATGCAATTGCGTTCGATCAATCAAAATATTGCTGGGGATATTCCGTTATAGTGGGCTTCAGTCTAGAATTCAAGCACTGAGAACAATTATTGCATTAATTCATTGTACAAATGGTTTGTTGTTAGACTCAAATGATGCTCAGGAGTAAGTTTGACGCAATTAGTGAAGATTGATAGTAATCCTTGAATTAATATTACTAGGTTCATGGATGGCGTGATATTTATTTTGGAAAACGAGCGAGGGTCATTATTAAAAATGAACCCGTCAAAGTCAGCCCGAGTTGATCCTAAGCAAAATTTACAGCGATTGAGATTCAATGACTTACGAAGGACATTGGTTGAAGCTTTCACCGCAATCATCCTTCTACAGTCTATGGATGCCAACTACAAGGTAAGTTTTTGTTGCAATCAATATTCTATGGGATGAAAAGGTAATACAACTTCCAGATCCAGATCATTTCTCAACACATCGACGTCGTCCTGTCCTTGCTAGAGACAGCCGCTACCGACGTGATTGGAAAATCAATTAGTGGTTGTTTAGTCTCCACTATGCGTGTTCATGAGATTGAAAATACACTTCAAGTTGAGGTATTTTTCACTATCATCTGCATTTCAAAAGAATCTAATATTTGTGGGAATTTGCCAGGTTAATGTGATTGTTGAATGCACAAACTCAATTCTTAGGTTGATACAAAACAATTCTTTAGGTAGTATAACTATATTTCGCCTTCAAAATCTACTTACCAGGGAGGATTCCTATTCCAACATTCTCACCGGAGAATATCGCCACTTTGGAGAAAATTCTTCTGACTTGACCATGCAAATTTTTTCTTTAGAATCAACGAGCAAGAAACGAGAAGATGCGATGATTGAAGAAGACGAGATTTAAGTCATCAGACACAATGTACAATGTATATATGGTGTAAATTTTCATTAATAATTAACCCGGTTAAGAAACACAATCATTTACACCAGTTGAATGTTTAAGTTGGTTTTCAATATGCACAAAGCGGTGTAAACCAATACTTGAAGCTGATGAACCGCTATGTGAGTACCATGCTTTGCATGATCGATCGTTGAACGTAAATCATAGCTTGCACAAAGCTTCGAGCCGTGGATGGTCAGAATGCGATGCACATATGACTGAATCACATCAAAGTTTTGTAGTAAATGTTGATTTTGAAATATCATTTGTAGTAGACCTTGTAGCAACCGCAATCCGACAATATCTTGCTCATGAAGGCAAAGAAGACGAATTTCTTGGTCGACCTTCGCAGGTGCTAACGAGTACAAATATTTGATAGCATCGATATCCTTTGAACTATCTGGACGCAAGAATCTAGCCAGCGAACACCTACATGCGACAGAGATTATAATGAACCTACTAAGATAGATTCAAACTCACCGTGAAAACGTATTGGCTGCAGGAGAAAATTTAAGTCGTCTTGAACCCTCCCGGCTTTGTAGTGCTAATGGATCCATACTTTCCATTGCAGTCTTCTTACTTCCATTGTTATCTGAGTATCATTTCAAAAACATTTAAGTAAGCACCACTAATAAATCGATTCACAAACCTTTGCTCAAACTGTTTGCTTTCCTTCCAGCATCCATTAAATTAGGTAAAAAGAAAGGAGTAGCAACTTTAACTGCCGGCTGTTCAACATTGCTACGTTTTCGCAATAACTCCATATTACAAAGAGATGTCCAATAAGATTTTGGTTGCGACGACAATTCAATACCACAATGAATATGAGCTTTGAAATTAGTAACGAATTCATCGATTTCATCAACTCCATTATCTTCATGGTGAGAGACAGCATGGTTGTGACAGGTATGCACCTCCGTTGGTAATTTTGGTTCAGAACTGAAAGCTACAGGCTCAGTCAACGATCGATCGAAGCAAACATCTATTCCACGATGGCCGATCTTTCCAACTAGTAAGTCACCGGAGGGAGTTAAACTTATGCAAGCAACAGGGGAATCAAATTTTAGCCACGATAAGCATTTGCCAGAGAGCAAATCCCAAACTCTCACTGTCGAATCTAACGATGAAGAGATGACTCGTCTTCCATCCAACGAAAACAATAAATCAGAGACTCGTTGTGTATGAGAATTTAGAAAAATTCTACACGTTTTCCCAGTGGCAATATCCACAATTCGAATAAATCCTTTGTCATCAGCAGCAGCACATAGATTCGATTCTTTACAGCCAACAAATTTAACTATGTTTGCATTTACAAAAATACTATTCAATAGCTGTTTCGTCTTAAAATCATGAAATACTATGTGTCCATCAGATCTTGCTGATACTACAACTGTATTGGCAGCATCAATAAACAATCCGGAAATAGCCTGGTTTTTTGGATAATCATCCACATTGATAAACTGAAACGTTCCACGACTCAACCCGGACTGAATATTGAACAAAACGAGTGCCCCAGTGCTATAACCAACAACACAAAAATTGCCACAAGAAGACATTATGACTGCTGTCGCCCCAGAGCCTATTATATCCACATCAATACACTTCAAAACAGTTGTTGTCACTGATCGATCTTCAACTTTCCATACATACGCGTTTCCATGATTTTTGTGTATAGTAACTAGGTTACCCCATGAACGTGCTGTTATAAACGTGTGATCGGATGCAATAATTGGAGGAAATGCTTTTGCGCCACCTTTGAGAGCGTTTGAAGCACTAAACTTTTCGAAATGGCAATGTTTTCCAATATTGGAAAACATCAAATCTCCACAGTGGTCAACAGTAATTAAACCACTTGATCCACTACCAAGATATGTTCCATAAAAAGCACCAGCACTAACATCTCCATAATATCTTATTTGCTTGGGATATGATTTATGCCCTTGTCGACTTCTGAGAAGTCGAGGAGACCCATCGGGGTTGTCAAATATCCACATTTTAATGGAATTGTCTGTTCCATTGCTAAGCATTACCGGCTCACCATGCAAGAATTCCAACTTGGTAATACTACCATCGTGTACACTATAGAGAGAATGTTCAAGTTTGCTGATCACCAATTCCGGATCAGATTCATCCGGGTATACTGCCCAAGTATACATGTGTCCTTTATCGGATGATGATACTAAAAATGGATATTCATTGGTTTGAGAATCTGTTCTAAATGTAATCGATGTAACTTTGCTTTTCTGACGGAATTTGAAGATTACTTGGTCTAATTTCAAATTGATCATCAGTAAGTCACCGGTATCAAATCCAACTGCTAGAACATCACAAGCAGGCGATTGACAGAAGGTACTAACACCTCCAGGTTTGCCACTTGAATGATGATTTACATGCGACAAGTGCTTTTGGAAAGAATATATCAGTTTCCGACTGATAATATTCCATAACTCAATAGAACCATCTGCAAAACCAAAAACCATTTTATTCAAGTAGGTAGCTGGATGCATAATCACCGAGATGGTAGATTGATGGAGGACTTTGATTACTGAAATACAATCGCGTGATTTCCAGCGAAATACCTAACAAAAATTACATCTTAAAAAAAGTAATTAAGGTGAAATATATTATTCATCACCTTCACTACATTTTCCACATCAACCGACACGATCAATTCACCAAAAAGCTTGATGTGATTGATCTTCTGATCATGTGACCCCACTGCACCAATAAGCTTCGTTCGCCTATACTGATAAATTGTGTCATTGACCACAACGAAGGTATCTTGATCGTGTGCCTATCACAGCAAGTTTATTATTGCAATTGTAAGTGCAGAAGTATAGTCATATTTCGGACCTGTATCAGTTCAATAGGTCCAGGTGCTGGTTTCGAAACTAGTATAGGGGTCAATCGATCTGCTCTAAAAACTTGAAACATATTTCCAATAGGAATGGTGATGAAAGTTTCATTGCCCAATTTGTTGACAACAAATGGTGAGCCATCCGTTACCAACCCGACAACTTTATAAGGCAAGTATAGCGTGTTGTTAGTCATCTTTTCTTTAGACCACAATCTAAAACACCTGTGAATTGAGATCTCAACTACTTACAATCGCTTGTACATCGAATACAATCCAACAGATCGTAGTATAGTAGTATAGTTATATAGAGTACTATAATACAACCTGTATTATTAAAGTATTGTATGTATTATTATGGGAGGCCACAACGCCGTGCGGGCGAAAATGAATGAATGGGCAGCAGCAGCAGGCTGAAATACACCACCCTGGGGCGATCTTGAAGAATTAAAGGTGTCATTTCCTTGAGTTGCTCGGTGTTTATTATATATTGGTACAGAATATTCTTGCTCCACTACAAAAATGTTATCATTGGGTATATATTGGGATTATATGTGTGATTCATAAACTATGGGACTGACAAGATGCAAACTTTCCTGGGAGCTTTTAGCCAACGCTGGAGGTGCCAATAAGCATTCAATTTTCTTTTTGCATGGAATTTTAGGAAGTAAGCGAAACTGGCGAACCCCTGCACGAGTGATCCTCAATACACTCCCTTCATCGTACATCGGAGTTACTTTGGATCATCGCGGCCATGGTGACTCCCATGCAACTTTAGCGCTGTCACCGCATACCGTAGACAGCTGCGCTTTGGACTTGGCAAATTTCATTGATCATTCGGTAGATTTTCAGCCACCTAGTATTTTGGTTGCGCACTCTTTTGGAGGAAAAGTTGCTCTAAAATATCTTGAGCACCGCATCAAATGCGGTGAGAATATTCCTGAACACACTTGGATTTTGGATAGTTATCCCGGTAAGTATCGTCCTGACTACGATAGAAGGCAACAACAATCCGTTTTTCAAGTGATTGAATTACTGCTAAATGCACCAAAGATGTACCAGACTAGAGGGGAAGCTCTTTCATATTTGACTCATCATGGTATTCCACTTGGGATTGCGCAATGGCTAGGCACCAGTTTGCAGACGTCAGGTAATCAATGGGGATATACATTTGACATTGAGATTATACATAGCATGTTCAATGACTTTTGTGAAGTTGATATGTGGGAATTTTTGAAAAACTTTAATGGTGGGGGTAATATTCATTTCGTACGGGCAGAAAAAAATAAAGTCTGGACTCCTGATATGGTACAACGGTTCTCTGAATTAACCATGTCTAATTCCAATATCTCATTTCAAATGATGCCCGATGTTGGTCATTGGCTTCATTCAGAAAATCCTCAAGGGCTTGCCAATCTTATTACATCGCGAATTAGGTGATTTGGTAAATTTTTTCTCACTTGGTACAAACGCAGTAATATTAAAACATGATGTTTGCAGTATTACAGTCCGCTTTGGGATTACATTTTTTGTGTGGTATATACAATTACTCAAATTTATAAAGGAGAGTGCGTCCACTTTCATTCATTATTATTTTTGCCCATCGAGAGCGCCCAGTTTTAACATCGTATGCGAATTCGCGATCACAACCATCATCATGCAGTATTACACCCAAGTTTTCCTGCTGTATATATTCATCACCTTCCTCACCATCTTCAACACTCTTCCCTTCGATTACTTCGATATTTTCATCATTCTCTTCTTCCATCGCAATTTCATCTCCACCAGAGTCATCAATAGCATCTGTGGCAGGTTCTTCATTGATAATTTCACTTTCTTCCGATGAAGGATGGTTGAGGTCATCCTGTTTGGACGTTTCAGGTACATCATCTGTACGCTCTTTGTAGATGAATGGCGCTGCAAATATGGGTTCAAAGTCATAGGGAATCTGACTTTCAATTAATAACCTGGTAGCTACTTTGTAGCCCACTACTTCTTTCAGCTTTGTTATCTGCTCAGATGTAATCACACTTAATGGGGGATTATAAATGTCGCTGAATGTCCATTGATTCGAGGTTGAAATGATCACATCGCTGATAATATGTATTGCAGTGAACTTCACTGCTGTGTCCTCATTCAAAAACCACTCATTATAATCTGTTGGAAAATCTAATAGATCAATGCATTTCAACTTCATGTGTTTACGGTTCAACCAAAATCTGTCCCCAAATACAAATCGTTTATAACACTTTCGAAATTTTTGCAGAGCCCAAAATAAAAGTGGATATTTTGTCCCAAATCTGATCAAAGTGCGCAGTCGAAAATCAGGTGCGTTATCCAAATTCTTCAATGCTGTATTGATAAGCGACGCACCACCCGAAGATTTTAAATCCTCAACTAAAAGGAGACACGTTTGTTGGATTGAATACGAGCCAAATGTAACCGATAACTGTAGCGATAACTTTCTTCGAACGATTGCAAAGAAATCAAATAAGAGATCAGGGAATTGCTGCAGCCCAAAAATATACGACATGACAACAAATCTTGCAAATGATACTTCATCCGCTGAATCCATGGTTTCTAATCCTGCAAACGGTTTCATATAGATAGATGGAAGCATAATCTCAGCCAATTCCTACCAACATCTAAATTAAGGGTAAAACATTATCTGATCGGCTGCGCTATCGTACCTGCTGCAATTTGGTTTCTCTTAAATACAACAATTTTGGATCTTTAGTTCTGACTTTGAACTCACGAATATAAACCTCATCATGAGTTAAGTATCGTTGAAAAACAATAATAAGCTGGTGTTGTTTAATTTTATACTTCTGACAAAAAGCTTTCATAACTTCCCATTCCATTTTCTTGAACATCGTTCTTGAAAAAGTGTGGATTCGTTTGTCAATTTCTAACTCAGGGTCGACGGACATGACTTCAGGCTTTCGAAAGCCAAGAGCCTTTGACACACCACCCCCCATCTTTGCCACTACCAACCATGGATTATGCTATTTGTAAATGACACAAGAATTGAAGTACTGTTTTGCTTGGTCAATCTATCTTATTCGATACTTCTATATATTATAATACTTCCATTTACTTCTATTTTATACCATAGCTATAGCTATATAAAAGCACCCCTGATGGCGGGGTAACGGTCGCGAACACGTAATATTATACATTAAGGACCCTTATAATATATTTCATTCAAAAATTTAAACCCTTCTACATACATATTCCTTCATCTAACTAATATCTTTTCAGTGCCAAGTACTGTTTAGTCCAGGAAGTTGAATCTATTGGATGGGAAAGTTCATCGCAGTTTTGGTTTTCTTTCCATATTTTTATCGACTTATCAGCTTCGCAAGTAATCAATCGACTAAAGAAAAAAAAATAAAATAAAAAATCGAATCATCATCAAATTCATATTTTTATATACCTTCCGGAGAGATCAAATGCAGAGGCATAAATACCAGTTTCCGCGTCAAGAGAACCTAACGAAAAGAGCAATTAAGCTTCCAATAACTGACCATGAGAACTACAATACCTGGTTGAGGAATAGTTGACGTTTTCTGAAAACAATAACCAGTTTCAAAATCCCAAAAATTCATGGTCCCATTGTCACCACATGAAACCAATACACCATCATCATTCAGTGCTAAGGCGTTCATTGGAGTATTATGCCCACTAAAGTTGTGGAGAAATCTACGTATAGAGGAGAAATGAATAGACAATAGAGCGAAAGAACATTTTCCTTACGTTCCATCTCTTGACTTCCATTTCTTGATATTATCGGCACCTCCAGAGCAAAAAGTGAATGTCTGCGAAACAACAACTAAAGTCAACTAAATTACATTTAGGCTATCTTGAAATTACCTTTTTATCAGCAACCAAACTCCTGATTGCCTTTTTGTGATGAGTCAGGGTTGACATAGATTTTCCCGCCGCCAAATCCCACAGCTATACAGACAAGAGACAATTACAGCAGACAAATCGCAACACCGCTGTCGTCTATACCTTAATCGTATTATCATGACTACCGGTTACTATTTGAGGATCCACACCATGAGTAAGAACACTTGCAACAGTATTATCGTGGCCGGTCAAGACATGAATTTGATTTTTGGTTCTTATGTCCCACACCTAAAAACAACAATTAGGAAGAAAGAAGCAATAATCGGAATGGGTACCCTTGCGACTGAATCTCTGCCACCAGAAACTAACACATCGATTGAAGGATGAATTGCTAAACAAAACACTCCAGATAGATGGCCATGATAATGTCGAATAACCTTGTTGTACTCCAAATCCCAGCCTGTGAAGTAAATTTTAGAAGTAGCATAGAAAAGCAGTAATGATAACACACATTTTACGGTGTTGTCTTCTCCAGCAGAAAACAGGTAAGGATGGCGAGGACTAACAACTAATCCACGAACTGCATTGATATGACCAGTTAAAGTTAATTTTAAACCACCTTCGGCACCAGCGCAACATTTAGCTAAATCCCACACCTATTTAATGAAAAAGAAAGTGGCAGATAACAGCAGTGGATTGAAAAGATAACATCAGCATTTAATATACGATAAACAGCTGGTGTAAATTATTCCTTGCCTTTATAGTGCGATCAGCAGATCCTGTAACAAACCATTCATTTGAAGGATCAAACGCTATAGACCTAACCCATCCAATGTGCCCAGAAATAACGGCACTCAGCTCCCACGGAGCATGCCATTTCGGCGAAGGAACGTTGTCCGCTTCTGAAGATTTTATGAGACTGAGAGCCCTACTTTTCTCTTTTGATTCACTCTGGGAAAAAATGATCAGTGATTGCCAAAATTGTTTAAACAAGGTTTATAAAAAGGAGAATACCCTTGAAGGTAGCACAGCCACTTGATGTTGCTCTGTTGCCGGTGTTTGATTGGTCGAGTATGTGAGCAACTTAGTCTCGGATATTGCCCTCTCAGTCATTTCTTCCACTATAAGGGATGGTTGGAAGAATAATTATTGTCTCATAAATTTGATGTGCACAAAAAATTACCTACTGCAAGCTTCGATTGCTTTGGTTTGTCCAATATTTGATAACCGAGCTCCTTCACCTTCCGTTTTAAACTGCAAATCATGCAGAACATGTATATGAGATAAGCTTATTGCAAAATTGTTATGAAATTCTTCACTTTTCTCGGGGAGGAATATGAGCAGGAATTCCACAAAATAGAAGCGCTGTCCGGTCTTCTAACATTTTCATTGAATAGCTATTTGCGAGTTAAGAAAATAAATGGCTGTCAATTTCATGCAGTGGGAAATGAAATCTTGGTGTGATATGGTAGACATATAAGGCGCCTTATATAATTATGGAAGCAAAGCAAATACAATACAATAAGGGCCCTATAATACCAGCTGTCCAATGCAGCAGATAAGATACCGATAGGGATATTATTCTTCTGCTCCTGCGCCTCTCTATGCGTGCGGCCTCTGCGCCGCCCTGCTCTGCTGCCTGCCTGCCTGCTGCTGCTGTGCTCTGCTGGGCATGATGATGGCCGCCACATGCACAAATCAATTAAGCAGGACCTTATCATGCGATCATCCCATCTTTGAATCAATGATTGTTTATTCCTGCCGACAATGAGAAGTCTCTACTTTTTTTGGATTTGGATATCCATGTTCTTGTTAAGTTGCGTGGTCGATTGTATTCCTCAAACTGTAACTGAGAGAATATATTTTTTAAAAAAATGTGCTGGTGCCGGATGTCCCTATACCGCTTCGTGGTTGATTCACGTGAACTTATATAGAAAACTTACATGGTGGTTAGATGTCACGAAAATGGAGGCCGCAAGTTTCAATGTGTAAGTGTAGTCGTTGAAAATTTATTACACTACTTAAGTTTTTCATAGCTTTGACAAATCAAAATTGAAATTTCAATTGTCAGATCCAGATGCGTACTTTGTTCATCATATGAGTATGTATGAACATTTCCTGCATAAAAAAGTGGGATTCGCAACTGCTTTGAACAAGACCATTGTCATGTCACAAGCTGCATTCAAGGGAGAATGTGAGAACTTGCATGTTAGTGAAAGTAAGGAGTATATTGCCCTCATTCCATTTTATGGTGGTTTGCCCCCAAATGTTACGAAAGATTTGTCAGTTAAGTCCATTGGTCAAGGCAACTCGCTGGTATGTGGGTTTTACACATTTCGCCAATGAAATTATGATCTAGTGTTATGATCAGGTGGACACTTCAACGAAAGCTCTTCAAGCGACTGCCAGTGTTTGCTCATGCCTCAAATATTTTGGCAAAGTGGTTATTGGCGTAGCCAGAAGTGATGATAAATCAATTATTATGGATATGGTGAGTGCTCATTTGTGGTAAATTGAAAGCAATAGTGAAGTAGTCATGAATGTTACAGATTGGTAGATTGAGCATTGAAGCACGGAAGAATATTATTGTTGTTCACTTCAAAATGCACCGTCCCGCCAATCTTCCTTTCCATTTGATCGCATGGGGTCAGCATTATGTTAAGCATCACAATTGTAAAAGTTTTTACTCCAACTCTGTGCATTCACACCTTGACAATACATTAGGTTTTGAATCCGGGACCCATATTGACACAAACAAATTGAATGAAGTTCGCAATGACTTGTATGATATTTGCCATCCGAATTCCTTTCCCAGTCCAAGAGGTGGTCCTTTGAATGTTACTTTCATTACGAAAACCGAGTTTTCTGATGCTGGTGAGAATCCGATTAAGTATATTTACTTCTCGGAATGTGATCAAATTGTTCGCTTTGATTCCCCTCAAACCTTGAATGCTCTATCAGCAGCCACTAACGACAGCACATTTTTTACTGGTAGAAGGAAAGAGAAGAACTATGAATCCGTTCCTGATGAGTATATGAGTGGTTTGACGATATGGCGAGAATGTGGAGTTCCTGGATACAGCTTAAGTTGGCCAAAGAGTAATTTTGTTCACCATGATGGATGAAGTAGTCACATTGGATAAGAAATAATCAAGTTGATTAGAGGCAATTTGATATTAATATACCATAGAAATTATCGTATTAGCTGTGGATCTAAGAATAAACTAACAAATAGATTGTATTGTTCTAAATTCAATGTTGCGTGCATCCACTGAGAGGGAAAGTAAAGTACTTCACCCGGCTGAATGACACACTCATGCAAATTAAAGTTGAGCTCCTCCCATTCTTTGGTGCTAAATCCTGTAGGGAGAATAATAGATGTAGTGGAGCCATCGTCACCAACATTTGATGTATTATCCATCAACAAGGGATAGAAAACTTCGACCCATTCCGCAACCGTTGTATTAGCCCCGAACTTTTCGACCAATTTCGTAACAGACGGTGGATACAAAAACCATCTCTTTGAGCCGATAATTGATTCTGAGAACCCAGGTCCATGAAAATGAAAAGAGACACCACTCTTGATCCCACCGATTCCCACTGTCACCGCACCAGCTTGCTCGCAAAATTCACAAGGCGGAATTATGTACTCCTGTATCATCATCTGAAACACACCATTATAATTATTGCCAAATAGATATAAATTTTCATTGGCACCATGATGGATGGAGTTATTATTGCTCAAATATTGCAAATACTGTCTCAGTTCCATTATGTATTTTCCATGAGAATAAGTATTTGAACTTGAAAGTTGAACCACAGTATCGCCATAAAAATCATACAAATTTTCAAATGCTCCAAGCACTGACATATTATACTGCCGTACAGGGTCACCTGAGTAAATAACCGGCTCTAAAGGGAAATCTCCAAAGTGTCGGACCTTATGAAGTTCATCATATTGAATTCGCTGAATATTACAAGGAAATGCATTTCGCTGTTTTGCTTGGAGGAAGCAAAATATCACAACCAACCACCAATTGGGTCTGTAACAATGCATATTATTGTAACCGGAACTCGTAATAAGATCGATCTGCCGTTTTGAGTCCCCAGGTTTTGATCTCGGAATTGAGGATAGATATATGCAGCTTCGAGATTGGGATTATTATTATTGAGCATCCACCATATAGGTATCCGCGGACTCCTACAATATAATTTTACTTCGAAGTATTATACAATTCTTATGATATTGTAAGGACAGACTTTCATTCATCAAAATGGGAAAATGGCGAAGTGATGGATGAAGAAGTGAAGTGTGAGCGTGAGTTTGGTTGGGAGCACACTTCATCACTTCATCATGGTACAGACTGCTGTGCTATATATGTAAAAATGTTACTTCTGTATATAAACATATGTAATTAATTTGAACAAATATATTATGGGATATTGTGACAATATGGGATACTATGCAATTTTAGCAATCCCAAATCATTCTCCAAAATACAATAGATCCAACACATCCATCTGACATCTGACATCAAAGTTCATTCAAATTGGTGTTTAATTGTCTCCAGTACAATACTTGATAGCCCTGTCCATTTTAGTAACCCCCATCATGTAGTTGTTTCATGCCATAATTTGCGATTCACAGCTCACAGCGTATTGTTATGTTTGTATGCTAGTATGAGTTCTTTGGACGATATTGATTCACAATTATTAGAGCCCTCATTATTCACTCTACCACCGGAGATATTTCTGCTGTGCTGCACTGCTTTTGATCAAGTGAATATACTTTCAGCGTATCATCAAAATCCATCTCAACAAAGACGTCATGTGATTGAACGTCTATCAGGAAATAAGCTCTCACAAGATACGTTTGGTCTTTGGGAAGGTAGTAGATTGCAATCTTTTTTGACTTTTAAGGATTGGACTTCATTCGACTGCGCTATCACAAATAAGCGATTGAGAAATACATATCTATTGAATATTAAGGATATACCTATAGCTTTTCCTATAAAGATTGCCTCTGTTGAATCTGCATGGGCATGGACTTCTTTCAATGCATGGTTTTCTTCACGGAATTTACGATTGGTTTCGGTTATTCTTTCTATGCCGATCATTAATCAATTGAATCCAGTACTTCTACAACCCTTTTCTTTTATCCTTCGTGCAACTATACATACACCTGCTAAGGAAAATTATCATCTTGTAACAAATCTGATTGGGAAAATGAGAAATGTCACATTTCTGGATTTCACAAATAATCAACGTCTTACAACGTCAGGACTAAAGACTATTTTGAAGAACTGTCGCGGTATTGAGATCCTATCTTTAAGTCAGTGTAAATATATAAACGATTCCAGTATAGGTCGCATTGCACAATATGGGAAGTTACTTCGCAAGCTAGATATCTCCAAATGTAGTATCACTCCTAAAGCCCTAATGACCATGCTGCCAATTTTGGAACTTTTAGTGAGTCTAAACATTTCTTCGTGTCGATTCAGCTTGAGGTCAATTTCAGACTTTCTACGATTGCGACCAACTTTGGAAGAATTCCAAATGAACAATCTGGAATATTCATATGTAAACAAAGCTCTGGAACAAACCGAATTGAATGCATTGGCAGCGTCGTTCAATAATCGAGGACAGTCATTCATCATTTTGTCACTCAATGGGTTGAAAGCATTATCCGATAGCCAGCTATTTACTATTATATTTGGATGCAAAAAGCTGAGGAAGTTGTGCCTGGAGAGCTGTGCTCAATTAACGGATGCGTCGATCCGCAATATTGGATTATGTTGTCCAAGCCTTGTTGCATTGGATATTCGCAACTGTGGGCACATTTCTGATAAAGGTATCGAACATATTCACCATGATTTGAAGCATTGTGAGGATTTAGCGGTGGATGGATGCTATCAGTTGACCTCGGATTCTGTTGCAACTATTGAGAAAATGCGAAGAGAAATGATGTATGGACATCAGTTAAGATTTACTTGTAGTCATTGTCCCAAGATCGAAAGTACCATGCCATGATGTATAAGAAGTTCAGAAATAGTACTGAACCTTTTTAGAAACTATGTACAACGCAATTTTCAAAATAATATACAACTATCAAGCGCGGAAAGGATTAAGACGATGCTTTCTTTTTGCCTCCTTTTGCTTTCTTTATGACTCCACCTCTAACCTTACAAAATCGTTGTTTCAGCGCATCCACTACCTCAGGGGTTATTTTGCAAACTTGCTTTTTAGCCGCTCTTAGATCGAGCTCTTTCAGAGATTCCATCTCAACAGCTAATGACAAAAGCGGTTAGATTGAAAATTTAAATGTGATTTCTAAATCTCTCACCAGTTTGGGGAAACTGCTTTAGCGCAGGGCACTTGCTCAATGCTAACTCTTTCAATCTTCGGAGATGTCCAGCGGATGATGGAAAATAATTAAATTTTGCATTATTGTTGACGTACAGTTCTTCAAGGGTTGTACATGACCCAATTTCATCGGGTAAGGATTTAATATTATTATTGGAGAGAGAAATCTTCTCAATAGCTGCAAAATGGAGATTAGTAAGCAAGATAAATATTATAATGATCCGGCTGACATTGCAAATTCCCAATTTCCGCCGGGATGGTAGTGATCTTGTTTTTATACACATATAACTGTTTCAACTTTGTCAGCGATGTGAAGAGTTCCGCTGGCAAATATTCGATCTTGTTTGAACCTGTAGAATTGAGAACATATATTGATTTCATGATAACGAATCCCACAAAGAATATCAACCTAGATGTAATCTCTCCAAATTAGTACACTGAGTCAAACTTAATGGCAAGGTTTGGATTTGGTTACTGCAGAAAGCTCGGGACTAACAAAATATTTAAAATAATACGATCATTTCTTACTGTGAAAAGTCCAGCTCAATCAGTTGTGCACACGAACCGACTTCAAATGGAATTGATGTCAGCAAATTCATTCCTATTATATTTCCGAGGTATATTAGATTCAAAATGATTCAACACATGTTCCTGATCTTACCTAGAAAAAGACGTTCCAAATTTGGCCAAAACTGAGGTAACGTCCCAATATCAGCGATTTTGTTATTTTTGAGATTTATCACTTGGACTTCTTCCCAATGAGAGGCTTCCAGCGGCAACCCTATCAATTGTCGTTACAAAAGGACCACTACAAGCTAGTAGCAATTATGAACCAATAAGGACTTACCAGTTAGGGAGTTATCAGAAATTGTGAAAACCTTTAATCTTCTCCAATTTTGCACAGCCGGACATAAAGATGTAAGATTATTTACGTCCAAATTCATAACCTCCAATTGTGCAAGGAGACCAGCAAATTCAGATAAAGTTCCATTCAGAAAATTCTCAGATAAATTCAATTTCTGCAGCTGAGGAAGGCAACTTAGCGCCTGGATGACACATGCAGTTAGGGTTAGAAGTAAAATGATGTTATTACTGCGCACCTGAAAGACTTGATCCCCATCAAACAAATTGTTCTTGGACAAATTTATGCTGAATAATTGACTGAGTTCTTGAGTCAACGGCTCAATAATTGGCATTTTCCGGAGCTTCAGCGAAGATAAACAAACTTCATCCAACTTCTTATCAATTGCTTTGTATAAGCATTTTTCTGCAACATCTTCAAGAATCATTTCTACTTGCTCATTTCTGTCATAAATATCTCCCATTCTAGGACAAAGCATTTTTGTCCGATCTTGAATTATTTGGGCTGTTGTAACAGGAGTTGGACCTGGAGGGGCCTTTTCCTTTTTTCCTTTCTTGCCTTTTTTTTTGGCCATGGTTTGAAATTCAAATCAACAATTGTGACATCAAAGAAGAAAAGGCATAATGAAACAAAAATGTCCGGTGGGTTGTACCGAATAATTCTTTTTAACGGTGGTGATGAAACAATTTTCAATGATAATATTTGGTCCATATTGTTGTACAACAAAGCATGGCGTACTTATGCCGGCGCGGGCGGAAAATCCAATCTCCACATCTGTGCGTGCGACCATGAAACGGTTTCGAGGAATGGCGTGCGTATTGTTATGTTAATAGCATGAATTAATGTAATAATTGTATTATTTGCACAAACGTAATGTTAATAAAATATTTTATTATTATCAGTGGATTATTTGTTTACCAACAAATAGCTGGCATAACTGCATGACTAATAAAAGGAGTAACTATGCAAACAGTAACACACACATTAGGTGTTGGAGGATGGGACACTGTCATCGACTGCTTCCATTTGAGGAATATCATTTTCTGGTGGATCAAAATCCTTACCTTTGCGAGTATTGACACGTTTGGGTAAAGGAATTTCATCGGATGCAATGGGTATTTCGGTTGTAGGACCATTGATAGATTTCGCAAAATTATCTTTCGAGGCATTTCCTTCATCTGGGGGAGACTCTCCACCTTTTCCTTTTTTCTTGTTGTTTCCTTTTTTGCTGATGTTACGATCTGGTTCATGTTCTGTGATAATCTTGTTTGAATCAACTTTCATTGCTGATAAATTTGCTACTAACTGCTGGTCATCTGTCACCACACTGATAATTTCCACTTTCGTCAACAAATCGCTATGCTCTTTTTTACCGGCACGTTCTTTATTACGAGAGTTCCCTTTAACCATTGGGGCAGATTCTTTGGAAGTGTCCTTCCGATCAACCTTTTCTACTGATTGGTCTGTTTTTTTTGGTGCGACATTTTTTGGAGGTTCT
>JACCEA011553252.1_pt1 | contig 19188 bp, 15 predicted proteins | sample 7449851 | NCBI WGS metagenome assembly JACCEA01 (sample SAMN15323453, study PRJNA562643) | freshwater metagenome | isolation source: river surface water | place: USA:Blue River Watershed | collected 2017-08-18
CTATTATGTCTTTAACTATGAACACTGGTATTATAGTTTTGTCCCCGGCAGCTTTTGAGGTTATACCTACTTGTTGCGCTGCTTGATTGTTTTCTAATGATTTCTGAAGTTTTTCATTGCTAGTTAATTCATCTATTGTCTGGTCCTGTAGTGCTTTAGATAGGTCTGATTCAGGGTCATCTAGTTCTTTAAGTAATCTCTTAGACTTAGTTAAGTCGTTACGTGCTGCCTCTAGCTCCGCTTGTGCCGTAGCTTTTTCGGAATCCGTAGAAGAGGAGGTTAATTTTTTTAGATTCTTTTCGTATCTTTCAACTGCATTATGGTATTGGTTGGTTATAGATATTCTGCCATCTATACCTGTGCAAGTTGTATCAGCTAAGTTATTAGATATCACTTTATCTTTAGTTTCAGAGGTAGTTGCGTCATCTTTTACTGGAGGTCTTATTATACAACTTGGCGCCTTTTTCTTAGAAGTTCCTAGCTTAGGTGGAGCTGGAGGTGGTACTATAAAACCAGTCCTTGAATAGTCACGTATCTTGTTTAGCTTGTCCGAGCTTAGTAATTTATTTAGTAAATTAGTTTGCCCTAGTGCTGTAGCTAGATTTATTTCAGAGCTAAAATTAGTTATTATCTTTGTTCTATCTTGGCTTTTAGGGTTTAGATAATGTATATCCGTAACCACAACAGATAGCTGAAACTGGGAAGTAGACTGAGTTGTAGATTCAATAGCTTGAGAGAAAGAACTTATAAATCCAGTAACTATTCTCTGGTCATACTTTAATTGAACTATGGTTCTGTTTCTTACGGCAGCACTTCCTCGTATATAATCAGCATATAGAACTTCTAAAGAATCTCTCCAGTTATCTTGAGTGGTATTAAGAGCTACCCCTGTAAAAGTGTAGGTAGAGGGCTGAGAACCGTAGAAAAAAGAGGCAAAGCTATCGCCTGCTAAGGGGACTGTTTCATACTTCTCATTATGTTGTTCCTGAACTTGAACTAATATAAAGCCTATGTATTCATTAGTTACCTTAGAATTTTTGTTGCTAGTAAATGACCCGGTAGTGTTAAACACCGCGTCATCTTTCGGATTGTCAGATATTGGCAATACTCTTATTGAAGCTAAATTGTAACTCGCTAAATCTTCTCTAGTGAATAGAGTCTTTCCTGCTGGCTTCTGCGGTCTAGTAGGTTTGTTGTCTCCATAGTATACTGGGAATGCAGTCTCTGATTCAGAGTGCATTCCTCTATATCCGTATGAGCTATCTTCATATTTTTTATCAGCCATCATAGTCACCATAACCTTCCATTTGCTGAGATACAGGTATAGTAGAAGCTACTTCCGCTAGGAAAGTGTTTTCTAGCAACATAGCTACTCCAGTATAGTATTGAGGGGAGGTATCTATTTTATGCGATTTTTTAATCTGAAGATCTACCATCAAAGACCTAACTTTATGCGCCAGTACGTCCTTTGGGTTAGATAGATATATATCGCTGTATTCTATAGTTGGTTTTATGTTACTCATTGCTACGTCTTATTTGTTTAGTGTAATAGTCATAGTACTTCCCTGATTAGATAAGGCATTCTTAAGCTGCGTCATTGTATCATTGAAAGTAGTAATACCTTGGCTTATCTCAGTCATTACTGCTGGTAGAGACTTTGATCCGCCTTCTCCGGTTTGGTTAGCCTGGTTCTGCTGCATATACTGCTGAGCTAAAGTTATTGCTTGGCCAAGAGCTGTTTTCTTTTTACCAGGATCTGACTCAGATTTAGCTCTGTCCTCTAACCTGGATATCTCATTCTTTTGATTTTCGCTTAATGACTCATACTCCTTACCCATTAGTTTCTGTATATTCATATTATTATTTTCAAGTAGCTTTTGACCCATCAAAGAAGTAGCATTTATACTGTTATTCTTCTTTTTTGCTTCTATGGAGTCAACTACTATTTTTGATAAAGCATTGCCTTGATTTGCGTACGCTTTTGCTTCTTGGACAAAACTCTCTGTTGTGGATAGGCCTATTAAGGCTTCTAGATTATTTTTTACGCTGCCACCCTTACCGAGTGCATCTATAAGCAGCTTTAAATCATCTGTATTGCCTGCTGCATGTACGCCAGAAGCCTTTTGTAGAATAGCTGCAGCTGCAGAGGCTTGTCTTTTGGTTAAATTTATTCCCTTAGAAGCTAAGTCTCTCAACATGTCTGATTGGTTGGAAGTATTTATAGAGTTTACTCTATCTTTATCTCCAGCTAAAGCTAATAACTTCTTTAACTGTAGAGTAGAGCCCTCTGTACCATCAAACACGTTGTTGAGCTGTGAGAACTCTCCTCCCAGCGTCACAGCTAATTTTGTTAGTTGAGATCTGTCTAGTCCCTGCTCAAGTTTTGTTACACTAGCTGCTTCTTGGAATGCTAGCTCTAGTTTAGCTGCCCCTGTTTTAGCATTGGAACCTGCGGCTCCAAACTGAGTATCGTAAGTCCCTTCCTTTATATCTCGTAAAGCCATCTGTATTAAGGCTTGCTTCTCCTCAGGAGTAATATCTTTATCAGTTATAAGCTTTTCTATCTCAGTATAAGTTAATGAGCTCAAATCATCTGTAGAGCTAAATGTAGAAGTAGTTTGTTTTTCTATTCTATCTTTTATATTGGCTCTAAGATTTTGGTAAATAGATCTTTTATTAATATCTTGTTTAGTGCTGCTCCAACCTCTAATAGCTAGATCTAGGTTAGATTTATTTATTTCAAGAGTTGTATTATTTTCCCCAAACATTTTTAAGTATGACTTACCTGCATCAGTTATCAATTTTGTAGCTTCACCTAGATCATCATCCCCTATATTACCTCCTAGCATTTTGCTAGTAAATTCCATAAAGCTACTGTCATAGTACTCTCCCTTTAGTTTATTTCTTATATCCATAAACCTATCACCGTAACCTACCCCTAGGAAATCATCTACATCTTCGTATAATATCTCATCGGCTAGATCGTCTATGTTCTTGCCTATATTTAGTTTATTCTCTGGGTCTAGTGAAGGATCTATAGTTAGATATCTTCCTACACCTCCAGATATAGCTGCTTTGTTGGTCATATTCAAATTACCATTTTCGTCAAGCATAGCTAGTTCTTCAAACTTACTACCATTGTAGTCTCTTCTTACTTTGAATGAGTTAAGATCTTTATCAAAAGTTATATTTCCACTAGTAAAGTCCCTAGTATCTAATGAGACTCCCTCTTGTTTCTTCCTAAGTATTTCTTGCTTTAGAGCAGCTGCATCTTCTTTTATCTGATCTACTTGAGACTGGGATATTATACTTCCAGCGTACTGACTCCTATAGCCGGTAATAGCTCCTACGGCAGCCTGAGCTGCCAAGTGTTGTTCCGAGAACATAGCATTATAGTCTTCTGATAGCATGGTATTGAAGTTATCTTCTTCAAGTAAGTTAGTAGTAAATATGTCTCCAGCTGCTTTAGTACCTAAATGAGTTTCAAATGTTTTGTCCTTAAATTGCAGTAGGTCTTCAGTTTTTAGTGTATAGGGGTTTCTGGTTACTCCTTGATTCCTTAGAACACTGGATAATATAGAGTTATCATTCATGCCGTTGGCGAAACCTAAATTACGGTACTTAGCTTTCTCTTCTCTCATAAGAGATCTTCTGGCTCTTTCTTCTGGATCGAAAAGAACATTTACAGAGGTGTCGTACATATCAGAGAGTCTCTTGAAAGTCCTAGTCAGGGCATTGTTACTATTTAATTCTGAGTAATCTATCCCCTGCGAGGCTCTTGATAGTAGCTTATCTTGTTCTGCTAAGTAGTTCTGTCTTTTCTGCTCTTGTAGTATGCTTGGTAAATTCTTAGCGTATTCTGTAAATGCTTTTATAGCCTGATTATCGCCCCCGAAGAATGATTCCATAGCTGACTGCGTTGACATGCCTTTTGACCTCAACTCCTGTATTCCCCTGCCAGCTAAAGTCATTTGCTGTTCTGCATTTATATTTTCCGAAACCTGTTCAGCTAAATCAGGCATAGATCTCTGTATCTGTTCCATCATTAGCTTTCTACTCCTACTATCTAGCTTGCTAACTCTCTTCATCTGCTCATTAGCTCTTGTATCTAAATCCTCTAGGCTTAGCTTACCTGAGACTGCCATGTCTAACAAATCTTGGTCTATAATCATCTCACCTTTATCAGACATTTTCATGGTTCCCATTACTAGTCTTTGTGTTAGGTTGGACATTGAAGCAGATCCAGCCTTGAATAAAGCCTGCTGTAACCCAGCTTGCCCACCTAATTTAGCTATGTCCTTCTCAGATAAAGTACCGATACCCATTAATGTTTTAGCTGAACTAGCTGAATGTGCCCCAGCTAGTACCCCTTGAGTAGCGCTTAGACCCATCTGTGCGTATGCCTGCCCTGAGGATTGAGCTAAGTTATTTATCTCATCAAGGCTTAGACCTGCAGTTCTACCTGCCATGACTAAGCGTTTTCCTATAGATTTTTTACTAATTGTACTAGCATTTATGCCCATTCCTGATAGCATAGTTTGCATATTAGCGGCATCAGCTGCGGTTATACCTTCGCCTATATCTACTATTTCCTTTGTTACTTTAGCTAACTGAACTATTCTATCTGTTAATTGCTTGGGATTATTTGTATACCCTGATAAAGCTCCTGTTTTAGAAGCGTAATCCATAACTCCTTTTAGATCTTCGGATTTAAATCCACCTACCCTAGAATGTATTGAGCTGCTTATTTGGGATGCAGAGGCATAGTTTATTGAGCCAGTTAAAGCATCACCCATTTGATTACCTACTAGATTAATACCTGATAGAGCATTTTGTACTGATCTTATCTTTTCTTTTTCTTTAGCAAATCTATCTAGAGCGCTTGAAGCCATAGCCATCCCAACACCTAGCCCTAGACCTGTTATAGGGTTTGCTAAAAGACTTGCTCCGAAGAAACCCCCAACTGCAGTTATCCCTGAGGCTATATTTAAACCAGTAGTAGCAGTCCCTATGCTATTATCCTGGGCTCTATAGTAAGCTTCCATATTAGCTGATCTGGATGCTATTATACTTGATCCTCTAGGATTGTTTGGGTCAGTTATTTGCATTCTGGAGGCTGTCATTAACCCTGGTAAGCCCTGACCATATGTAGGTACTTGTGGTGCTACTCTACCTCCACTGTGAGGCATCATAGCTGCTGAGTTATAAAAACTACCCGCTGCTTGTGGGTAAGTGCCAATATTAGGATCAGACATCGGGTAAACCATCCAAAATCTTTAAGAGGTCTTTATCAGATTTCTTTACCTCTTCGGTTGAAGTCTTGTGTTCTATGTCTGAATCATAGGCTCCAACAGCATGGATTTCCATTTTATACAGGGTTGATGTTTGGTCTATTAATTTATCTAGAGTTTGTTTATTACCAGATATCTGAGCAGCTAAAGATAGTATGTCAGACATATGGTAGTGCCACTTTCGTAGCCTTTCTCTATGTATAAGTTCTTCAAGTAAGCAGCTTTGTACACTGCCCCTAGGCGGTAAAGCTAAGCCCCTCAGCAGTAACTCAGCTCTAGCACTAGCCCAGGGGATGCTTAAAAATTTTCTAAAGAACGTGGGTCACAGCATAGAGATACTTTTTTATCGAATTTTTCTAGAACTTGTGTCATGGCAAAAAACACTGGTTGTGGTATATTGCTTATAAATAAATACCTCTCGTTAAACTCTGTGTCTAACAAAGCCCTATTGTTATCTGTATTTGGGCTAAAAGAAAATACTCTATCTCCGTAGCTAGATAGACTGCTTGCTACATTTATTCTAGTGATTAAGTGCTGCAAAGCTACGCTAGTTCTAGGCTCAAATTCTTGAAGCATCTCTATAACTCTATCTGCATCTGTAGCAGTTCTAGTCCTAAATTTAAAAACAGTAGGACCGTACTTATATATTTCTTCGTAGATACCTCTTGTTAGAATAGCATCTAATACTTTAGCTGCTTCTTGTTTAGAAATATTCGCATCCTTTAGTTGCTGTTCCCAAGCTGACAAACCTGTTCTAGGTAAGTTTTCCTCAACCTTTTGTTCTAATTCTTTGATTTCTTTTTCTTCTGTAGTAACATATTCTTGTGGGGCTGCTACTGTTTCTGCTAATGATTTAGCAGCAACCGCTGAACCTAAACTATCAATTCTTTTCATTGAGGTATCTCCTATGAGTTTTGAAGACAGTGACTTAACACCTGATATTTGCTTACACTCAGATATAGATGAGCTTCCTGATGGTGGAGTATGCAATATATGTATGAGTATCTTATTTAAGCAGGAATTTCCTTTTAGTCAAGAAATAGAATTGCCTATGCCAGAGCCATTGGATAATGATCTGCAAGAAATTAAGACTTATTATTAATTTCTTCTTTTATTCTAGAAACTGCTTCATCGATGTCTTTACCTTTAGACATTCTTCTATTTATTAGCCTATCTATGTACTTAGCAGTGGGCTTATACTTAGACAAGCCTATAGCTCCTAGCGCTCCTCCTGCTGTTAATAAGCCTGCTTTTAGTGGAGAGATATCAGATATATTTTCTCTAGCTTCTTCCATAATTGGTATATCAGTACCGTATCTTTGCCTAGAAAGTGCTACTAAAGCTGGTACAGCAGTAGCACCTAGCGCCGCAGCTAAGTATGTTCCTCCAAATCTTAGATACTTTGCTTTAGCCAAAGCTGAAGTTCCTTCTTCTACTAGACCACTTCTCTCTAGCCTAGATAACGCATCGTAGCCTTTTTTTGAGGCTAGGTATTCTTCTCTTAGTACTGGAGCTTGAGTGGCCGCTACTACTGCAGCAGGAGCATAGGCATACGGGCTGTCTGCATCTTCTTGTAAAAGAGATGCCGCAGAAGCTGCACCGGCTAATAATAAAGGGTTAGTTCTTCCTATACCTTGCAGCCATTGATAGCCTTGTCCGTACCTCTTAGAACCTGTGGATAAAGCACGGGCATGTCCTAGCTCGTGAGCTGCGTCTATAACATCACCAGAATTTTGATTTATAGCTACATATCCGCCTGTATTTCTTACGCCCTTTATAAAGTCCGATATTGCTATCCTACTGTTATCCGCTGAAATGAACTTTTGGTTATTACGTATAGCTGCTTCAAGATCAGAAGGACTTAAGCCTGTATTATACCTAGACTTAGCATGTAGTATGTTACCTAAGTGGCTAGTTCCTTGCCCTGGTACCTGTATTACGTGCATATCTTTGGCTAGTATAGGATCTTTTAATATGTCTTTTTTAAGAGCTTCTAAATTTCTATAGGTTATATCCCCTGTGTAACCTTTATTAGCTAGCCTTCTTGATTCTTTATATGCGTCATTAGCTAAGTACTCTGAGGCATACTGGGCTGTTGGAATGGCAGCTAAGGCAGCTGCGCCAGCTAAGTAGGCATTTGTCTTATCTTTTTCTGTTTTTTGGAATAGCGGCATTTAATACTTCCTTAGCTGGTTATTGTTTCTGTTGATTATCTACTGGGGCTGTTAAGTAGTTATACCCAGCATAGCCACCACCTAGAACACCAGCACCTAGTAGAGCTTTTGTAGGCATACCAAACCCAGCTGTGTTAGTTGCTAAGCTAACTGGGGCTTGGGTTGGTGCTACTACAGGAGCTTCTGTAGCGCTTCTTTGCGCTGTTTGTAACGCAGTATCATCTATAGTAGTTGCAGTTCTTCCTGATAGCTGCTTAACATTTAACCCCCGGCTAGAGATAGGATTAGAACCTGCAGTTGCTGCGAAGTCAGATTTAAATTTAGATATATTCTTCTCTAGACTTTTAGCCCATACATTCTTTGCATTAATTAGTTCTTCTAACTGTTGAGTAGTTAATTGGGTTCCAGGCTTAATAGACCCTGTAGAAACTAATATACTTTCTATTTCCTTAAGAGAATTGGCAAACTTACCTTTACCAGATAAAGCGCTGGTTATTTTACTTGCTGGTATTCTGGTGGATATAGCGCTTATAGCTGAGTTAGCATCAGCAATAACTGCACTAAGAACGGTGTTACTAGCCACAGCTTTACTAAAACTTTGTCCACCTATAGTATTAGCAAGTTGATTTAGTTGGTCTACATCTGCTTGGTCTACGTTAATTTTTCCAGACATAAATTGCTTTTTAACTACATCGTCTAGCATGTTTATATTTTCTAGAGTTGTAGCTTGTGTGCTATTTGGTGGTACAAATGCCTTTGCATTGTTTAGGAATTGATCGTCAAATTCTCCTTTGAATACATTCTTAGCTGCTGAGGCAACTCCGGACGTTGCTCTTTGGAATCCAGCTGCTGAAGAACCAGACATAGCTGCAGTAGCTTGGCTATCTAGTTTAGTTACCAGGGCTTTTATTTTATTTGGATCTTGGGATTCTAAAGCTTTAGTGATTTCTTGTAGAGTCTCAGTGGCTAATCTTTGCCCCGCTGGTCCTTGACGCATTTGTAGCTCTACTAAGTCATTGCCGTGAGCTTGCAATAAAGACAGATCATTAGGGTCTGCAAAAGTCTTTGCTCGTTCTAAAGCTGTGGTTACTTTGTTTATTTCATTAGCATGAGCTTTTGCCATTATATTAACTTGAGTCCCTAAAAGATTATTCTTCATGTTTGTAGAGGCTTTATCTAGATTATTCTTTGCTGCTATTGCCATGTCGTCAAATTGGTACTTCAAAGCGTTGGCCATGTCGTCTGTATATGCCCCAGCTGAAATTCCAGAGTTTGCTAATGCGTCTGCTATTTCCTGAGCAGTTGCTTGAGTCCCCTTAGATATCTTATTAGCTAAGTCTTTCATAGCTGGTTGAGACATTAAATAAGATGGATCAACTGAGCCGCCTGCTAGAGGTTTACTGTATAAACTAGCTGAATCTACTCTTTTTCCCTGCGCTATAATAGCATTGGCTACATCGTCATGTACTTGGTTTGATATATTAACTATTTCTTTAGAATGAGCATTTAAGACATTGGTCAGCTGTTCGGCCTCGGGACCTCCCTTAGCTAGCATGTTAGATAGTATAGCCTTGTCTGCGTCATTTGCTGGTAAGGCATTGTTTAGCTGTGTCTTAACTAGATCTGGATTCTTAGCCCCAAGATTTTGAGCGATATCATCTGCTAGATTTAACTCCCCTGGTTTACCACCTGAACCGGCTGTGAATTTAATATTTCCATCCACTACGCTAAGTGAATTTACTTTTGGCTTTATACTGCCTGGTGCTGCTGCTTCTAGTGTATTAACAGTACCCTTGAGTTGAGTGCCTAGTGCTGGGTTTGAAGTAGCCAAAGTATCGCCGGTCTGGCGTAAAACTCTTCTTTGTAGATCTGGAGATGTTGCTAGTTGCTTGCTATATTGCTCAGCTACTCCTCTAGATCTTGAAGTTAGCGTTTTTCCTAACTGTTGATTAAATCTGCTACCTCCACCTATAGCTCCTGCTACACCGCCTAGTATAGCACCTGTATAACCACTACCGCCCATGCTTGAATCTGCTGCATAACCAGCACCAGCACCTACAGCGCCATGTACTAAGCCTGGCACTACGTAGTTAGATACCTGGTTACTTGCTGCGTAATCCATGTTTCTTATATTTTTAAATCTCTCTATGCCTCTTTGGATAAATCCAGAGTTAGGGTTGGTAGCATACTGTGTTGCTTGGTTTAGTTGTGTATTAACTGTATTGGCTTGAGCAGCATCTAGTCCGTATCCACCTAAGCCTACATCTTTTGTGAGATTAGCCTTCATTTGCTGCTGATTAGCTTGTATAAGCTCGTTACTTCTCCCTGCTTGTTGATTTCGTAAAGTATTAAGCTCTGCATTAGTACCTGATCTAAACCCGCCAAAGGCTTGTCTCATACTAGTTCTGCCCTGCATTTGGGCTTGCTGTGTTAGAGCTCTACCTCTATTAGTTCCTAAAGCCATATGACCCGCTCTAGCTGCGCCTCTACCAAGAGCAGCACCGCCCAAAGCTCCGCCTAGCATTAATCCTGCTCTTTGTGTTGGAGAATCACTACCCTCAGAGGCTTGATACCCAGCATAACCGCCAGATAAGGCACCTCCTGCTATACCCATTACATTACCGAAGCCACCTCCTGCGGTTTGTACTGCTTGGTTGGCTTTTTGTACTGTATTTTTTACCGAAGTATTAGCCTGATTTATACCCGGAGAGTACATTCTCTTAACTGTACTACCAAATGATTTTATAGCTCCATGGTTTTTAACCCCAGCGCCTAGAGCTGCACCGCCAGCTGCGCCAGCTACAAACCCTTTAAAAGCTCCGCTAGCACCACCATCTTGCGCTCCAGCAAAGCCTCCGACTACACCGCCAACTCCAGCCATAGCTCCGGTAGGAGACTTGATAAACTTACCAACGGCATTTCCAGCATTTCTTAGAAAGTTACCAAAAGCCTGCTTTTTAAAGCTAGATGTTTTATAGTTAGTGCCTGGATTCTTTAGTAGCTCTGCTACTTCTTTCATTTCTTTAGCTATATATTTATCTTTATCTCTTTTAAGTATTAGTTTCTTTATAGTTGATCCGCCTGGCAATATATGTCTTGTAGCTAAATCGAGATTAATGTCTTTAAGCTGTTCTTTTAATATCTTAGGATTTGTATATGGATCTAATAACTCTGCTTTTATTTCTTTTCTAGCTTTTAATGACTTTGTTATTTCAGGCACTTCGCTTGTTAGCTTGCCTAGATAAGCTGCTCCTAGCAATCCTGGTGCAGCTTTACCAACACTTGCACTGGTTAAGTCAGTTAGTATTGGTGCTGTGTCTGCTACTTGACCCATAGTAGCTGCTAGTAAAGTAGGCATAGCTACGCCTCTATTACTTAATACTATTGGAGCAGCTGACCCTGCTAAGCCTGATACGCCGCCTAGAGCATATGCAGCTATTGGTGCTGCTACTATTGAAGAATTACGTATAGCTTTATTACTGCTAGTAGCGCCCTTTACTCCTAGAGATCCTATAAGACCGCCTAGGCCTGCTTTAATTGCTGCAGGCGCTTCTATATAGCTTTCTAGTATAGGCGCAATACTAGATTTTTTCTCAAAATTATCAGACATATAATTAGCTCTCCTTAATATCTAGGCTAATTATATATACTACACTATCTTAAGCGTTGTCTCAATAGGTAAATAAATGTGTCGTGGCTGTTAGCCATACCCATAATAAAGTCATTCATACCTAAAGTTAAGTAATCCATGCATTCTAATTCACTGAATGTAGAGCTTAGTAACTTTTGTAGTTTCTCTTCTACTTCCAAAGATCTAACTAGCGGGTCAACGCAAGGATCCGCTAGAACCTTAGATGTCTCGCTAATCATGTTTATCTGAGAAATAGGGTCTACTGCTTCACTACCAAAAGTACTTACTACCTTTTCAGCTAGCGTATCTATTTCATCGGCAAGTCCAGTATATACTCTTTCAAGTAATAAATGGTCTCCGTATTGCGTATCACCTTTTACCTGCCAATGTCCTGTCCAGTGAATAAGATGAGCAGCTCTAAGCGTGGCTAGTAGCACGCATAGTATGTCACAAGCTTTGTTGTGTGTATTAACTAAAGAAGTTGCTTGAGGTAGCATATATCTCCTAACCGCAGTAAATAAAGCCGTATACATCTACGGCTAAGTTGTTATTGTTAAATACTACATCTACAGCAGATTTCCCCACCGTGGAGCTTCTCATTATATCGTCTGACTGCTTCATAAGATATCCTGCGGTACTTGAAGTTGTCAACAAATCTCCTGCTGATATTGTCCCATTTTCGTTGCAGACTTTGAATCCCTTTAATTGACCACATTCGTTGTCCCCTACAGATGCTACAGATATTCTGTTGTTTTCTAGAATCTCGCATACTATACCTGCTACTCGCTTGTCGTTGGGTGTTGTTGTTAGCATAGCTGTGTGGTTAACTACTATTACTGCATCGCCTATAGATATGTTTGAGTCTGGTTGAACATCAAACATGTGCACGCCTGTGAATGGGGTATATCCTCCACCTTGGGCATCAAATCCTTCCTCTGACTTAAATTGCCTTGAACCGTAAAAGCCTGCTTTGAATATATCCCCACCAGCGTCTTTGCCGTACAATATTACAGAAGAAGGCCCTGTGTATACTCTGCTGTGAGTTGAGTTTATAGAGTTATCTGCGGTATCTGGAGAACTTCCATAAGTTATATAGGTTATCTTGCTTGGTGAGTGTATATTATTGTATGTACTAGACATTCTTAGAGAAGATGTTCCGTTACCAGAGTCTATCTGCACTCCTCCAGTAAAAGCCCCAAGCATAGTTACAGCAGATTCTGCTGAAGAATTTATGCTTAGATAATTAGTGTCTGTTCCACCTATAGTAGTGCTGTCACCTTGTACTGTTACAGAGCTTATTGTTTGGTCAGACGTATTGACGTATCTCAACTCTGCTTTGCTATTAAGCTCTGCGTAGTACCCATTAGAATTGCCAGGGCTAGTGTTTAGTTGGGTGTCGTTGGATCTTAGCAGTATACCGCTAGCAGACCTTGCATATATATTATTCCCTGGGCTATCAGCAACTGATAGGGTTATTTGACTTGCCTTTGAGTACGCTTTTATCTGAGTATTAGCCAAGTTTGTAGTTACCTGGCCTGCTAATATATTTACAGTTCCTTTATGGAAGTTATCAATACCTCCTGAAGAGTAAGCGCTAGCTCCGTCTACAGAATATATTGTAGTTCCATAATTACTAGGATTAAGCTTCGAAGATTTATACTCAAGTGAGCCGCTAGGTGAAGTTAACACAGCAGTGGTGCTGCCAACTAGGCTTAGACTTGGTGAGTTACACGATAAACTAGTAGTCCCAGTAATAGTCGTTGCGGGCGACTCAACTACAGCTGCAGTATCCGAGTCTAGCTTTGATTCAGTTATGCCGAATAATGTAGCTGTGTCGGTGTTTAAATAGGCTCTTGATTGTACTATATTACTATTATCTACAGTGGCCAAGCTAGCTACTTGATTACCCAGCGAAACATATGTTCTAGTTCCAGCCCCATTTAAATCAGTGTCGTTAGCCACAAGAACAACAGTACCTTGTGCTTTTAGATCATAGTTAGACGTGGCTTTAGTGGTAAGAGTATTACCTTGTATAGTTATGTCACTGTGTGTACCACCAGATCTAGAACCTACTGTTAGATTCCTTGAGTTTATATACAGAGAATTATCTACTGCGTTGTTACCTATTGTTATATCTGACTTTGTACTCGTACCTATATTAATTGAGTCAGAGCTGGATGTAGAAGACACGCCTATATATATGTTATGATTGCCAGAAGTAGTACCAATACTTATGTCCTGTGATTTTATAATAGTAGAGTTGCCTGAGGCAGAAGTACCTATATTGGTAGTAGTACTAGTTCCAGTACCCAAATTAACCGTGCTTAAATTGCCTGAGCCTATAGTAGCAGTAGAGCTAGCACCGCTAGCTATGGTGGTAGTTGAATTAGCCTGGCTACTAAGAGTATTACTACCAGTTAAATCGACCCCAGTGCTACTACCTGTTTGTAGTACTAGTGTCGGGTCTGACGTGTCTACTACGTATACGTCATTCTCGTACTCTATAGAATGGTTAGTTTTTTGTTCTATTACTCTAACTCTTTTTTTAGTTATGCCTACTGTGCTTACTGTCATTTAAGATCTCTCTATGGTAAGAATGTTTTTGCTACTTGAGGGGACTTAGTAAATCTACCTGACCTTGACTTTTTACCACTAAAGTCATCTTGTAAATTACCGCCCACTGATGGATATGTTCTTGTAGTATGATCATTACCGAACTGGTTTGTTTGAGGCTGTCTTGTCAATCTCTTTGTATCAGCCATTCTAAACTCACCGTCTGGTTCTTCTTTATATCTACGTCTATCTTTGTTAACGTCATGTCCTTCTGGGTCTCCTACTACTTCAGTAGGTCCAAATCTAGCCATGGCTAACTTAACACCTAAAAAATAGGCTTTGCTTATTGTATCTTGCATTAGCAATCCCATCTACTTAAAGCCTTGCATATGGCTTTGTCTGGGTTATTTCTGCAATCTATATTATGGTCTGCTTTCATACCGCCCATTCTTGAGCAGAAAGACTTACGTCTCTTAGCATCGCTTGGGGATTTCTTGGCTTGGTTAGAAGTTACAGGGGGCTTTAAGTTAGCTCCTTCTGTACGCTTAAAGTAAGCTCTGCCTGCCTCGTTTAAGCCGCCTGCTCTGGATTGATATTCTTTTTTTACTCCAGAGTATTTCTCTTCCATAGCTAGTTTAAAGAAAGCATCTATGGTTAAGCTAAATATATCGTTGTACATAGTACCTCACTTTATTAAGTCAAATAAACTCTCTGCTAAAAGTTTACCGTAGTCATTGTCTGATTTAAAGTGTACTCCGAGCGCTATTCTAGTGTCTGCTATTGTATCAGCTATTTTTATTAAATCTGATTCTAGCTCTGGATATTTTAACCCTAGCATTCTAGCTATGAATCTAGACTGCATAGCATGCCCTCCAGGATAACTAGAGGTATAGGCTTTGTTATCTTCGTGGCCATCATAGTCAGAATATAGCGCAGCTACGCTCTTAAATGGAGTAAAGGGTATGCCTAGTATCTTTGCTGCTTGGTGCGGCCTTGGCCTGTTACAGTATTCTTTTAGTCTAAGCAATATTGGACTTGTTATAGCTATACAGTTTTCTATCTCTGCTGCACAATCTGGCTTAGATAGATTTTTTAGGTAAACCCTGAATAGCATGCCTATGTCTTTATCACACATCTCACACACTTCTCTAGGTAACTTTGTTTTCTCCATTGTATCTATTACGTCCATTAGTTGCTTTATTATACTGTCTGAGTTTATTGGCTCAGGTTCTATAATGGGTAACTGCGAAGCTAACTTTAGTGCTGATTCTTTTATTACGCCTAGAGTCTTTAACCTGGATTCTAAAGACTTTAAGCCCTGCAGTCTTTCTCTATCGAATACTTGGTACTTATTATCTTTGTTAGCTACTGTTTTCTCTAGGTCTTTTATAAGAGTACTAACAGGTACCATCTCCAGGCCCTTTAAGGTATCTTTATCTGCGCCTAAATACTTATCGTCTTTACCGCCTATTGGTGCTGCTCTAAAGTATGTATACTGCGCATGGAAGTCTCTACCCTTCTGTTTCTTCATATCTTTTCTGAAAAAGTCAGGCCACTTAGTTAATCTTGGCCTAGTATCTATAGCATGCATTCTACCTGAAGTGTTAAACCCTGCTTCTTCTAAGGCTTCTCTTTTAGCTGTTTCGTTAATACCGGCTGAGCCTTCTAATCCTCCGCCTGGAAACTTCCAGCTATTCTCTACGTTGTTAGAGTGGCCTTCTTGTTTTCTTGAGGCTAGCACTCTTCCTTTATCATCGTATAGATATACCTCTACTCTTTGACGTATTTTCTTCTTAGATATATCCTCGCCTAGCTTGTCTAAATAACGCATAAATACTCCTTTATATATGTCATAAGTATACGCTCATAGGGATTTAAGTTATATATCCCAATTTTTCAAAACTTACAAAGGAGTTTCAAATGAGTGATATAGATATAAGAGTAGTTAAGCTGCTCAAAGACAGTGGGTTTGTCGGACCTGACGGGGCTTTGTGCCCCGTAGAAGTGGATAGTACTTCCAGTGCATTGTATGCCCGCAAGTCCTGGTTCGGATTTGGCGGATGGATTTTATCCGATTTCGATAGCAGTGCTGTCGTAGCTAAAGCAGTTAAGACTCTAGTGTTACCTTGGGGCAACGCCCTTGATATGCTAGAAGAAGGTAGAAGATGGAAGGAATTAAAAGGGCTGGATCATGCAGCAAAGTGGCAAAGCCCAGTGGGGCTAAGAAACAACAAGTACACTGGCTTGCTAGAAGAAGTTGTGAGCTTAGCTCTTGTTACCATTCATGCTGTTAGTGATGGCGATAAGGAGCATGTATTATACGCTCTTAGGGCAAATGTGCCTGTTCCAGTTGTACGTGGAATTGGTGACTTAGTCTCCGCACTAAACTTGTTTGGTGTTAAGACTAGAGAGGCTGATAAGAGAAATGGTGGTAATGAAGCTAGAAGGAGAGATGACAGGAGAGATGACAGGAGAGATGGCAGGAGAGATGGCAGGAGAGATGACAGGAGAGATGACAGGAGAGATGACAGGAGAGATGACAGGAGAGATGATGGTAGGAGACCAAAATATGATAGCGATTACTGGAAAGGGAAAAGAAGATAGTATTAATTAAAGCTAGACAATATTTACTTAGATGCTACTTGGTGGTATATAAACTTACTTAACTATGTTATTTTTTAGCTATGAGGTTATATGCTAGTAAGTTTAATGACAGATTCAAATGACTATGCAGGTAGTATAGAACTGCTTGACTGCATGGGTTCAGATCTAGACGTGGCTAACGCGGCTAGGGTTAGCTTTGGAGTTGAGCACTCTGAGCTAACAGATAGAGATATAAAGCTAATTAAGTATTTATGGGATCATAAGCACTCTACACCGTTTGAGCATTGCGTTTTAAAGTTCCGTATTGAAGCGCCTATGTTCATAGCTAAGCAACACATGCGCCATAGAACATGGAGTTATAATGAAATATCTCGCAGATATACTTCTGAGAACATTACTATGTATTCTCCTAGTAAGTTTAGACAACAAGCTAGTAGTAATAGACAAGCTAGCACTTCTAATTTGGTTAACCCAGTAATAGATATTGTAGCTGGTGAGCGTTCTAGCTTAGAAATAACAGCTACAGATTGTTTAAAGAAGAATGCTGAAGACAGTATAAAGTTATACGAGGCTTTACTTGCTAAAGGTATATGCAGAGAGCAAGCTAGAGGCATACTACCTCAGAATACGTTCACTAAGTATATCGCTACAGCTAATTTACTTAATGTACTTAAATTTTTAGCTCTTAGAGATAAGCCTGAAGCACAATACGAGATGCAGTTACTGGCCAAAGCCATGGGTACTATTGTTAAAGAGAAGTTTCCTGTAGTTTTTGACGCTTTTAATAAAGTTGAAGAAGTGTAGAAACATGGTATAGTTTAGAACCCTTTATAAACCAAGGAAATAAACTATGTCAGCATTAAGTTTTACTCTTGATGACCAAGAGTTCTTATCTCAATTCAAAAATAAACAGCCAAAGTGGGGTCCGCTTGGTTATTTCACTTATAAACGCACTTACGCACGCACTTTAGAAGACGGAAGTACTGAAGAATTTTGGCAAACATGTCTTAGAGTGGTTAACGGCGTATTTAGTATTCAAAAAAACCACTGCAAAGACTTAAATTTGCCTTGGGAAGATGACAAAGCTACCAAATCCGCTAAAGAAATGTTCCAACGCATGTGGGACTTTAAATTTCTGCCTCCTGGCAGAGGTTTATGGGTTATGGGGACAGATATCGTCGGCATTAAAGGAGGTGCGGCATTAAATAACTGTGCTTTTATTAGTACAGAAGATATCAGCACGGATTTTTCTGCTCCTTTTTGCTTCTTAATGGATATGTCAATGCTTGGAGTGGGTGTTGGCGGTGATATGTTAGGTGCAGAAAAGATTAAAGATGCCGAAACAGGCAAATTTAGATCTGGATTTTACTTATCCAAGCCAGTAATTGATTCAGGAGTAACTTTTGTAGTTAAAGATTCTCGTGAAGGCTGGGTAGAGTTGTTAAAACACGTTCTAGATTCTTATACTGGCAAGACAAAGTTAGCTGAGCATATAGATTATTCTCAGTTAAGACCTAAAGGAGCTCCTCTAAAGGTATTTGGAGGTGTTAGTTCAGGCTCAGGACCTCTACAAGAGCTTATATCTAGTATTCAAAAAGTGCTTAGCTTTGAATCTGATACTCTTGAGCTAACTACAACACACATTGCAGATCTATTTAACTACGTAGGTAAGTGTGTAGTTAGTGGAGGCATACGTAGGTCTGCTGAAATCTTGTTTGGGGAAGCATCTAACACTGAATTTGTAGATTTAAAGCAAGACGAAGCTGCTCTTTGGGATAGACGCTGGGCTAGTAATAACAGTATTAAGGGTGAGCTAGGCCAAGACTACACAGAAGTAGCTAAAAGAATCGCTACTAATGGTGAGCCAGGTATTATTTGGTTGTATAATATGAGAGCTTTCTCTAGATTTGGTGATCCAATAGACTTTAAAGATTATAGAGCTAAAGGAGCTAATCCTTGTTCTGAACAAACCCTAGAGTCCTACGAGCTTTGTTGCTTAGTTGAGACATTTCCTGCTAATCATGATACTATTGAAGACTTTCTTGATACGCTTAAGTATGCTTACCTCTACGCTAAAACAGTCACTCTGGTTCCTACTCATAATCCTAGGACTAATGCTGTTACTATGCGTAATCGCCGCATTGGATGTTCTCAGTCGGGTATTATTCAAGCGATAACCAAGTTTGGTAGACATGCCTATCTTACTGATTTGTGCAATAATGGCTATATGAGAATTAGACACTGGGATATGATTTACTCAGAATGGCTTTGTGTTCCTAGAAGTATTAAAGTAACTAGTGTAAAGCCTAGCGGTACAGTTAGTTTATTGCCTGGCGCTACCTCAGGTATTCATTATCCACATAGTGAGTACTATATTAGACGTATTAGAGTAGAAGATACTAGTAGCTTGCTTACAGAAGCTATTGTCTGTGGTTATGAAGTAGAACCAGATACCTATGCGCCTAACACCTACTGCGTTAGTTTCCCTATTCACGAACCTTATTTTGAGAAGTCAAAAGACGACGTGTCTATATGGGAACAGTTTAACAATGCAGTTGATTTGCAGCATTATTGGGCTGATAACCAAGTGAGTATTACTGTTACTTTCACTAAACACGAAGCTAAGCATATTAAGACATGCCTAGAAACTTACGAACGTAGTCTAAAGAGTATTAGCTTGTTACCCATATCTGAGCATGGCTATGTGCAAGCACCATATGAAACTATTACAGCAGAAAGATACAATGAGCTAAAAGCTAAAATTAAGCGTGAGATTGGTTCTGAAATTAAACATGAAGTGGAAGATAAGTTCTGCGATTCTGATAAGTGTACTATTTAGTAATATTAGATTCAGTATATACCAAACTGGCTTAGGAAGCTCTGTTTAATTTGGGGTGTTGCTTTAGTAGTAGCTGTGGTGTCCATTACGGGTTTA
>JACCEA012122058.1_pt1 | contig 19188 bp, 23 predicted proteins | sample 7449851 | NCBI WGS metagenome assembly JACCEA01 (sample SAMN15323453, study PRJNA562643) | freshwater metagenome | isolation source: river surface water | place: USA:Blue River Watershed | collected 2017-08-18
CATTGGCCGCACGGCAACATCCGAGCACCACGTCCGCGTCGAGGAGCTGTTGCTCCGCCTGGAAGCGCAGGACACATTCGAGATACATGCGCAGCACGTTGTGGATCAACGTGTCTCTCTCCATGCATTTGTGCTGGACGTACAGTCTGGACTTCCAGCGTTCCTCCGTGAGTTCTCCCATGAGAAACTGCACGCGCATGTTCGAGCGCTCGGCGTCGTGGCGCGCGCGAAGGTGGGTGATGTTGTACATGCGGTCCAGAATGAATCGCACCTTGTCCACGTCCTCGAACAACGTCCGGAGAATCGCGCGCGACGTCCGTGCCTGTGGAACCCCGACGTTTTGCGCGACATCGACGAAACCGTTGCACACACTTCCACCGGCGCCGGCGCCCGCAGCAGCAGCGTCCGGGTCCGCCGCGCGCACCGCGACGTCCTGTCGGTACGCCTGGAGATTATTGTAGTGTCCGTTGGTGGATTGCTTGAGGATTTGTCCGGTCACGTAATGAAAGTGCGTGCGGCAGTGCGTGCAGAACATGTGATCGCACCCTTGCGAGCGGTTGATCATCACGCCGCACCGCGGGCATGCCTTCGAGTCGCGCATGATCAGAGCGAGGTTGCTGAGAACTCCGGGGTCGCATGCGTGTTCTTCGGTGCGGGTTTCGCGGCACATGTGGCACGCCTGGACATGGCATGTCCCGCATGCGAACCCCAGACGGCGCTCGACGAACCCGCGGCATTCCGAAGAAGGACACGGAAAGAAGTCGGTCGCTGTGACCGCGACAAACTGTGGTCGCGGGGGGATCTGCATGCGATGTCCGAAGCGCACAAGCCCTTTTTGTCGGCGGTACTCTCTCTCCCAATCCACAAGGGGTTGTGCAGAGGGCAGAAGGAGCCGCTCTTGTTCGAGGAGAGCGTCCTGTTCAATGGCTTTGAACTCGCGCGACACGTATGTCTTCCCCATGGCCTCGGCGAGAAACTTGCGGGTGAACGTGCACCGACAGTTCATGCACTCGGCGGCCTTGAGGTCTCGAATGCGGTGCGCTTGGCAGTCCTTGCATGCCACGAAGGAGCACGACGGGCACGTAATAACTTTTGCGGACTCTGAGTAGCACACAGAGCACTCCATGTTTTTTAGAAAGCTTGTAGAATGTTCGTAAGGACCTCGTCGTCGGTTAGGCGAAAAGAAAGTCTGTTTTCAAACATTATAAACACATACACAACCATGCTCGAAATTCTGCGCCAAATCGACACATCTGCTCTCCACGTCCGACGCGAGCTTCTCACGCCGTCGGCGTCCACTCGGTACGCACCACCCGAAGAGTTCGCCGAGTTCGCAGACGTCCTGCGCACGCCCGGTGCGTACTACGAGGGTGCCATTCGCGGCGGCTCTTTGTACACTTTTTCACAATACAACTCGCCCGTCCACGGGAACGTGGTCGTGTGGCAATCGAACCTGACCCCGGAGCGATGGGGGTGGTACGCGGGACGACTTCCGATTCGTGCGTAACTCTATAGAATCATCGTATGCATGTCCGGGTTGTGAACGATCACCGTGCGGGTGGGGCGGAAGTCGACAAACTGCCCGTTGACACGAAAGAGCCATTCGTTCTCGGGCGTTGCGACGGAGGACGCGCGCATCATCCCGAGGTTCGTCACGAGATAAAACAGGTCCTGGCGGGAGTACTTTTGGGTCGGCACGACGAGGTTCGTCACGACAAGATCAATGCCGCATTGTGTAAGCAGGAAAACAATACGGTTGATACGTTCGACGCTGACGTCTCCGGCGATTTGAAGCTCGCGCTCGTAGGTGTACACGAACTTGTCACCCAGGAGCGTGGGGAGTTGTGCACCGTGTGCCAGAAATCCATCTTTCGTCCCGTGAAAACGCTCAATGTAATCAAGGAGAAGCATTCTTTCTTGTTTTTTTTTCAGAATACCCATGCGACTTAGTGGTTACGTGTTTTTTTCGGACGATAACAAAACAAACATGGACATTACGCGTCTTCTCGACGACTTGCAGCCGGAGTGGAAGGAGTTTGTTCCGGGCATACAGATTTTCAAGGAGTTCAACCGCCTCCATGGGAAGCCGTGGGTGCTCGAGGTGCTGATGAACGACGCGTCGAAGATGCTCGGGTGCTTTGCGACGGAATCGGAGGCGCAGGCGGAGCTCGCACGGATTCTCCAAGATAACCGTGCGATTGCCATGAGCCACAAGATTACTTTCACTGCCTAAAAACGACCTACCCGCAGCGGTCGGCGACCCATGACGCGTAGTGCCTGTTCATGTCCTGGTGGCGGAACGTCTGCGTCTGGAGGTCGTACACGTGGATCGTCACGTTTCCATGCGCGGCGACGAAGAACCCCGCAATCTCCTCGGGAACCTCCTCGAGTCCGTCGGCGAGCTCGTCGAAGGCCGCGTGGACGCGCGTGACAATGTCGGGCTCGTGGGTGCACGTGAACTCCTCTGACGCGTTCTTGAGGAACTCGCGGTTGGAAACCGTGGTCAAGACGCACGAGTACCGATGCTTGAGCGTCGGCACGAACCGGATCACATCGTCTTCCCACTCGAACAGCCACTCGTGTGGTGCGACCATGGAATCGCGTAGATCTGTAATGAATTCGCGTGCGATTCCCGTGAGAGCTTCGAGCGTGCACGGACGGGGCAGGGGGCGTTGGATCTGGCGGTACTTGACACACGGGGTTTTGAAAAGCACGGGGGTCGACGGTGTTATGCTCCGGAACGCGGCGACGAGCGGATGGCCCGCTACGTTGTACGCGGCTTTCCACATGTTGTCTTCCGCGGGAAGTGCGCGTTTTTCGACGAGTACGGTTGCGAGCAGGAACGTGAACTCGTCGACCGGCAACGGCTGGGACGACATGTGCGACTGCACGAGCATCTTGAGAAACTCGGGGAACCGTTCGCGCCCGAGTTCCGTGTAAATGTCGCGAACAGCCGTCGGTGACATCGATCACTTTTTTATAGTTCACCGTGGAATTACTGCGTAGCCGTATAACAATCTAAAAGAATGTGGTGCGACGACGTCCTTCGAAGGCGAAACACGTTTTACGGGTCCTTTGCGGTTTCCGACGAAACGACTCTTACGAGTATTGACGATCCGCTCGAACCGTGCGAATACCATGACGACATTGCTGCGTTGATCCAACAAATTCGTAAGGAGCCTTTGAACGCGTACGCGTTTGTGGTTTTTGTGGGGCCGATGCGCAACGCAGTCGCCGTCGTTTCGACACGAACACCGAGCGCGCGGCACGGTCGTGCCATGTTCATCAACGTCGTTCCGTACAAGAATGATTTATATCTGATCAAGTGCGTGTTCGCATGTTTGTTGATGGCCGGCGTGATCACTTATTGTGCACATTACGTGTTTGATTGAGAACTTTGAAAAACAGAAATGGCGACCGCCGACCTCGTGCGCGACCTGAGTGATCGTGTGTCCGCCGCGCACAAGGGGGAGTACCACGACCCCGAAAAAACGGACGCGTGGTTTTATACGATTTATAGTGACGGAGAAGTCACCTACGAAGGCCGTGGGTGGTCGCGCGGATGCACGGGAATGTATGCCCCGCCCGTCCCCGGTGCGCTTGCACTGGGCCTTCAGTTCAAGCATGTCACACTTGGAAACGACGGCGTCACGTATTCGTACTCGTACGTGACCCGTGAGCAAGCCATGGAATTCGTGGAGGAGATCAAACGTCTCGTTGCGGCGAGGAAGTTACAATTCGACGGCCGTTTGTAAATAAAGAATGTCGGACAACGACGTGATCTACATCCCGGAGCGTGTGTTTGTGGAATGTTGGGGCGAAGAGCCGTGCGAAGTTGTTGACGGATACGTCCCGGTTGACTTGTTTTCGAAGAAGACGCGCAAACTCATCCGAACCCGTCCGGACATTTTTTTCCACACGCGCGACCTGTTGTTTCGTCAGTGTTGCTTACATTCGCTTATAAAAACGCGTTTTTTGCACAAGTGCGGGTGGTGCTACGACACAATTCGCATCCGCAAAATCGCAGCGTGGCCGTGGGCGCCTCCGAGGGAGGCGTATAACCATCCGTGACACGTGTTCAAGCGAATATGTACCGGGTCAGTTTGACGAACCACGCGACATTGAGGAGGAAGAAGCACGTCATAAAGTACACCCAAACGGACGCGCGTGTCGTGAGTTCTCGGAGGATGACGATTCCGTTCACCATCCGACAACCGAGAAAGAGAAACCATGTAATGGTCAGAAACACGGATTCGTACGTGCTCTTCAGTTTCCGCAGGATGAACGTGGTGTTCAAAAAGGGGGTCGAGAGCTCGAACAGTAGCACGCGCATGCTCATGCGGAGGTCGTCGGGGTTTTTGTCAACGTTCAGAATACAGTACCCCGAACCTGCCGCACACATGATGTGATGTATGTAGGTCGAAACGTGCGAGGGGTCGCCCAGTACGGATCCGATGAGGATCACCGCGAAATCTCCTAGAATGTACCCAAGGAACAGGTGCATGGTTCTGACTTCCGCGTCGGAAATCGTACGGTCCAACGACGGATACCTCAGGGTGCAGTACAGCGCACAGCAGCCGACGATGCCTGTCGAGATCGCGCTCGCAAAGCGCCCCGCAGCATTCACCACGTTGCGAAAATCGTCAAACACGATGTTCTTGCTCGACCCGAAGAGACCGATCCCGATGTTGAACAGAAATATTTGGGTGTAAGCGAATATTGCTGTTGAAATGTACATTCTTTTGTGAAGTATCTGACAAAACGAGTCAGTCAAAAAAAGAAATCATCACACATTCTTAAAAACATGTCACAAGGAACGAAAAAACGTGCGGCCTCTCCTGTATACGGCGGAGACTCCAGCGACCACGAAGTGGTCGATGTAAAGCGGGCACGTGCAGCCTCTCCGGAGAGGCCAAGCGGAGCGGGCGCGGGCGCTGGCGCCGGTGCTGGAGATGCCTCCGAAGAAGACGACGGATCTTGGGCGAGTGTGGGTTCCTACGAGTACTACGGCGACGTTTATGAATCCGAAGCTCCCGCGGCGGCAGCTTCAGGAGGAGGTGGCGGCGATGACGGTTGTGAAGTTCTCGTTGTTGAAGTCACGGATAGACCTGCTGCTGCTGCTGGGATTCGCACGTTTGTTCTCGAGGGCGTTGCACAGAAGGCTGGTGAAAGTGACGTGGATTATTTTGAGCGTGTCGTACGAAGCATACGCTATATCGAGAACTTTCTGATCCCCGAGGAGGAGCAGATGCATGCGGACAGATGCCAGGCCATTCGCGAAAAACGCATTGCAGAGTGGCACCACGACAGCCTTGCCGAACGCAAAAGAAACACTGCGGAGTTGATGCAAATGGAAGTTGATGTGCAGACACGCAAGCACGAAGCGACGCTTGCGGCGCATCGGAAGATGCTGGAAGAGTTCGAAGAAGCTCTGCCGGCCGCTCGCAGCAAAAAGGACGTGCGCCGCAAGTACGAGGGCAACCCCCAGACCTTTGAGAGGAAAGACACGTCGGAGCTCTTCCGTTTCGGACGGGTCGTGTCGGTGAACCGTTTTGTTCACAACTACACGTCCAAGAGACCGTCGGTTTCGACGGAGTATGCAATGGCCAAATACAAGCGCGCGCTGCACAAAATTTTCCGCAAGTAACTTCAAAATACAAAGAAATGCCCGTCCCACTCGATCCGAAACTCTACGAACGCGTCAAGAAAATCGTGTACAGCAGGTACAAGGTGCACTCGGCGTACCGCTCGGGTGCCGTCGTGAAGCTCTACAAGCACATGGGAGGAAAGTACGCGCCCGACGGGCACGAACGCACCCTCACGCGCTGGTTCAAAGAAAAGTGGGCCGACGTGAATCCGCACAAGACGCGCACGTCGTACCCCGTGTACCGCCCGACGGTGCGCGTGAACTCCCGCACGCCACTCACGGTTTCCGAAGTGGATCCGTCGGATCTCCGTCGGAAGTCGCGCGAAAAACAGAAGCTCAAACATCACACGTTGCATCCTTTCAAGGAAACGAGGGGTTACGCGTCCAAGTCCACGAAGCGCTCGAAGGGGTAGGGGGTGACGTAATGCCCACCTCCCTCGAGCCCGGAAGTGTGCAGGATCTTCATATTGGGGCGGTTGACACCGATGTAAAATTCGGGTGCGAGATAGTCGTCTGGTATATCGTGGGGAAGTGTAAGGAAGTATTTTCCAGTCGACCACCAGAAGTTGCCGGAATAACAGGGAGTCCCTGCAAAATGATGAATCGATGCAAAATAGCCAACTCCCGCTGTATCGTGGTCTTCGAGGCTTTCGATACATAGTTCATGCTTGTACATGAGAAAGTACTCCATCAAAACCCGCCAGTCCCAAATGTTGGGATGTTCCCATGCGTGCGCTTTCGTGACCCCCTTGGAGTGGATGTACAGGAACTTGTCTTCTGGACGAATGTAATGCTTGATTTTGAGAAGTGTGAAGCGCTCATAGGTCGTATCGTCAATACCAACATCCGCGATATTCCATTTGTTGCCGCTTGACAAGATGTATGTTTGGATGATGTCCACGTGTTCTCTGGAGCCCGTGAGGAACACGTGAATTTTGTCTACGCGGTCGTACAGTCCGCTGAAAATGATCTTGGCAATTTGGTCTCGCACGATTCGTTCGGTGGATCCGTTGCAGTAAATGTGGTAAAAAATGTAGACTTTACCAGTTGTTGTTGTTGTGCGTTGTCGTCGGCGTTCGCACGGGAGCACGCGCGTCGATCGCTGGATATCACTGTCGACCGTTGACGAAACATAATTGTCAATAAAGTCGCTCAGAACGATCCGCGGACCGATTTCGAACACGTCGAGTGTGTTGGAGGAAATCATTCGCTTGTACATGGCGTCAATGGCCTCTGGAATTCCTTGGGAAAGTGTGCGAAGTATTTTCTCGGCACCGCTGCGGTACAGAATGTAGCCGAACGTGCCCCCGAGATATCTCTCGGCGTTTAGGCGTCCCGCAGAGAGTGTGCCAGGCCGGTCGATGTTGTACGCGCCCTCCACGTGGTACCCGAGCATTACCATGTCGGCTTTTGTGTCGAGCATTTCCGCGATTTTCTCGAAAATCCCAGGTTGCACCCAGTGTGTAAAGCGGATGTCGTCCTCGAGAATAACCACCGACGTGTCTTCCGAGGCCATAAAGTTTTGAATGACTCGCATGTGACTCAGTGCACAACCCATGACGGCCGCGTTCGAGTCGAACGTGTTTCCGTGGAACAACGCGGCGATTTCGTCGGTGAGCTCGAGCGTCTGTCCGTCCACGGCAGATACGAACGTAACAACGTCCGCCGAAAATCCGTGTTCCATGAACTGCTGCAGAACCGCACGTTTTCGATCGGGCCGTCGGTCCAAACTGATCACAAGGTACTTCATATTTTTACAAAACTCACAGAAAAACACACAAAGCCGCTCAACGCACTTTTTTCGCTCGCAACTCGGAAATCGTGTAATAGAACAAGAATTCCTTGTTTGTGATCATCTCGATAACCTCATCGATCGGAAGTTTTGTCGGGGGGGTTGTTTGAATGTCCTGCATGACCGTGGGGAGAATGTCTTTTTTCAACATCGGAATCCGCGGGTTGTCCGGACAGTAACACGAACTAAAATCGTACGAAGACTGATAAAACCACGAATGTCGTCCATTGCATTGTGAGCAGTACCACGTAGCCTTCATGAGATACGTGGTGTCGCAGTGTGCACATCGAAAGCGTGTATTTCTTTCCACACATTCTTCCCATTTTCCATCGCAGCACAATCGCCGCAGATCTCTCTTTCGACAGCACACTGTGCTCTCGAATACAAATGTGCGTCGCATTTTATTTCATATGAGATTACGAAACTTCGAAGTTGAACATTTACTTTTCCACCGGTTCCTCTGCGGATTCCACCGGTTCCTCTGCGGATTCCACCGGTTCCTCTGCGGATTCCGCCGGTTCCTCTGCGGATTCCGTGGGCTTCTTTTCATCGCCACCGTTGTTGATCACGATATTTCGGTACGTACCAACATCGTTGTACAGCGGGCCTGGCATTGTGATGGACGGGTCGTTGTTTGCACCGCGTTTGATTCCGTAAAAGTACAGGTCGTGCGTGATCACATTGTAGTAACCGTCAGCAAACGAGAAGAGTTGCCCGATGGGTAGAACTTCGTTAATGTCCGCGATCATCAGGTTCTTGTAGTAGTCTTGCATGTCCTCCTGGGAAGACATGGTTCCGTACGAGTCGCGGACGGAAGTCCGACGAGTTCCGTGCTCCGCGCGGTTGAGAGAAGCGCACGTAAACACAAAGAGACCGTTCGGACGCAGCATGCTATAGATTTTCTTCAAGCTCTCCGCGTACTCGGGGTCGTGTTCGAAGCACTCGGTGGAAATGATGGTGTCAAAGTACTCGTCCTGGAACGGAAGGTCTTTCGTGCGTGACACAATGGTCACGTTCGGAGCCGCCGTCACGTCATTCCCGTGGTAAATGCACTGATCGAAGAGAAAGCGATTGTTCCCGTTGATGTCTCCCGAGCCCACGTCGAGAACAATCTTGTTGCGAAAGTACTGCGGAAAAATCGTCTTTGCAAACACAGTAAACTTACGTGCAGCCTCGTGCATGTTTTTTTTTAAGAACGGCTTCGGTATTATTTGCCGAATCACAACGCGGCTATCCTCCAAAGATAAACGTGTACCCGACGAACAGTGTGGGCTGCATGATCCCGAACGCGCTCCCCGTAAGCCCCGCACCGCCGTCGGTGGTGAACGCGTGCGTGTGCGAACCCGCGGAATTCAGAGAAATTCCCGTGTACCCGGTGTTGATGTTCGACCACGTGCGTGTTCCCGCAGAGTCCGCAGCGAAACTGGGAGGATTTCCTCCGCTGCTGTTGAAGTCGTCGTTGACCGTCGTTTGTGTGTGCGTGTGACCGGGGTCGTTGACGCTGTGGGTATGATCCCCCGACGAACCCGTCGTGCCCGAGTGCGTGTGCGAGGGGATGTTGGCGGCGACCAATGCGGTTTGCGACAGCCCTGTCGCAGTTCCGACGGCGAAACCGGGGCCCGTGGTGCCCAGGACGCGTCCGGCGGCGCTCGGGAGGTTGAATGTGGATCCGTTCGGGGCTCCGAACGTGGTTCCGATGACCGCGAACAACGACGCGTACGTCGCGCGGTTGAGCGCGCGCCCGTCGCAGAGCAGCCATCCGTTCCTCTCGGTGCTCGTGACGTTCATTTTGATATCGCCAACGGTCGGCGACGCCGACAGGATCGCGTTCCAGTGCTGGATGGACGTCGTGTGCACGCTCGTGACATTCATCGAAATGCCAGAGGGACCTGCGTTTTGCAGGATCCATTCGCCCTGTCCGTTGGTGAACATCGAGGGGCCGTATTCCGAAAGGCTCACGTACACGCCAGCGCCGCTGAGTTGTCCGGACCATCCGCCCGCATTGAGCACGATTCGGTTGTCGGACACGTGGACCGTCTGTGTCTCGATGGTCGTGGCGATGCCGGAAATCACAACGGCGTCTCCCGGCTGTCCGACATAAATCGTCTGAGCCACGGACAGACCGCCGTTGGCGCCGATGTAAATGTTGTTTCCGGCGCGACTCACGCAAAACTCGAGCGAGCTAATGCGCGACGTATTCGTGGAAATCGCGGTCCAGTGGGTGTACGACATGGCGGAGAGTTCGCGACAGCTGAGGTTCACGACGGTGAGATTTGTAATGTTCGTGTCGCGCAGGTACCCAGCTTGTGTCGGCGTGTACTGGCGCGGCGGAGCCACGGTGGACCATGTGGTGGGCCGCGAAGACATTTTTCAGATGGATCTTTCTTTGCGTCGGGATAAATTCTTACCGCCGGCGGATCTTGATCTTCTTCGGCTTCTTGACCTTGAACGCCTTCTTCAACTTCTTGCTCGCGGTACGAGCCGCCTTGTCAATCGCCTTTCCGGTCTTCTTCGCGAACTTTTCCGTGGCCTTCGTCGCCTTGGTAATCGTCTTACCAGCCTGGTTGATCGTCTTGAGCGCGTCGGCGCCCAGGTCCTCCGCAATGCCACGGACGACTTCCATCTGCTCGGCAGAGTCCAGGAGAGCATCCTCGATATCGTAGGCAATGTCGCCCAGCGCGTCCGCGGCCTTGTCGACTTCCTTGCTGCGGAGGAAACCGCGAACAGCCTCGAGACCCGCTTGCATCTCGGGGGTCATGAGGAGCTCGTCCAGCAGCGCGTTGGGGTACAGCGTGCCCTCGACGCACAGATCGATACCCACGATGAACTGGACGTCCACGCACGCGCCGATGGTCATTTCGTCCGGGTTGAACGTGGGAAGGGTCACACCGATGTCGCCCGAAAGGCCCGCACCCACACCCACACCCGCGGAAATGCCCACAGAACCCGCATTGCCACCCACCTGCCCGCCCGCACCCACGGAGGTCTGTGTTCCAATCTGACCGCCCGCGGACGCATCAACACCCTTGAGCCCGACGGTCGCACCCACCTCGCCGAAAACACCCGTCTGGTTCTCCACGGTCACGTTTCCGCCGAGGGTCACACCACCGCCCACACCGGTCTGACCGGAAACGCCCGCGGACGTCTGCGTGCCGACGCCGGCGCTTGCCGAGCCACCGACCTGTTGCGACCCGACGGAAGTGCTCGTGCCCGCACCCGCGCCCGCGGAACCGCACACGTACGTCCCACCCGGACCCGTCACGCACTGTTCGCCCGTTCCAGTGCTCACGCCGAACGACGACTTCTTGTCGCCGCACAAGCCGGGGTAGAACGCATACTTGTTGTACAGTTGCACAATGAGCAGCGTCACGACCACGGTGAGCACCACCGCGGCAACGAGCTGAATCGTTGTTTTGTTCATCGTTTTTTTATAATGGATACACATCTTTTTTTCGACACGCACGTGCTCCGTCGAAAACCATACGAAACGTCGGCGGAATGTCTTCTCCGCTCACCGCGACCCCTCCCCCCCCCTCCCCTGGGGGATGTGTGACTTTCGGCAGTCTGCCACACGCACACTCGAATTTCCAAAATGAACGCCGTTCAGTTCCACGACCTTCTGGCCTTCTTTGGCTACACCTTCATGCTGATCGTCGGATCGCTGATGGCACCGCAAGCACACATCGGAATCTTCGGATGCCCGACAGTGCGTCTGATCGACGAGCTTGTGTCGAACGGCGAAATCGACGGAGCCGTGCGCGAGCACTATGTCGACATGCTCGCTTTGTTTAAGACGACGCTCGCGAGGCTCGTGCAGGTACGTACGAATGCGACGATCGCGACCTACGTGTACGACTCGCAGATCGCGAGCGCCTCGGCGGTCTCGCAGATGGAGATTGTGCTGGGGCGCGCGGCCTCTGCGCGCGGGCTGCCGTACCTCCTTCTCACGGCGCACCGCGCGGTGGCGGTCATGTCGGCGCTCCGCCTGGCTCCCGTGTCCGGGGAGCAGGACCTGGCGAATGTGTTTGTTCAGAACCACGACGGTGTCATGTGCCGCGTGCTCACTCTGGCCATGGATGTTTTCCCACCGGGCCTGGAGGATCCGCGCGAGCGGCTGCACTTTGCGCTGGCGGTGAACTCCGTGCGCGACTGCCTGCGCATCGGGAACATCTGCCGTACCCAGCTGGACATGCGCACCTCCGACGACATCGCGGACGTGCTGTCGCTGCTGCTGACGGGGCGCACGTGTGTGCGCAACACGGATTTCCCGCTGTGTACGTGCGCGTCGGACGTGTTCCGCATGTACAGCATCATCGCCTGTCGTGTGACCCTGCGTCCTTCCGCGGCGCTGCGACGCCGCTTAGCGCGGGAACCCGTGGGCGCGATCCGTCCGCTTGCGGCCCCGGCGACGGCGATGGAGTGTTTGCTCGCGGTGCAGCGCGCGAGTCCCGCGCTTGCGCACCTCGCTCCGCACGTGGCGGCGATGGTTGCGGCGTAAAGGGTGTTCCATGTAAAATATAAAAATCAAATGTCGACAGACGCCGTGTGGATTCAGTTCCTGGAGGAGCGCGGGGCTCGGGATGCAGAGCGGTACGTCCGGTTCATCGGTGCGCACAAGAACGCAAGAGTCGCGCAAAAAGCCTATGAGAATCAAGACTACCATGTATCCTTTGGTACATGGAAGTGTTCTGCCGACTTTGCCACGCAAGCGTCGGGGAGGGATCGTTGCATTTACAAGGCCGTGTTTGGTCGGACGTTTCGCGATCTTCTGTGGGAGATTGCGGAAGACCACATTCTCGATAACGAGAAACGCGTGTATTTGATGGAATACTATGCGGACTTTTAGGTGGCCGAAAAAATTTGTGGAAAGCTATTCAATAAATGCCGTATCTGTACGTAAAAACCAGATCGAAAAAGTCCAAGAAAGCAAAAAAGGCGAAGAACGGGTTGCGCAAGAAGGCGGTGGAGATGCTCTTGTACGTCGCGCACTTGGCCGACGAACACGTGCGGATCCGTGCGTTTGCGAAGACGCTTGCGGGAGACGTGCACAATCTGAAGAGTCAGAAAGACCTCGAAGAAAACGTGTACAAGGCGCGCCATCTTGCCGACATGGTTCTGGATCTGATCAAGGAGCATGACTACTCCGACAGCTCCGTTGCGCAGATTGAGAAGCGCACAAGACTCGCAGAGGCGACGCACGACGCGGTCAAGTACACGACGGAGCTCGTGAGAGTTCCGAAGGCCAATAAGATTTCCAAGGGACGCGGCGGGTACAAGCCGGAGTGGGTCAAGAAGCCGAAGAAAACAAGGGGGATGCACAACCCGTGGGTGTGGAAACAGGTTCACGCACCACAGCCAAAGTTTGTGGCGCCTTGGGAACAGAAGAAGCGGAAGACGCTGTGGTACGAAAAGAAGGGGTCGTCGGCGCGCGAGAGGTCGAACGACGACGTCGTGATCGTCAGCGATTCGATGGAAGCCAAGCGGAAAACGCGCGTGACGCCAAAGGGCGGAAATCTAAACTACTGGGACAAGCTACAGGGGCAGGGACATAAGATGACGCAAGTTGGACGCAAGTACACGGTGAACTGGCGAAAAAACCGTACATCGCAACGCAAAAAGTCACCGGAGGTCGTTGAGATCGACAACGACTAACTTTTTTGCGGCTGGTACATGAAAAAAACAAAATGCGCGCACGACTCCGTCGAACCCCCGACGGACCCAAGAAGTTTGTCGTCATCCTGGAAGAAGACGACGGCTCACAGCACACGATTCGCTTTGGCCAGCTGGGCGCGAGCGACTACACGATCCACAAGGACTACGACCGGATGCTGAGGTATCTCCACCGCCATTCGTATCCCGAGGACTGGCGCGGGTCCAAGCGGCCCGACAGTGTCGTGTCGACACGTGAGGACTGGGACGATCCTTATCACCCGGGTTTCTGGAGCCGCTGGCTCTTGTGGAGCCGTCCGACGCTTCGGGAGGCCAAGGAGGTCATTACGCGAAAGTTCGGGATCCGTTTCCAGAGAGGGTAGAAAAAAACACGTAGAATATTGCAAAGTATAGTCCTCGCTTGTGGACATTGGGGGACACGGATGAAAAGGGAGAATGGAACATTTCGATCGAATTCTCCTCAGCAAGGATTCGATTGAGACCGTGTACGACATTGCGAGACGTGAGCTCACGGAAGAAAACGTGCGACTCGTGTGTTTATATTTTGCGTGCATCTCTGGATCATCGCACGCACGTAAAATTCTGCGCGTGCTCGTCGGTGATCATTGTCACATGACTTCCCGCAAGAATGGTTCTGCGTACCGTGTGAGCCTCATTTTCCTCGTTGGATTCGCGCGACGCGTCGGTGCCAAGTACGGCGACGAACACTATCTCACGCGACTCTGTGTTCTCGTGTCTCATCTGTATTCATGGCGGCACCACTCGTTTTGGAAGAAAACGCAGAGTGAAAATCCCACGTTTACGACGAAGCCCGACGACGCGCTCCTCCACATGCACCCCGATGCGGATCTCGTGGATTTCTACGGGACGTTCCGCGTTGTGTTCGGATAGTAGATGATAGCTATGTGATGATAGCCCCTAAAATATTTGTATTGATGTAAATAAAAAAACACGGATGGCTAATTTGTATCCATCAGAAATACGTGCGGATGCAGGTATTTACACGGTTTATACGGATCCAAGAACTATGCAGCTCCCTCCATACTTTCTCGCAAGCACGCATGATCACGACGACATCATGTCGGTAGAGCAACGGGCAGCTATAATTTCCTATTTATTACTCTATAATCGAGTGCAACTTCATCACCCGGCAATTGACGACATTCCATTTCCTGAGGGGGATACGTATAGATACAATCAACAGGTTTCACAACGTTTAGCAGAGCGGTGGGCAGCAGGAGAACGTATAAATCCTGTAGTAGCTTTTCCGGAATCAAATGGTATAAGGAGAACAGCCACGGAGGAGTATATGAGCCGTGATGTCATTACGTTATATGGTGGTACTCAATTTCCATCATCATTATTCGGATCTCGTATTATTCATCCATCCGTGAGTGAACGGGAGGCCTACCGAGCGCTCGGTAGGCCTATGCCACCCAGACCGACACTTTTCAGATTTACAGATTTGGAAGTTCAACAATACATACAATGTGTGCTTGAGCATGGAAGAGAAGCTGGAAGAGTTTTGTTTTTCAATTACTTAGCATGGATTCAGTCTCCCAATGTGAATAGTGAGTTCGAACTGTTTGCATGTAGGCAAACGATAACTGTGGATATTACAGCAGGCATGCGGCGCGGCCCGGTTCCTGACGAAATAATTCGCCATATTCGGGGATTTTTACCCACCACAAGAGTTGATATGGCGAGATGCTTACGTCGCTACAACAAAGATATTTATTATGAATATTTCAAGAATTTTATTCGACGCGTGAGTGGGAAACGTGACGATGAAATTCATTGGCCAACTGTGCATTCTGCGTATGAGATTATTGCGGCGAATCTGGAACACCAGATTCGTGTCAAAGAGGAAGCGACGAGGGACAGACGTTCTTACGGTGACGATGAAAATCCTGCCAAACGTCAGAATGTGACGACGACGAAATTCGGAAAGCCGCGTATCTCGAAGCGTGCATTTGTAAACAAGTACTGTAAGAAGCGCGGATGCACAACTGCGTACGCCATCGCAAAGTACAACATGTGTGTAATGTAATCAATCAATCAATCAATCAATCATTCATTCCTTTGGACGAAGGATCTTCTGGACGCAGTGGTTCGCTTTAAAGTCCTGAAGAATCATACGGACCAAATCGATCCCGACGCTGTCGTCAAAGTCCCCCGCCGTGTTCTTGTTATAAATTGCGTACAAAGGATCGCGCACGTCCCGCGACTTGACTTTTGCACGAACGTCTTTGAACAGGGTGCTCGTGAGATATTTTGTGTACATTTTCAGAAAAGAGCGGGCCTTGGGTTCGTTGTAAGCTTGAATGACGTCCTTCCAGAGCTTCCAGGTCGACAAGAGGAAGAACAGGATGTCGTTGTGGCTGTGGACTCCGTGTGCGTTTTTCGAGCGCGACGTGTCGATGTACAGGGCTTGTTTCGCGACACGGACGTTGTCCCGCACGGACTCGAAGGAAGACATGCCGAAGTCGATGATGTAGCTCTGGACCGGCGGGCATTCGGACGGAGTCCTCTCGACGGCGACGTTGTTCATCTTGAGGTCGCCGTGGATAAAGTTGAATTTCTTGCGCAGCCACGCGATCGTGCGGGTCACTTGGTACAAGCAGAGGCAGAAGATTTGATCCGACGGTGACCTTTCGAGGTACTCGTCGAGCATCTCATCGACCCGTTCCGTCACAATGACGATACCTTCCCGATTGTCGCGCGCGACCGTGTAGACCTCCGGGATCCGTGCGTAGTGCCGTCGTTTTTCGGGCGCGAGCTTGTTCAAAAAGTTTGTCAGCTTGTGGTGCAGCACAACCTGCATGGCGGCTTCGGTGAGGAGGTCGCGGATCTCGTCCGCGTCCGGACGTTTTCGGATGAGAATGAGGGCGATCTTTCCTTGTTCCCCCCGCACAGGAAAGGCCGCCTTCGATCCACCCTCGGCAGTTTTCGAAGTACGGACCACGTCCACGACGTCGTCCGAGACAAAGTCAGACTCCTTTTTCGACCGTAGGTATTCCACGGCGCGTCTGTACATTCTTTTTGGAATGGACACACAAAAACTTTTCGTAAGGTGCTTCCGACAAGAATCTACAAGAATCTCACAGCCAATCATCCGGCCTAAGGGGGACCCCACGCTCCGACATAAAAAGACGGACACAAATGTCTGGCAAACTTGCGAAGAAACTCGAGCAGCGCGAGCACGTTCTGCACCGTCCGGACACGTACATCGGCACGGTTCGCTATGGCGAGACCGAGCGTCTCGTGGCGGACTTTGTGGACGCTCCTGCGGCGGCCGCGGAGGGCGAGGAGTCTCCTGCGAAAAAAGTGCAAGCGAACATGTCCGTGCGGATCCATGAGCGCACCGTGCAGTTCTGCCCGGGTCTGACGCAGCTCTTCCTGGAGATTTTGAACAACGCGCGCGACCGCACGGTTGCGACGGACGCGGAAGTTCGTTGTTCACGCATCGACATACACGTGAACCGCGAGACCGGTGAGCTCTCCGTGTCGAACAACGGCGACTCCGTTCCAGTGCAGATGCACCCCGAGCACGGCGTGTACAACCCCGAGCTCATCTTCGGTCACCTCCTGACCTCGACGAACTACGACGACAACGAGCGGCGCATCGCCGGCGGTCGCAACGGCTTCGGCGCGAAGCTGACGAACATCTTCTCCACGCGGTTCACGGTCGAGTGCCTCGACGCGCGCTGCCAGCGGTCGTACCGCCAGACGTGGACCGCGAACATGTCCGCCAAGACGGCGCCGGAGGTCGTCGAAGGCGTGCGGGGCCGTGCGTACACGCGCGTGTCGTGGGTGTTCGACCATGCGCGCTTTGGCAAGCGGAGCTCTGCGGAGCTCCTTGATGAGGACTTCATGGCCGTCGTGCGCAAGGCGGTGGTGGACGTGGCCGCGACGGTCGGCACGAAGGTCACGGTGACCTTCAACGGCCGCGAGATCCCCTGCGACAACCTCACCAAGTACGTGGACTGCTTCCCGGCGCTCCACGAGTCGCCCTCCAAGCTGTACTTTGCGGCAGACAACGGCCGCTGGAAGGTGGCGGTATGCACGCTGCCCGAGGATGACACGTCGGGGTTTCGGTGCGTGTCGTTTGTGAACGGCATGTGCACGACGCTCGGTGGCACGCACGAGAACCACGTGCTCTACCAGATCACCGACGCGATTACCGCGGCGGTGCGCGCACAGGCCAAGGGCGCGGACAAGGAGCTCGTGGAGGGCGCGCGGAACCTGACGACCCTCATCAGGGGCCGCATGTGGGTCTTCGTGGACGCGTGCATCGAGAACCCCGAGTTCACGTCCCAGACCAAGGAGTGTCTGAAGAGCCCGGTGCGCGATTTCGGGTCGGCGTGCGACTTTTCCGACGGGTTCGTGCGCAAGCTCCGCGCGCTCGAGGTCGCGGGCCAGGTGCTCGACGCGCTGCGCGGTCGGTCCGCGCGGGCCCTGAAGAACACCGACGGGCGCAAGGTCGCGCGACTGACCGGCATCCCCAAGTACGAGTCGGCTGCGTGGGCGGGCACTGCGCGCGCCGCGAAATGTCTCCTCATTCTCACCGAGGGTGATTCCGCGAAGGCGACGGCGGTGGCGGGCCTCAAGGGCCGTACGGACCGCGAGCGCTTCGGCGTGTTCCCGCTGCGCGGCAAGATCATCAACGTGCGCAACGCGTCGGCGGGTGACCTGCAGAAGTGCCAGGAGTTCGTCAACCTGAAGCAGATTCTCGGTCTGCAGCAGGACAAGACGTACGAATCGGACGCGGACCGTCGGACCCTGCGCTACGGCGGGATCATCGTGATGACCGACCAGGACACGGACGGCTTCCACATCAGCGCGCTGGTGCAGAACATCTTCGCGACTTTCTGGCCGCACCTGCTGCGCACGGGGTTCGTGCACGGGCTCCCGACGCCCGTCGTGAAAATCTCCAAGGGCACCCAGACGATCCCGTTCTACACGGTGCCCCACTTCGAGCGCTGGCTGTCCGAGCAGCCCGACGGCGCCCGCGGGTGGAAGATCAAGTACTTCAAGGGTCTCGGAACCTCGACGTCCGCCGAGGCCGTCGAGTACTTCCGCAGCTTCAAGCTCGTGCAGTACGTCGCGCACGACCACGGCATCCTCGGCGCCGTGACGGCCGGTGCGGGAGCCGGAGCGGGAGCTGGCGCGGTCGAAAGCCCGTCGCGTCTGGGCACGGACGAGCTCATGGCGCGGCTGTTCAGCGACGACCACACGGACTACCGCAAGGAGTGGGTGCGCGCGTACGACCCTCGTGCGGTGGACGTGGACCCCACGCAGGGCCGGATGACCATCGCGGACTTCATGGGCAAGATGTACATCCAGCACGCGTCGGATAACCTGCAGCGCACGATCCCGAACGTCATCGACGGACTGAAACCGTCCCAGCGCAAGATCCTGTTTGGCTGCTTCGAGGAGGGGCTGGACCGCGGCACCAAGGAGATGAAGGTCGCGCAGCTCGGCGCGGCGGTGGCCAAGACCACCAACTACCACCACGGTGAGGCGTCGCTGATGGAGGCGATTGTGAACATGGCGCAGGACTTTGTCGGCGCGAACAACATGAACCTCCTGGTCCCGTCGGGTCAGTTCGGCACCCGTCTGATGGGCGGCAAGGACGCCGCCAGCCCGCGTTACATCTTCACACGCATCGCGGACATTGCGCTCAAGGTGTTCCGCAAGGAGGACAACGACATCCTCGAGCGCGCCGAGGACGACGGCGACCTCGTGGAGCCCACGGTGTACATCCCGATCATCCCGATGGTGCTCGTCAACGGAGCCGACGGCATCGGTACGGGCTTCTCGACCACCCTGCCGCCCGCGAACCCGCGCACGATCCTCGAGAACGTCCGTCGGATGATCCGCGGGGGCCTGAGCGTCCCGCTGGAGCCGTACATGCCGTGGTGGCGCGGATTCACGGGCACGGTCACCAAGATCTCCGACGCGCGCTTCCAGGTGTCGGGGCGCTTCGAGATCTCCGGCGCGCAGGTGCGGATCACGGAGCTGCCGATCGGCACGTGGACGAGCCCCTACAAGGAGTTCCTGGACGCGCAGGTCAAGG
>JACCEA010172505.1_pt1 | contig 19186 bp, 17 predicted proteins | sample 7449851 | NCBI WGS metagenome assembly JACCEA01 (sample SAMN15323453, study PRJNA562643) | freshwater metagenome | isolation source: river surface water | place: USA:Blue River Watershed | collected 2017-08-18
ACGCGTTATCAATTGACCCCGCAATTCCCTATCTCGCTGGCACGTTGCTCCATGTCAATATGCAGCAATGCAAGTGGGGTGATTATCAATCCCGCTTAGAGGCGTTGTTGCGCGATTTAGAGGCGGGCCAGCCAGTTTGCCTACCTTTTCCATTGCTGTCTCTCACCGATGATGTTGTTTTGCATAAGCGGGTGGCACAAGCGTGGATTGACTCAGCGCACAAAAGGGCTCGCGCTGCGTGGGTTCCTAAAGAGCGCCCGGCGAACACAAAGCTCAAAATTGGATATTTTTCTGGTGATTTTTGTAATCATCCCGTCGCCTATTTGACGGCGGGATTGTTTGAAGCACACGATCGTTCTCGGTTTGAGATCTTCGCATTTTCGTTCGGGCCTGATACGCAAGATGAGATGCGCTTGCGTCTAGAAAAAACCTTCGATCACTTTCTGGATGTGAAGGACTGTACAGATTCACAACTGATCACGCGTGCGCGTGAGTGCGATCTTGATATCGCGGTTGACTTGACGGGTTTGACCAAGGGATGTCGCCCTGGTGTATTTTTGGCCCGAGTCGCACCGATTCAAATGAGCTATCTGGGCTACCCCGGTACGACGGGTATCCCGGAGATGGACTATGTCTTGGTGGATAAGACGATTGCTGAACCGGCGGATGCTGAGCACTACACTGAAAAATTCATCAGGCTCCCCCATAGCTACCAAGCAAATGACCCGGGCCGCAAACCGTCCGAGCGCGTTTTTTCCAGAGACGAGCTCGGCCTGCCTGCTACGGGTTTTGTGTTTTGCTGCTTTAACAATAATTACAAGATCAATCCAGTTATGTTCGATTGCTGGATGCGAATTTTGCAATCAGTTCCTGGGAGCGTATTGTGGCTTCGCGAGGCAACTGCACAGACTGCGCAGAACCTGAGAGCCGCTGCGCAAGAGCGGGGCGTCGATGGTGCGCGACTTGTTTTTGCCAGTCGAATTGAATCAATGAGCGATCATTTGGCGCGGCAGCGTGTTGCTGATTTGTTTATTGATGCGTTGCCCTATAACGCTCACACAACAGCCAGCGATGCGCTCTGGGCTGGCGTACCTGTGCTGACTTGCAAAGGACGTTCCTATGCGGGACGAGTGGGTGCCAGTCTCCTATTGGCGCTTGATCTTAAAGAGCTGATCACGAGCGATTTGGAGGGGTATGCGCAAGCTGCCATCGCGTTAGCGAAAGATCCTGCTCGGCTAGCTGCGCTTCGCGTCAAGCTGCAGCAACAATTGCTCTCTGGCTCATTGTTTGACATCAAGAGCTTTACGCGAAGTCTAGAGCAAGCCTTTCAGCTAGCGACCGAACGGAAGGTATCTAACCTGCCGAACGATCACTTTGATATCGATGATTAGCGTGCTTTCTCGGGAAAAGGTAGTGGTTTACCGGCCGGAATAGGCTCTTCGCCTAGGCTTAGCAACATGGCAATCGTCACATAAGTGCCACTGACCGCGATGAGGTCAACAAGTTGTTGTTCGCCCAGCACTTCTTTAGCGTGGTTGAATAGTTCGTCGCTGATTTCATGGGTTTTGGTCATCGTCATGCACACGTCATAGACCGCTGCTTCGTCGGGCTGCATGTTGCGTGGTCGAATATTTTCTTTGAGATCGTCTGCGACGTGGGCGGGTAAACCGTTGCGCAACGCGATTGGGTAGTGCGCAAACCACTCAACTTGGGATGTCCAGATTCGCGCTTGTATCAGAATCGCAAATTCGTTGAGACGCATGGGGAGTGATGAACCAAAGCGCAAATAGTCCAACAAGCGTTTGATGCGATCGGCAAATATAGGGCTGCGCAACATGACGTTGTAGGGGCCGCCTAAGCCAATGCTGGAAATGTCAAGAATTTCCTTTGCGAGGCCGACTGACTCTGGAGCAACCGTCTCGAGGGTGAGCTGGGAGAAACGCTTTGATGTAAAGGTCGTCATGTGTCGTCCGAAAAAAATAGTTAATTGAGTGGTTTTTACTTTTTTTGCTACTTAATGCTAGTTTGAGTTTTGCTCAATAAAGACTGATATTCCAACGATTCAGCTGCAAGTCGTGTCCGCATCTCTTGTGGAGATGAGGTTTGGACTTCCATACCTTGGGCATTTAACTTCTCATAGAATGCTGGCGTGCTCGTGGCTTTTTTGATTGCAGCGTTCAGCTTCGCAATAGTTGGCTCGGGCGTTTGAGCAGGTGCAATCACACCCTGCCAAGTGTATGCCTGATATCCAGGCAGGAATTCAGACACGCTTGGGGTGTCAGGCGTTGCGACGCCCCGCTTTTGCCCTGTGGTTGCGACCATGATTAGGCGCCCATGCTTGATGTGATCAGTATTGCCAACCATCGATGTAAACATAATGTCGACACGGCCGGCAAGTAGGTCAATCAGGGCAGGTCCAGCTCCCTTATAGGGGACGTGCGTGATATCAATATTTGCGGCACTACGAAATGCCTCGCCTGCTAAATGCTGGGCTGAGCCATTACCGGATGAGGCAAAATTAATTTTGCCAGGATTGGCTTTTGCGTATTGCACAAGCTCTGAAACAGATTTGATATTCAGGCTTGGTGATACAAGCAGTGCGAGGGGTTGGATCGTGGTGAGCGAAATATGCGAGAAATCTTTAATCGGATCGTAAGTGGGTCCGTTGTGTAGAAGTGGTGTGATGATAAAAGCGTTTGTACCGAACAGCAGGGTGTAGCCATCTGCCGGTGCGCGTCGGACTGAGTCTGACCCAACGAGTGTCCCACCTCCCGCCTTGTTTTCAACGATGACGGATTGGCCGAGGATCTGGGTAAGCTCTTGCGCCAACATCCGCGCAACAATATCGGTTGCACCACCTGGCGCATATGCGACGACCAGTCGTAACGGCTTGTCGGGAAATTCACGTGTCTGGCTGCGTGCGCTAAAGGAAATTGCGCAGGCGAGTAGCCCCAGACAGACAATAAGTGCTGCGCGTTTCATGACGAGCTCCCTGAAGTGAACATAATTGGATGGGCGGTGCCCTTTTCACCGTAAAGGCGAGTTGCCATAACTTGGCATCGTTCGATGTATCGATGCTCATGCGGCTCGTAGTCTGCTACAGCATTGTGGGTCGTACCGATGTTGTCCCACATCAGTAGCGAATTCTTCTTCCACGCATAGGTGTATAAGAACTTGTCCTGTAGTTGGTGCGCAAATAGAAAATCAAGGGTTGTCTTACTCTCGTCTTCCGACATATCGCTAATGTGCATTGCGTAGCCGGGGTTGGCGTACAGCACTTTTTTTCCGGTAATCGGGTGAGTGAGTACAGCGGGATGCACAGAAGGGGGGCGTGCCTGTCGCTCGCGATCGCTGAGCGCAGGTCGAGTACTTCCAGGTCTCGCACGCATCATTTCCCAAAACTTATTGAAATCATGGGTGATGGTTTTGTTTGCGAGCGTTTGTTTCAACTCAAGAGGCAGTTGTTCATACGCCGCATGCATGTCTCGGAATTGCGTTGCACCCAAGGGTCTTCCGTTTCTGTGTGGAATGGTCGTACCGTACAGGACGTTCGCAAGTGCAATCATCTTGGCGTATGACATGTCGGTGTGCCAGGATTGGCCCGCATCTTTTAGCCCCACCGCTTGGCCATCTTTCGTCATGTTCGACAGAATCATCACCTCGGGATGGCCGTTCGCCTGTGCTCTGCCTCCCGGGCTTATATAGAGCTCTCCAAATCGCTCGCTAAATGATTTGAGTTGACTGGTTGAGAGGTGCTGCTCGGGGAACTCCAATACCCCATGGGCGCCCAACGCATGCATTAGCGTATCGACCTCGCTGTCTTTAAGGCTGATTGATAAATCAAGCTCAAGGATGCGTGCACCCATTGTGTTGGAATTCGGTTCTATGATCATATCAGTCTCAGGAAAATCACTATGCCGAGCATAACTCCGGAACGCCCGGAAACGAAGAGGTTGCGTAGGTCGCTTTTTGTGCGCTGCATTAAGGAAAAGGTAGGCTCGACTGGAAGACGACAGGTGCTTGGTTAGCCTCGGTCTGTGACGCGAGATTTGACGCACGGACTCCTAGAAGCCGTATGCGCTGCTCTAATGGAACGCGCTTGAGGCATTCTGTAGCGGCCTTTCTAATCAATTCCCCGGTCGAGATAGCGTTTGTCAGCGTGATGTCTCTGGTTATGACTTGAAAATCTGAAAATTTAATTTTGATTCCAATCGTCTTTGATACATAGCCTTTCCGTGTCAAGTCCTCTGACAGTCTCAAGCAGAGTTTGGTAAATGCCTCGGATAGCGATGCTCGGTCATGTTTTGGGTGTAAGTCTCTCTCGAAGGTTGTCTCCCTGCTGATTGATTTAGGCTCTGACCATGTCACGACAGGACGGTTATCAATGCCATGGGCGGCCTCGTGCATCCACATGCCGGTGGCTCGGCCGAAATGGGCAACCAATAAGTCGGGAGCAGCCGCAGCAAGCTCACCCACGGTCACAATTCCCAGCGTGCCGAGCTTCTCGTTCGCTTTGGGTCCGATGCCATTAATCTTCTTTGCGGGAAGCGGCCAAATTCGCTCGGCTAATTGCTCGATGGGCAGGATGGTTAGGCCATTGGGCTTGTCCAAATCTGAGCATATTTTTGACAGAAGCTTGTTTGGGCTAACGCCGATTGAGCAGCTCAGTCCTGTCGCTTCAAGGACGCGCGCTTTGATTCTTTGAGCGATCGTGAGTGTGTCTTCTTTGTGATCACTGAGATCGATATAGATTTCATCGATGCCGCGATCCTCAACTGAGGGTGCGATCTCGGCAACGGCACGCTTAAACAGTTGGGAATAGTGTCGGTAGGCTTCGAAGTTTGCCGGTAACAATATGGCGTCTGGTGCAAGCAGGGCAGACTTCATTAAGCCCATACCGGAAAAAACGCCTAGTGCGCGAGCCTCATAAGTCGATGTCGTCACAACTCCGCGCCCGGCGTAGTCTTTAAGTCGTGGAAATTGCTCAATGCCTGCGGAGGTATTCGGGGCGGGTGCGCTCGCGCTTCTGCCGCCCACAACCACCGGGTGACCCCGAAGCTCTGGGTAGCTCAATAGCTCAACTGACGCAAAAAAAGCGTCCATATCCAAGTGAGCAATTCGGCGTCCATGCATCATGACTCAAGTTTAGGTGAATCCTCCACTTGTGGGTGGTTAGGGGCCTACTCTTTGGAGGGTTGAGCGTACTTTTTATAGGCTGATTAAAATAGCCGCAAAACATCCTTAAATGTATTGTCGCCGGAACTAAAGAAATGAGCGCAAACGCAGCACCAACATCAACGAATAACCTGCACATCGCAGCATTCCATGCGATGCCGACGCCACAGGCAGTTCAGGCCAAGTTTCCGTTAACAGAGGCGGCCGCCCGAACGGTAGCAAGTGGTCGAGCAGAACTCGTTCGCATCCTCAAAGGTGAGGATAAACGGCGCTTCGTTGTAGTCGGTCCGTGTTCCATTCATGATCCGGTTGCCGGAATGGATTACGCGCGCAGACTCAAAGCGCTCGCAACCGAAGTCTCGGATGTATTGATGATTGTGATGCGAGTCTATTTTGAAAAGCCACGTACGACAGTTGGCTGGAAGGGTTACATCAATGACCCGCACATGGACGATACGTTCCGTATCGACGAGGGGATGGTGCTTGCTAGGCAATTTTTATTGAGTGTAAATGAACTGGGTCTGCCCGCTGGCACCGAGGCATTGGATCCAATCTCACCCCAGTATTTAGGTGACTTAGTCGCGTGGAATGCGATTGGTGCGCGTACAACAGAGTCCCAAACACATCGTGAGATGTCCTCAGGCCTGTCCACGCCCGTTGGATTTAAGAATGCAACAAATGGCGAGGTGGGTGTAGCGGTCAATGCCATTCTGTCTGCTTCCAGACCGCATCGATTCTTGGGGATCTCGGGTGACGGCCAAGTGTCAATTGTGCACACGACAGGTAACCCTTATGGCCACTTGGTGCTCAGAGGTGGAGATGGTCGCCCCAACTACGACACAGTATCCATCGCTCTGGCAGAAGAGGGCTTGAAGAAGGCAAAGCTCATACCCAACATCGTGGTCGATTGCTCACATGCGAATAGCTACAAGAAGCCCGAATTGCAGCCTTTAGTGATGTCGGATGTGGTGAGTCAGATTGTGGCTGGAAATCGCTCTGTAGTCGGCGTCATGATTGAGTCCAATATCGCGGCTGGCAACCAGTCCATACAAGCCGATCGCAGCAAAATGACATATGGCTGTTCAGTGACAGATGGCTGTGTCGATTGGGACACGACGGCGACAATGATTCGAGAAGCCGCCGAGCGTTTACGCGGAGTGCTTGCTTAAAGCGACTACCCGTTAGTCGAAGCCGTAGAGTTCCGCTGGGTTGGTGACGAGTATCCGGTTGATTGCTGCTCCGTCGTCCGTCCAACGAGTCATCAGATCGAGTAATTTTGCGTCATCGGGCTTAATGGTTTCAGTCGGGTGCGGCCAGTCGGTTCCCCATACGAGCCGTTCAGGCGCAGTCCTAATCCAGTGTTTCGCAACGGCATCGATGTCACGAAACTGACCCTCTTCACCAACCTGACTGTCTAGGTAGGGGCCAGAGAGCTTTACCCAGGTCCGTCCGCGATCAATTAGTTTGCGCATGAGTTCGACCGCTGGATGGTTGATACCTGCAGGTTGAGGCAATCTCGCCATGTGGTCGATGACGATCCGTGAGGGTAAGCGTTCGAGCATCGCTGCGTGCTCAATGAATTGATCAGCAGTCCAATGCAGTTGTAAGTGCCAACCATAAGGCTCAATACGGTGCGAAAGCTCCTCGACCATATCGAAGCTCGCAGCCGCATGTGTTGGGGTGTATAGCGAAAAACGAATTCCCCGCACTCCCGCTTTATCTAATTCCCGTATCTGAGTATCGGTTGCGTCTGTACGCAGCACAGCTACGCCGCGCGCATTCTCGATACCAAGCTGCGCGATTGCATCGACAGTGACACGGTTATCGACGCCGTAACTGCGTGGTGTCACGATGATCGCGCGTGTCGTTCCTAATCTTTTTTGCAGTTGGCGGTACTCGTTAACAGTCGCTTTCTCTAAGGCGTGAGCCGCGTCGACAACGGTTGGAAAACGTGGGTCGTAGATATGCAGATGCGAGTCGCATGCTTGCGCAGGTACCTGCAGAGCAGGGCGGTGGGTGCCGGCTGTGTTCGGAATATTCATTTCTTCTTAGGCTGCTGTCGCAACCGTTTTACCTCGGCGCGGATCAGTTCGGTGTGCTGACCAAGCGTTGGTGCTGCGAAGGGGTCAGGTCCTGGCGTGCGACTAAAGCGAAGTGAGCGTTTTAGACCACGGTACCGACCAACGACAGGATGTTCAAAGGTTGTAATCATGTCTTGGCTTTGGACTTGCGGATGGTCAAACATGTCTTCAACGCTACGAGCCGCAGAGCAGGGAACCTCCTCGCCGAAGATGCTTTCCCATTCAAGTGCTGTCTTATGGCTAAGTGCGCGGTGAATGATTGGTACGATTTCAGCTTGATGCATAGCACGCTTGCGTACGGTGTCGTAACGCTCGTCCGCAGACAGTTCGCTTAAGCCCAGTTTTTGACATAACGCGTTCCAGAAGTGCGGGGTGTTGGCAGAAATGTACAGATAGCCAGCCTTCGTTGGATGCAGACCTGTAATTCCACCCGAGCGCATGTCGCGACCTACATCCCGCCCCTCGTTCTCCGCCCAGACGAGCCGAGCGGATTGCAGTGTCATCGCGGCAGACAATAAGGAAACACTCACGAATTGTCCCTCGCCCGAGCGCTCTCGCTCAAAAAGAGCCGATGAGACCGCGCCAGCAACGAGAGCAGAAGCGTAATAGTCGACGATAGATCCATACAAGATCTCTGGAGGACCATCTTTTTTGCCCTGCAGCGTACACATCCCAGTCATTGTCTGTAGGACTTGATCAAATCCTGCTTTATCTTTAAGCGGGCCCGTTTCACCGTAGCCGCTGACTGCGCAGTAAATCAGTTTGGGATTAAGTGCCTTGAGCTGGTCGTAACCGATCCCAATACGCGGTGCCACAGTTGGTCGGAAATTGTGTACCAACACATCAGCGCTTTCAATCAAGGTCAGCAGCGTGGCGAGGTCGTCAGCTTGCTTGACGTCAAGGACTGCGGATAGTTTGCTTCGATTGACGCCCAAGAACGCTCTGCTTTCTGATTCGAGCGTCGAGGGGTACTTGCGTAAGTTATCACCTATGGGCGGTTCGATCTTGATGATCTCGGCGCCTTGGTCTGCTAGCAGTGAGCAGGCGTAGGGGCCCGCAATGTAGGCTGACATATCCACGACACGCACGCCGGACAGTGGCCCTGATGCGCCTCGGCGGGAGGGGAGTTCGGACTGCGCTTGCGAGGATTGAGTTTTCATACTCCGTCCTTAATCTGCTTGGATGTTGGCGTTTTGCGCAATCGTTTTCCAGCGCTCGAGTTCAGCTGCCAAATGGTTTGCAAACGCATCTGAACTCATTGCGACCGGAGAGGCTCCTTCTTTGACAAAAAACGACTTCATTGCCTCGGAGGTGATGATCTGGTTAATCGCTTTGTTGAGTTTATCGACGACTGGCTTCGGTGTACCTGCTGGTGCGAGGACACCCCACCAAAGATCCACGGCTGCTTTCGGATAGCCTGATTCTTTGAGTCCGCGGATCTCCGGTGCGACCTCCGAGCGTTCTACCGTCGTAACAGCTAGAGCACGAATCTTTTCCGCCTTTACCTGTGACAACAAGGAGGGTGCGCTCGCGATGATCATGTCGATTTGTCCGCCGAGTAAGTCGGTCACAGCAGGCCCCATGCCTTTGTAAGGCACATGGGTCATTTTGATATCGGCCGCCTCGGCGAGGAGCTCGGAGGCGAATTGGTTAATGCTACCCACACCAGAGGTTCCGTAGTTGAGTTTTCCTGGATTGGCCTTTGCGAATTTGACAAGGTCCTCCAGCGTCTTGTACGACGTGCCATTACCCACTGTGATCAACATCGGCCCCTTGGCCAACATGGCGACGGGTGTAAAACTTTTAATCGCGTCGTACTGAAGATTTTTGCGGACTGCGGCACCGGTTGTAAATGTGGAAGACAGCACCACTAAGGTGTATCCGTCTGGCGCTGCTTTGGCTAACAAAACGTTTGCCAGAATACCGCCTGCTGCGGGTTTGTTTTCTACGACAACTGATACGCCAAGAACTTCTTGTAGCTGTTTGCCGATTACGCGTGCAAATATGTCGTTTGAACCACCCGGCGCACTGCCAACGAGGAGCGTGATGGGTTTAGTGGGGAAGTCTGTCTGAGCGCTAGCTGCTCCCATCACTGTTGCAAACAAGAGTGTGGTGAGTGCACGCACATATTTTGTCGAAATAAACATCGTTTTTTTTCCTTGATGAGTGTCGGGCGTATTAGGATATCAAGCCCATGCTTTTCGCATTGGCCACAAGCGCTTGCGCGCTCCTTAGAAAAGGTGGATCGATCATTTTTCCATCTACAACGTAGGCGCCAACGCCATCCGCTTCAGCTTGCGCGGCAGCTTCCAATACACGCAATGCGTGTGCGATCGCTTCGTCACTGGGCCTGAAGGCCTCGTTTGCCATGGCCACTTGGCTCGGATGAATACATGTCTTGCCGGTATAACCGAGGCGTGCAGCGAAACCTGCTTCGTGTTTGAAACCATCCGTATTTTTGATGTCGGCGTAAGCGGCATCAAAAGCGGCGACACCCGCTTCGGCGGCCGCCATTTTCATTTCCATCATGGCGTACTGCACTGCAAAAAGCTCTTTGCGTGATACGGCGATGGGTTCAAATAAGTCAGCAAGCCCTAGCTGAAGTCCTGCCACGCGAGGATGCGCACTTGCAAGTTCGTACGCTGTGCGCAGAGCTTTGGGTGTTTCGACGTTTAATAACACTTTGATTGGGGTTTTCCCATCTGCGTTCACACCATTTTGTCGTTCCGCTTGTTCGATCAACTTAATTGCTTGGCAGACTGCCTCAGCGCTTTCTGGTTTTGGGATATTGATCATGTCCAGCCCGGCGCGGACGACTTGAGCAATGTCTTGTTCAAAAAAACGAGTGTCCATCGCGTTGACGCGAACAATCACACACTTTTTTGTTTCGCATGCAGCAGGTGAAGCTATCCATTCTGCGAGGGTCAAACGAGCGCTTTCTTTTTTGGGTTCTGCCACTGCGTCTTCAAGGTCAAAGGACAGGGCATCGGCGGAACTCGCAAGCGCTTTGTCAAAAAGCTCTGGTCGTGAACCGGGTACAAAAAGTTTGCTTCGCATAGTGGGCTCATTGTTTGCTGCGCCACGGTGGCGCTTTTCTAACTATAGTGGATCAGAAAAAAGCATAAACCGTGCTGCGGTGCAGCATGCCTCGGCTCATGTAAGGAAATGTGATGTTGAGGTCCGCCAGGCTGTAGTATTCCAACATCAAACTGAACCTTTGAAATAACCAATCGGAGATCCGATGAACTTGAATAAACTTATCCAAGCAGGCTTGGTTGTTGCATCCCTTGGCGCTTCGGCTTTCGCTCATGCGCAGACCACAGCCCCAGCAGCTTACCCATCAAAGCCGATTCGTCTGTTGGTGGGTTTTGCCCCTGGCGGCGGTACGGATTCCGCTGCGCGCACGATTGCCGTCAAGCTATCGGAGTTAGTCGGTCAGACAGTGGTGGTTGATAATCGCCCTGGAGCGGGTGGGAATATCGCGGCCGATGCTGTGGCGAACGCCGCACCCGACGGCTACACGATAGGCCTGGCAAATATCGGCTCGCTTGCGGTGAATCCACACATGCCTGATGGGACGCCATACAAGACGCTAAGAGACTTTGCCATGATCACCAATGGTGTGACGTTTGGGAACATTTTGGTGGTGCGCACCGACTCCAATATCAAAACTTTGGCAGACTACATTGCGGCAGCGAAGAATAAAGATAAACCGTTGTTTTATGGTTCGCCAGGATTAGGTAGTGCGGGTCACCTCGCTGGTGAACTATTGCAGGCGCGCACAGGCACGTCGGCAGAGCACATCAATTACAAAGGTGGCGGTCCTGCCATGACGGCCTTGTTGGCAGGTGATATTCAAGCTATTTTCGCAAGCGCCCCGACTGCCATTCCACAAATAAAAGGCGGAAAATTGCGAGCTCTTGCCGTGACGGGCGAGAAGCGTGCCCAAGCTTTGCCTGACGTTCCGACCGTTGCCGAGCTAGGGTTTCCTGGTTACCAGGCAACGAACTGGTACAGCTTCGTTGCGCCAGCACGCACGCCAGATGCGATTGTTAAAAAGCTCAACGAGGCCTTGGTCGCTGCACTGCGTGATCCCAAAACGATTGAGCGGTTAGAAACTTCGGCGATGGAGCCTGATCCTGGTACCCCTGAGCAGATGCGTGCCTTCGTGGAGAAAGAGTACGAGACGTGGGGCGATGTCGTCCGTAAATTAAACCTAAAGCGCTAAGTCATATGGCTTCTACGATTGTTGAAAAAATTCTAGCGAAGCACGCAGGACGGGAATCTGTCCGTGCAGGTGAGGTTGTTGTCGCAAACATCGATTTCGCAATGGTGACCGATACGCGTGCGGTCAACACCATCAAGATGATCGGTAAGTTTGGCGAGCAGCCTTTGCAGTTTGCTAAAAACACTGCACTGGTGCTTGATCATTACTCCCCTCCACCAAACTTGGAGGCAGCGCAAATCCATAGCGAAATGCGCAGCTTCGCAGCTGAGCGTGGCACCAAGCTCTATGACATTGGTGATGGGATCTGTCATCAGGTGTTGCCCGAAGGCGGACATTTGACTTGCGGAGACCTGGTCGTCGGCACTGATACGCATTCGGTGACGTACGGTGCGTTCAATGCGCTGGGCACTGGCATCGAGGGAACTGATGTCTCTGCGGTCATGATGAGCAGCAAACTTTGGTTTCGTGTTCCTCACACGGTCCGAATTAATCTTCAGGGACGTCTTGCTCCAGGCGTGTGGGCCAAAGACATCACGCTTGCAATGTTGGGGCGCTTCAAAGCAGAGGGTCTCAATGACATAGCGATTGAGTATGTCGGGGAAGCCGTGGCCGCAATGGATATCGATGATCGCATGACGCTCTGTAACCACGCTGCTGAGTTGGGCGCGATGGCTGCGATTCTTGAGGCCGATGAAAAGACGTTTGCATGGTTGCGGGCCCATGGAGCCAAGGAGCCGTCTCCGGTTGTGGCTGACCCAGACGCACAGTATCTGGAGAAAATCGATTTTGATGTGTCAAGCTTAGTGCCACAGCTTGCGCGCAAGCATGAAGTTGATGACATTGTTCCTGTCACAGAGATTGTCGACCAGAAGATTCAATTTGCGTTGATCGGCACCTGCACGAACGGTCGTCTGGATGATATTCGTCAGGCAGCAGCGATTCTTCGTGGGAAAAAGTTGGCCCCTGGTGTGCGCATGATCGTGACACCTGCGTCGCGTCAAATTTACTTAGCGGCCTTAAAGGAAGGGCTGATCGAGGTGTTTGCAAATGCTGGCGCTTCGTTCGAGTCGGCAGGGTGCGGCACCTGCGTCGGGATTACGAACCGCTTGGTACCAGGTGATGGTGACACTGTGATCTCAACTGCCAATAGAAACTTTAAAGGGCGTTTGAGTAACAAAAATGCGGATATCTGGTTAGGTTCTGCTGCAACGGTGGCGGCTTCGGCGTTGACCGGATACATCACCGATCCGCGAGATGTGGTCGGCGGAACATGGAGGGCTGTCGCATGATGACGACTCAGAGCTTGCAGGTTGCTGGCCGCAGTTTTTTGCTTGGCGACGATGTCAACACGGATATTCATTGTTCAAACAAGTACCTGCCAGGCAAGGATGTCGCTTACGTTGCGCAGCATGCCTTTGAGCAACTTTCACCCAAGCTTGCGACTGAAGTGCAGGCGAGCGGTGGTGGCATTTTGGTTGCGGGGCATCACTTTGGAATTAATTCGTCGCGCGAGCAGGCAACCCATGTGCTGCACGCGATGAATGTTCGTGCTGTTGTGGCGAAGTCTTTTGGTCGGCAGTTTTTTCGCAACGCGATTAATAATGGCTTGCCTGTCTTTGAATGCGACACGGATCAGTTCGCCAGTGGCGAAATGATTAGCATTGATTTCGGTGCAGGTGAGCTCACGGTGGCAGGGCGAAAGGTGCAACAAGCGCATCCTCTGCCGCAAGAAATTCTGGCGATTTTGTCACTGGGTGGACTGATCCCCTTCTTAAAAAAATATCCTGACTGGAAGTTTGCATGACTAATGTGACCGCCACACAAAAACGACGCGCATTGCGAGACCAATTAAAGGGAAAGCAGTCTGTGCGTGCGCCGGGTATCTATGATGGCTATGGTGCGCGCTTAGTCGAGCAAGCTGGTTTCTCTGCAGTCTATATGACAGGTAACGGCGTATCGGCAAGTTTGTTGGGGCGTCCTGATGTCGGCTTGATTGATTTGACACTCATGACGGATCATGCGCGACGTGTTGCGGGCTCCGTGAATATTCCTTTGATCTGTGATGCCGACACAGGCTATGGCAATGTTGTGAATGTACGGCGCACGATTGCTGAATTTGAGGCTGCGGGTGTGGCTGCCATCCATATGGAAGACCAGATCTCACCCAAGCGCTGCGCGCAGATGCCGGGTGATCGATCTGTATTGGATTTTGATGAGGCAGTATCGAAAATTGCCGCGGCAAGTGCGGCCCGCTCTGATGCTGAATTTGTCTTAATCGCTCGAACAGATTCTGCAGGGGCGCTTGGTTTGGCTGAGGCAATCCGGCGCGTGCGTGCTTTTGCACAGGAAGGTGCGGATGCAGTGTTTGTTGAACTCAAAGCGAGCCCTTCGCTCCTCGATGATATTGCTGCGATCAAAGCGGCAGTCAACGTCCCAGTTGTGGTGAATATGGACAGCGGTGGTGCCCTGGCCGGACTTTCGTTTGATGCGATGAAAGCTGCTGGTATAGACCTTGGCATTTATCCAGCAATGGCCCGAGGTGCTTTCGGTTTTGCTATGACCGCTGCATTAGGTCATTTGTCGAAGGAAGGCAATATGCAAGGTTTTGCCGGACAGATGTTTAACTCTGCCCAGTACAACGCGGCTCTTGGCATTGATGAAATCGAAGCGTGGGAAAAGCGCTTCGATCGTTAGTCGGGACCATCACTAGCCCCAGCAATACTCAATCCAGAAATTTAACAAAGTTCGCGACGGGTTCGCGCTCGCTGATGAGCGTGTTCTCGATTTTGCTCATATCGGCAACGCCGAGAGCGAGTCCGCACATGACGATCTCGTCTTCTGGAATCCCCACAATCTCACGAATAGTTGGGTGGAAGCGATTGAAGGCTGCCTGCGCGCAGGTGTCAAGGTTACGACCGCGCGCCGCCACCATGAAGCTTTGGAGGAAGCAACCAAAGTCTAGCCATGATCCGGTGTTCATTTTTCGCTCGATCGTAAAAATGATACCGACAGGTGCACCAAAAAATGTGTAGTTCTTCCCGTGCTGAGCGTGCATACCCGCCTTATCATCGCGCCCAAGTCCCAAAAGCTTGTATAGAGCGAGTCCGACTTTACGACGACGATCGATGTAGGGTGATTCCCACTCTGTTGGGTAGTAGCGATAATCTTCTTTTAGCGCTTCGAACCGTTCTTTGTCATTGTAAATTTCCACGATTGCATTGGATAAGCGATCCTTGAGTGCGCCCGTTAACACGTATGCTTTCCATGGTTGTGTGTTCGATCCGGAGGGGGCGCGCGCAGCGACCTCGAACATTTGCTCAATATCCTCGCGTGCGATTGGCGTAGACAAAAAAGCGCGCATGGAGTGACGAGAGGTCATTGCCTCATCGACGATTTGTTGTTGGGTCGTTTGAATCATGTCAGTACCTTCTTCGGATCATTTTTGAAGCAATACGGGTATTTTGCCGCATTTTTTTGAAACCCATACAATCGAGACAAACAATAACGGAAGGAGATGCTCAATGAGTACCACTGGGATTGATGCCTTTAGCGATAGTGCGCGTGATTTGTTAAGTCGTAATGGTGCGATCGCGCGACTTCGCATCCTAAGTGACTCGCAGGTGGGATTCGATCGTAAAGCTTGGCAAGAGGTGGCGAACGCAGGTTGGCTAGGCGTGCTGGTGTCAGAGGACGATGGGGGCTTGGGCTTGGGCCTGCGCGAGTTAGCCGCCATTGCAGAAGAGGTGGGGCAGGCGCTTTTTCCAGAGCCCTATATCGCCGGTGCAGTCCAAGTTGCCACTGTACTGATGGGATGTCCCGCCGGAGGATTGCGCAAGCAGTTACTTGAGCGCTTAGTAGACGGTTCGTATGTGTCGGGTTTGGCATGGCAAGAAAAGCTTGGGCAAATTCAGGCTGCGGATGGGCTAGCCACACAGTTGGTTGCTGTGGGTGATGCAATGCAGTTGTCCGGCAAAAAGTCTTTCGTTATCCCAGGTGCGGGTGCAGATGGCTGGATCGTTCTTGCGAGTCAACAGTCCGAACCTGTGCTCGTGTGGATTGCTGCTAATGCGGCGGGTGTTACTTGTCATGATCTTCAAGGTGTGGATGGTTTGCCCACAGCGAAGCTGACTCTGGCTGATGTTGAGGTACCTGGCTCTCATGTCTTAATGCGGGGCGGTGAGGTGATCCATTTAGTCGATCGCGCGAACGATCGGGCGCGTGTGATTCAAGCGGCTGAGTTGCTTGGTGTCATGCGACGAACATTAAGCCTGACCATTGATTATCTTGGTACACGCAAACAGTTTGGGCGGGCGATCGGCAGCTTTCAGGCCCTGAAGCATCGTGCTGTTGATGCCTATATCCAGGTTGAGCTGTCTTCTGCCTGCGTGCAGGATGTGTTGACCCAAATTGAGCAGGGCGGTGATCTCGCTGCCTTAGCAAGCCGTGCAAAATCGCGCACGATTCATGCTGCATTACTTGTTACGCGTATGGCCATTCAGTTTCATGGTGCGATGGGTTTTACCGATGAGTGTGATATCGGTTTGTACTTTAAGCGGGCATTGAAGTTGTCGGCCCAGCTTGGAAACTTGAACGGACACCGTCAGCGTTACCTTGAACGCTCAACACCCGAGTCTGAAGTGGTGTTAGAGGAGGGGACGCAGGACTTTCCGGCCGATGCCGATTGGGATGCAATGTCGGAGACAGAATTTCGACAAATGTTGCGGGGCTTCTATTCTAAAAACTACCCTGACTCCTTACGTAATGTACCGAGGCGTCTGCATTGGCACGAGATCAAGGATTGGTATTTGACTTTGTCGCAACAGGGATGGGTTGCTCCGGCTTGGCCCAAGCGGTTTGGCGGAATGGGACTTTCTCCAGAAAAAATGATTGCCTACGTGGAGGAGCAAGAGCAGTACGGCGTTGCTCGCGCCCCAGACATGGGGGTGGTCATGATCGGACCTCTGTTGATTCAACGCGGCAGTCTCGCCCAGCAGGAGAAGTTTTTACCCAAAATCATTGCCGGTGAGCACATATGGTGCCAGGGTTACTCGGAGCCAGGTGCGGGGTCCGATTTGGCCTCTTTACGTACCGAGGCCGTGCGCGATGGTGATGCATTCGTCGTAAACGGCCAGAAAATCTGGACAACGTTGGCGCAAGATGCAACACATATGTTTGCCTTGGTGCGTACCGACAAAGAAGCAAAGAAGCAGTCTGGAATTAGCTTTTTGTTAATTGATTTGGCGACCCCAGGCATTACGATCCGACCGATCAAAGACATTGTTGGTTACGAAGAGTTTTGTGAGGTTTTTTTCGATAACGTGCGGGTGCCCGCTGATAATCTTGTGGGTGAACTGAACCAGGGCTGGACGATTGCGAAGGCCTTATTAGGTTTTGAACGGATCTTTCTCGGAAGTCCTAAGCAATCGCGTTACGCGATGAGCCAACTCACCGCCATGGCAGAGCATTTGGGACTCTTTGAGGATCCGGTTTTTACGGGGCGCTACGCTGAGTTGATGCTGGATGTTGCGGACCAAGTGTCAGGTTATACGCATTATGCGGACATGGTGAAGCGGGGTGAAGCCTTGCCGCCTAGTGTGTCTCTCTTGAAAATTTGGGGCACCGACACATACCAAAAAATTTGTGCGCTCATGGTGGAGTACGCGCAGGAGCATGGTGCCTCAGGACTTAACAGTGAGCTGTCCCCGGCGGGTCTGAATGTTCCCGCTATTATGTTGAACTCGATTCCGTCCACGATATACGGGGGCAGTACCGAGGTGCAGAAAGAAATTCTGGCTAAACACGTACTGAAGTTGCCAGATTAAGTGTGGTTCGATTATTCAGTCTGCGCCGTGTGCGCATCGAGAGCCTTAGACAGGAGTTAGATGTTGGAAACTATTCAATATGTACTTAAGGATGGCGTCGGTACTTTGACGCTCAATCGTCCTCATCGTAAAAATGCAATCGACGCTGTGATGCGCGAGGAGCTTAGGCAAGTGATCTCGACCATGCCTGGTCAAAGAGAGCTGCGTGCCTTGATTATTACCGGCGCGGGCGCAACGTTTTGTGCTGGCGGTGATATCAGTGTGATGGGTGCAGGTACGCTAAGTCCTGAGGATGGTCGACATCGCATGCGTCATGACTACCTCTCATGGATCGAGACACTACTGCGTCTTGAGATCCCGGTGATCTCTGCGGTGGAAGGGCCTGCTTATGGCGCTGGATTTAGTTTGGCGCTGACTGCCGATATCGTGTTGGCAGCGCCGAGTAGTCGGTTCTGTCTGTCATTTATGAAGTTGGGGTTGATCCCCGATTGTGCCGCTTTCTATACGCTCCCGCGCGTTGTGGGCTTGCAGCGTGCTAAAGAGCTCGCGTTTTCAGCTAGAGAGCTAAGTGCGCAAGAGGCGAAGGACCTGGGAATTGTTCTTGAGGTCCTGCCAGAGGGGCGGGTGTTAGAGCGTGCGCAGCAAATGGCACATTGTTTTGCGCAAGCTGCCCCAGCAGCGCTTGCCATGACCAAGAGGGCGCTGAATGCCTCGCTCAATAGTTCGCTTGAGGTCATGATGGATATTGAGGCTGATGGTCAGGCTGTTGCGCGCACTAGCCAATGGCACACAGATGCGGTGCAGCGATTCTTGAACAAACAACCGTCTGCATTTAAGTGGCCGAACCAGCTGGACTGATGTATTTTTCGTCTTCCAAGGAACTTGGCCGGGTGCCCCTCACGTTAGTCTGTGGTGAGGAAATTTTTGTTCGGCGCTTATTTGTAAATCGTTTGCTCGCTCAGCTCACGCCGCATTTCTTTACGCTATTGGCGCAGAGTCCTCAGGTTGATGGCGCCTTTCCGGGACAAGCAGTCCGGTGGTTCGATGGTGCGATGGGTGCTGTCGATGAGGACTGCCTCTGTTGTGGCTTGCGCAGTGGGTTGGGTGATGCATTACGCAGTGTTTTTTTGAGCGCGTTGTCGACCCGCGCAGAGCGACTAGAGCGGGTGTTGATCGATGCGAATGCCGTGCGTGCTGAGCAACTCGGGCAGACGTTGAAGCACACGCCATTTCTAGGACAGCGATATGTGCACCAATCAACGATATGGGTTGTCGATCCGACCGCGTTTGACGTGCGACGTCTCGATGCCCGGGTAGGCGGATGTGTTGTGGTGCATCGCCCTGATGGCTGGAAGCACGAGGCGTTTGAGTCTGCATTTGAAAGTATTGAAAGCGCTGTGACGGCTGTTTCCTCAGAATTAGCCACCGTGCGACTATTTTCTGAAACCCTTGTTGCGGATATGCACCTGATAGTTGGGAAATAACTGCAGTATCGGTTAAAAAGCTTGAGATTAGAGGGGGAAGTGCGTTACACTTAGATGCACTATCTTCTTCGCGCAACCTTATGCGCCGGTCTTGCACGCGATGCGTGGGACCCTGGTTCAAACCGTAACGATTCAATTGCTCCGATCTGACCAAGACAACTAGTGTGTCGATTTAGACTTTCACATGTTGCACGTCATTGCTGCGATGGGGTTTGTTACGCAGTGATCCAGTTAGATAAATATTCAATGTACGGCCGAACGGGATCTACAAAATAAAACTGGCCGAGCGCCATAAGCGATCGACCAGTTGTATTTGGTTGCGGGGGCAGGATTTGAACCTACGACCTTCGGGTTATGAGCCCGACGAGCTGCCAGACTGCTCCACCCCGCGTCTGA
>JACCEA010433730.1_pt1 | contig 19185 bp, 18 predicted proteins | sample 7449851 | NCBI WGS metagenome assembly JACCEA01 (sample SAMN15323453, study PRJNA562643) | freshwater metagenome | isolation source: river surface water | place: USA:Blue River Watershed | collected 2017-08-18
CCCTTCACCAACCAAGTGTAAGCCACGCCCGTTGCTGAATTCTCCGAAGTGATATTACTTGCCACAAATGAATTGCCCGTTAAACACTGCTCTGCATTGTTTACTGCAAAATTTGCCTGTGGCACTGGCCACACATTCACACTTTTTATGATCGAATCTTTACAGCCTGTTGAAGAGGTCAACACCAACTTCACATCATATTTCCCGGCACCCAAATATCCTTTGGCTGTGATGCTTTTGTTGGTTGATTTTGTACCATCTCCCAAAGACCACTCACTGGTGTAAGTTGATCCGAAAACGGTATTGTCTGTAAATGTGAATTGATGTCCACCCAAACAAGCCGTATCCTTACTCGTTGTGAAAGAGGCTTTGGGCGATGAAACCACACTCACCACCACACTCGTAGAATCAAAACAACCATCCCCAGAATTTATGCTATGGAAAACGCGATAATTGCCCATGGCAGCAAAAGACCTTACAAAAGAATCGCCGGACCCATTTCCACCATCCGAACTGGTCCATGTATGGGTACCTGCACCCGTCCAAGGATTTCTTTGCTTGAAGGTGAATTTATTGCCCGACAAACACTGTTGTTTTCCTGCCACATCAATATCCGCATCGGGCATAGAAAATACTTCCACCTCTCTTTGGAAAGAATCCTTACAACCCACAGCTGTAGTGGCTATGATTCTAATCCAATATTTACCTGGCGAAGTGAATGTTTTATTAGGAACAATCTTCGCATAATTATATGTGCCATTTTGATACTTCCAGTCGGACTTAGAATTCAACAACGCATTTGTAGGCGCAGTACTCGCATCCGCTAAATCAAAGAAGTGACCCTGAAAACATTGCGAAGAATCAGTAACTTGAAAATATGCTTTTGGCTCTGGCGCCACAAACACCTTTACTGTATCAATATCAATACAACCATAATCTGAGGTATTTTTCAAAATCACACGATGCCATCCAGTATCGGCAAACTTAATCGCCTTGATCGCCTTGGTGGTTGCTGTTTGATTGTTCTTGTATGACCATGCAGTTGTGTATGTCCCGGCTGTTATACTTGATTCCTCAGTAAAATCAAATTCATTCGTTTTGAAACACAAACTAATTTGCTTGATGTCTATTTTATTCAATGGCGCCGGTCGAACCACAAAAGTAGAATCCACGGTATCCCTACAGCCAAACGGGGTCACTGTAATCAAACGCACTTTAAACGAACCCTCTGTGGTATACTTGTATTTGGTAATATATGGCAAAGCAGTGTCTTTGGCACCGTTACCGAATTCCCAAATTGAAGAACCCACACCTTCTTTGCTCTGAGAACTATCAGTGAATGTAACCTCTGCATTCTGACAGAAATAATTCGATGAGGCGGCCAATTTAGCCAAAGGATATGGATATACGACCAACAGTGTATCCACTGTATCCCTGCAACCTTTCTGCGACTCTACGATGTATCGCAATTTGTTCGTACTAATTGAGTCAAACGTGTACCTAAATCTCAAACTGTCTTTACTCACGAACATCTTCTTATAATCATCAAACAAGCGCCAACGAGAGATTTTCCAGGCATCATTGTTATACTTCGTGCCGTCTGTCATCACAAAGCGATTGGTCTTGTAACACATATCCAATGTATCAAAATTGATTTTTGCATTCAAGGCATCGGCCCTGCGAACCCAAGAAGAATCAATGGTAACACAATTGGTTGATGTATCTAACACGCGCAACCAAACCTTACCCTCTTTCTGCATGGTAAAGGTTTGAAGCCTCGTAGAATCCTGCCATTTATATAAGAACTTATTTGATGTTGGACCCGTAAAGAGCTGTTTCACAGCTGTAGAGCATTGTGTTGTGGTATCTGGAAAATCGAATACCGGACCTTGTTTGATGGTGATAATTTTACTACGAATAACAGTATCTACCTGTCCACAAGCTGCGGTGATGGGTATTTTTACAACCACGTAATAAGTACCCACTTTTTTGAATTTATGTATAACTAGCTTTCCCGTATCAGAGGTACCATCCCCAAAGTTCCAACGATATCCTTTGATCTTCGGCTTACCGGCTACCACCGCTTCGATTTTCACATCTTCCCCAGGACATTGGGTCTTGCGAGTCACCTTGATATCGTAATCAACATTTTCAAATACAGCACCAGCTGAATAAGCATAACTCTCGTAAGGACCTACGCCATAGGCCACACAAACGAAACCGCTATCACTCTGAATGGTGTTGGAACTAGGGTTATTTACCTTTACTTGAGCATAGGCGAACTTGGTACCCACGTTTGTAAAACTGCCAGCTACCAATGAAGTCCCATTCACTTTTACTGAGCTTTTGGCTGTCTGACGCACCAAAATATTCACCCAATGTTGGTTCATATTGCTCGTAGTAGCCGTCCCCACCAAGGTTTTAATCAACTGTTGATTCACATCAGGAGAAATAAACATCGCTGGATCCCCATTGCTACCGGAAAGCCCTGAACACACACCATTTTTCATATATTGAACCACATAAGCGGGCTTATCCGTAGAAATACTGGTGGCTACCGCCGTGGTTATATGTCCGTAAATCCACTGACCCGCTTTCAGAATGGTATTCACCAACGTACCGTTAACAAAAACTTTTGTTGTATCCTTGGCCGCAACAACTTTGTAGGCATACCCCCCTGTTTGTCCGCTAAATGGCATCAACACATAATCTTTACCCAAAGCAGCAGTGGGTAGCACTTGCGTGTACAAGTGATCTCTACCATTGATTCCTGATCCACAATTCCCTTTTGTAACGTGGCTCGACCGAGCACCTGAAAACACATTCACTTTACCACAACCTTCTACCACGCGAATGCGCGTTCCAGTCAAATCCCCTTTCAACGCACCTGTGGTTGACCACGATGTTGCAGCCGGGTCTGTATTATTGGTACCATCGGTATTCTTTGATTGAACCTCATAAACTTGCCCCCTCGCCAAAGTAACAGTAAATGGCGAACCAGCAGTTTTACCTCCCTTGGTATCTGCCGTGGGCGTTATCTCAACTTTCACAGAAGCATCCATCCCCACAATTACAAATTCACTTTCAGCCCAACGGTTCGACGTAGGGAATCCCGCAGTACCAGCATTGTTCGGAAAACTCGCAACGAAAAACTCCGGTGCCGATGGAATACTCTCGTAAGGCAATACAAACGTGGCATCAGAACGATTCAACTCCAAATTCAAACAATACACGTTGACCGGATCCTTGGCCACAATTCTCAGCCCTTTTTTACTGTTAATGTCCGTGGCACCAAACTCAGAACCCACTGGATAATAGTACGTTCTGTCTACCTCAATGCGATTTACTTTTCCCGCCGTGATATTTACCGTTTGATTAGACCCCGCTACACGTGGGTTATCTAAAACCAATGTGGTGTTCACCTCCGAAGTAACAAACAACAATAAGGTATCGGGCAATCCACCATTCCGGGTTTCCATCTCCATGAAGCTCATGTAAAAGGTCTTACCCGTTGAAGTAATCTGCGCTGAAGAATTTTTGCTCCCAATCGTTGAAAATAAAATGAAAATGAAAGCAATTTTGTATAAAAATTTCATGCTAAATATTAGTTCCTGTTATGTACAAAGTACATAACGCCAAAACATTGCGATTTGTTGCCCGGAATCCAAAAAAAATGTAGTATTTGAACTACTTATTGACAAATGCCATACAATCAGGCAATTGCACCACTAAAAACAATTTCATCGTTCCAATAAATTGCAACAAATTGACCGGCAGTTACAGCCTTGTCCGGTGCCGAAAAAACCACTTGAAAACCGCCCTCTATTTCTAACAATTTACAACCCACCAAAGCCTGTCGATAACGGAATCTACACACCAAATCTGAAGCATCCAAAACAGCCTCTTTCAAACTGGGCCGCACCCAATGCGCTTCATCGTGGCGAACAAACAACCCACTGGAAATCAAACCCCAGTGATTCTCGCCCTGACCAACATAAATCACATTCTCATTCACATCGGTCTGCAACACAAACAATGGCAACGGCTTACCGCCAATTTGCAATCCCCTTCGCTGGCCGCGAGTATAAAAATGCGCCCCATTGTGCTTTGCGATTACCTTGCCATCACCCCGCTGAAATTGCGCATGCCACACCGCTGGATCATCTATACCATCGCCCCGTAAAACCCTTTCCTTATGGGCCATCACCGCTTCCGAATCCCGGTCGATCTCAATCACATCGCCCTCCTTTACACTCAATTGCTGTTGTAAAAAATCAGGCAATCTCACATGACCAATGAAACACAATCCCTGGCTGTCTTTCTTTGCCGCATTCACCAATCCACCGGCCTCTGCCAATCGCCGAACCTCACTTTTTTCCAAATCGCCAATCGGGAACAACGCCTTCGACAATTGAAACTGATTGAGCTGACACAAAAAATAACTCTGATCCTTATTCGCATCCCTGCCGCTCATCAAGCGATACTCTGTAACGCCATTAAATTCCACCGACTCCTTTCGCACGTAATGTCCGGTAGCCACAAAATCAGCCCCCAACTTCAAGGCCTCATCCAAAAACACATCAAACTTGATTTCACGATTGCACAACACATCCGGATTGGGCGTTCTGCCGCGGCCATACTCAGCGAACATGTAATCCACGATCCGCTCCTTGTACAACTCACTCAAATCCAACACCTGAAACGGGATACCCAAATGCTCCGCCACCAACATTGCATCCCTTGAATCGTCGATCCATGGACATTCATCCTCCAAGGTTACGCTGGCATCGTTCCAATTCCGCATAAATAGGCCTATCACGTCATGCCCCTGCTCTTTCAACAACAAAGCCACCACGGAGCTATCCACCCCACCACTCATACCTACAACGATGCGTGCCATGCCACAAAGTTCGTAATAGAAATCGAGAATAAAGAATCTGTGTTTAATACTTACCCAAAAGCCTTCTCACCAACCATTCTCCCGCAAACATCATCGCCACAGCCAATAACCAAATGACCGAATTCCACCAATGCATGTTCTCTGTTTTTCTTGTCAAAACCGGTTTTAACACCAATTTCTTCTCCATCAACTCATCCAACTCAGCGATGCGATTCAATGTCAAAAATGCACCCCCCGTTCTATTCGCAACATCCCTCAACACATCATGATTGGCCTGCGTGTTCAACATTTCCGATGGCTGATTCACAACAACAAAGCGTTTCTCATCTACCGCTTTCATGGATTTACAATTGGCTTTCAATAGATACGCGCCCTCAACCACCGAAGGCAATACAGATGTCCACCCACCGCTGGTTTTTGTCAAATTCAACGACCTCGAAACACCCAACTCATCCACCAATTCCAATCCTCGATCTACCCGATCGTCTAATGCACCCGAAGCATCTCTGCACAAAACCCTCACCACGGATTTATCGCGAACGTCGACCACATTTTCTCTCATCACAATTTCGATCGATTTTTTTCGGGTCGAACCCATAGCCAAAAAACCCACTGTCCTTCGCATCCAAGCATCAAACACTTTGGCCTCCCCAGTGGAAGATTTCTCTTGCATCCGCCATCGCCACAATCCCTCGCCAAAAAATTGAGCAACAGCCCCATTTTCACTTTGCCATTGCACCATCAGTGGAACCGAAGTCTTCATCCCTGCCCAGCGCTGAAACAACAACACCTCCATCCCCTCTTTCAATGAACTTTTCGATATCGGCACAGCCACCGGCGGATAATTCAACCACTGTTTTTGCTCTTGCTCATCCAACGTCCAGCCCGTAAAATCCTGATTCCATGCCACCTGCGATTCCTGCCAAGACCTAGAAAGGCCTCCAGTACTAACCGAAGAACTCAACGCTTTACCACAATTCACTTCATTTTGCGATGGGGAAGAAAACACCCAAACGGCTTTCCCCGAATTCAACCATCCGCTCACCCTTTCCACATCTTTCGCCGATTGAAAATCCCAGCCATGTAAGATCATCACATCCGCTTTTCCATCAAACTTCTCCTTATACACAGACTTTACCGCAAACTGTCCGCCCGATTCCAACGCCGCCTTCATGGCAGAAATATCTGGATGAGGCGATCCAAAAACCAACGCCACTTTTTTTCGATCATCCACCACTTTCACCGCAATCGATCGCTTGTGATTGGCAACATTCACATCGCCCTCAGCACCCAAAACCTCAATTGTAATAGGTAACATACCCACTACAATGGGCTTGATTTCAAACGAAAATCTTCGCCAATCCAGGGTATTCTGGGGCGACCAAACCTGATTCATCACCTGATTGCCCGCTGTCAATTGTACCGTTAAACCCTTAGATTTAAACAACTTGGACTTCACCGACACCTCCACCACAAACCGATTGCCCAAAAAGACTTCTTCATTACAATTCACGGATTCAATCAAAACATCCTTTTGTAAAGATGGATCGCCCGCACCCACCGAAATCACAGGAACACCCGGGGCAAAACTCTCAAATTTCAAATCCCTCCCCGCGTTGCCAATACCGTCTGTCATCCACAACACCCCCGCCACATTCTCGCTGCCTGCCAAACCATTTGCATGTTGCACAACCGCACCCAAATTGGTTCGATATGCATCCAACCCGGAAACCGAATCACCCAACAAAACATCTTGGGTAAAGACATATTTTCGAATCTCTGCATTGGTCGACATTCCCTGTAAGGCCTTGCCCCAAACCGCCGAATCTTTGTCTGAAATGGATGCGCTGGCATCGGTGTAGACCAAAACAATGGGCTTCTGAACTTGGTCGCTTTCATTCATCCACCACGGGTTGAAAAACAACAGAACCAGCCCCACAAGGGCCACCCATCGAAACGATGCTGCAAGCCACCACCACGACTTCCCGAAACCAATTTCTTTTAACTGACGATAATATTGAAAAGCAACAATCAGCGTTGCAAACAGAATTGCAATCAAATAACCAAAAACTGGAACGCCGAACATCGTATTTCCAGCGGGCTATTTTTTACTTACGAACAAAAACCACCTTGGCTTGTCCGGCAGTAGATGGCATCACCAAAGTGTAAACACCGGCAGATAGATCAGACACATTCAAGGCTCCGTTTTGAACCTGAACTACCTTCACCAATGAACCCGTTGAATTGAACACCTGGGCCGTGGCATCAACCACACCCACTATGTGCAAAACATCAGCCACTGGATTGGGATAAGACATCGCCATATCAGTAATCCATGATTGAGTATTGGCTCCCCAACGAATGTAGATATTCCAAGTAACTGTATCTCTGTCGCTTGGATTTTCATAATCCCACAAAGCGTATTTCACTATCGCAGTGTCGGCCTTACCATTCGGAAACACAGTAATCTTTAAAGAAGCTTCTGCATTGGGCGCTACTTTCGACATGGTATCCTTGTCCAAAAATGCCGCATAACAGTTTCTGTTGTCGCAAAAAGATACGTCCCATGCTTTTGGATAGTCGATGCTCACTTTTTCATAAGCAAATACGATAGCCGTTTTCTTCAGATTTTTAAAATGAATGGCGCAATCTACCGGCATATCTGCATTGGGATAAAACGTATGTTCAGCCTTGCCATTTTCCAACTCAAAGCCTTGAGCCAGCACAGATCCAACACCACAAAACACAATGCCCAACAAGGCGCCGATGCGATTCAACGTATTTTTCATTACTACAAAAATACGGAAAAGTAATCAGATGCCCCATGTAAAGCATCCCGATTCAATATTCAAACAAAAAAATTACAATCTCGCAAAGGCCAACAAGTCCTTCACAGTTCCACCGAAAAACACATTTTCCGACTGCCTTTCGCCCTCGCCCAAATGATACCAATAGGTAAGCAATTCAGCCCCCATACCACCTTCTACATCGGTATCCCAAGTATCGCCCAAATACACCACTTCATCTGTTTTGCAACCCGCCTTTACCATGGCATGATTGAAAAAATCCCTATTCGGCTTGGCTACTCCAAGTGCTTCAGAGGTCACCATAAAGTCTACGTATTCTCCAATACCCGATGCTTCAATTTTAATCCTTTGGGTCACTTCAAACCCATTCGTCAATAGCGCCAACTTAAATCGCTGCGATAGCAATTGCAAAGCTTCCAAGGCATTGGGCATGAGGCGGGTCATGATCGGACAGATATCCAAGTATTCTTGCCAAACATCAGCGGGTTGAATCGCCGCTGGAATGCCCATCAAATCAAAAGTATCAGTAAATCGCGCACTTCGAAGAACTTCTTTACTCACTTCACCCTTCTCATAACGCTTCCAATAAGCCGCATTCACGTCTTGGTATAGTGCCACAAACTGGTCTACATGGTAATCTGTATGTAAATGAAGGCGATGTCGTTTGTACAATTCCTTCAACGCCTCATTGGCATTGCCGTCAAAATCCCACAGGGTGTTGTCTAAGTCTAAAAACACCCATTTCACAGACGGTGGGAACGACCGGATCATCCGTTCACCGCATCCATGTGCACGCAAAGTGAGGCAAAAATTGCATCTACCTCTCCAATGCCATTCACTCCGTGATACTTGCCCTGGGCTTCATAATAACCCTGAAGCGGCAGGGTTTTATTCAAATATTCTTGAAAGCGATTGCGAATGGTAGACTCGTCTTGATCGTCGGCCCGACCACTGCTCTGACCCCTCAACAACAAACGCTTCACCAACTCATCCTCATTCACTTCCAAACCCAAAACGGTTGAAATGGATGCACCGAAATCGGCCAACATCACATCCAATGCATCGGCCTGGGGAGTGGTTCTTGGAAATCCATCGAAAATAAACCCTTTGGCTTCTGGATGGGCGATCATGAAATTTTTCACCATGCCAATCACTACGGCATCAGGCACCAATTCTCCCTTGGCGATATACTCATTGGCTTGGTTTCCCAATTCGGTACCGGCACTGCGCTCCGCCCTCAACAAATCACCCGTTGAGATGTGTTGCAAATTGTACTTACTCAACAATTTTTCGCTTTGGGTACCTTTCCCCGCGCCCGGAGGGCCAAAAATGATTAAATTTAACATAGTGTAACGGGCGCAAAGAAACGACATACGCAGAACTTCAGCAACCCCGATATTTGTTTACCTTTGAAAATCATGTTTGCATTCATCCAAGCCCGCATGGGATCATCGCGATTACCCGGTAAAATGGCACTTCAATTGCCCGATGGCAAAACCCTTTTGGAGGCCGTTGTTTCAAGGCTTGGAACGCACAACATTACCCCGGTTTTACTCACTACCAACCAACCGTCAGACGATGCGCTGGTTGAAATCGCCAATCAACTCAACCTGACCGTTTTTCGGGGCGATGAAAACCATGTTTTACATCGTTTTACTGAAGCCGCCAAGCATTTCCAAATCCCCAGTGATGCATTTATACTCAGAATTTGTGCAGACAACCCCTACTTGAGTCCCTGGATCATCGACCAAACCATCCAAAAAACAACAGAACTCCCCCAGGCCGATTACATCAGTTACGCACACCAAAATAAACCTGGAATCAAACATCACACAGGCATATTTGTAGAAGCCGTGAAAGTTGGCGCCCTCAATGCCGTTGAAACGCAAAACAACCCCTGGTACAACGAACACGTAACCATTGGGGTATATGAAAATCCAAACCTCTTCAACATTTCCTATATCGAAATACCCACCGAATGGCACCCCAATTTCCTTTCCATTCGCCTTACCATAGACGATGCCGAAGATTGGGCCTTTTGCCAAGCAACTTATGATAGATTGAGCCAACTCGACTTCCCCGAACAGCGCACACTGCTACTAAGTGAAAAAAGTTGGGTAACTTTGATGGAAAATCAAATCAACAAATACCAAAAATAATCGCATGTCGCACAACCATACATACATCATTGGAGAAATTGGACAGAACCACAATGGTTCAGTTGACATTGCCAAACTCATCATCGATGCCGCCGCCAGACCCATTACAGAAGAACTCTTCAACATGGATTTACCCCGGATGGACGCGGTAAAACTCACCAAACGCGACCTCAACCAAGAACTGTCGGCATCGCAAATGTCGAGAGAATACAACTCTCCCCACTCCTTCGGAAAAACCTATGGTGAACACCGTGAAAAGCTTGAACTGAACGACGAACAGCATTTCGAGATTTACCAATACGCAAAAGCCCTGGGCTTAGATTTCGTGGAAACTCTCTGCGCAATTGGTTGTTTGAGTATCACAAAGTATTTCATGCCAGACAAACTCAAGGTGGCGAGCAGAGATTTAACCAATCTACCCTTGCTCAACGCATTGGCCGAAACACAGATCCCCATCATACTATCTACGGGTATGGGCGGCTACAAAGAAATTGACGATGCGCTCTCAACCATCACAAAACATCACAGCAACATCTCCATTTTGCATTGCGTTTCGGAATACCCTACTCGGCCCGAAAATGCGAACCTTTTATCAATAAAGGCATTACAAAAGCATTACCCCGATTTTGCGATTGGCTATTCAGACCATACCATTGGCATCAGCGCACCAGTTTCCGCAGTGGCCATGGGTGCTAAAATCATCGAAAAACACATCACCCTAGACCGCAGAATGAAAGGCACAGACCAAGCCGGTTCTTTGGGCGTGGAAGGCATACAGAGAATGGTTCGCGACATCCGTTTGATCGAAAGATCCATGGGTACCGAAGACGTTTTTATTGCCGAGTCCACCGTGAGCGCCAAGCACAAACTGGAAAGATCCATCGCCACAAATAGGCACATCGCCGCGGGTGAAATCATCCAAGAATCAGACCTCCACCTTCTTTCTCCTGGCGATGGATTTAAATGGCATGAAAAAAACCTCATCGTGGGTAAAATCGCCAGCAGCGCCATCCCAGAAAACGAAATCATTTACCCCAATCACATCGCCTAATTAACTATCCATGATTCAACATATGCTCCCGAAATTGGTGCTCACCGACATCGACGGTGTTTGGACCGATGCAGGCATGTACTACGACCAAACTGGCAATGAATGGAAGAAATTCAGCACCACAGACAGCGCAGGCGTGTTGTTTTGTAAGCAAATGCAAATCCCGGTGGGAATCATCACAGGCGAAGACACCGAAATCGTAAAAAGAAGGGCCGAAAAATTAAAGGTGGACTATTTATACCAGGGAATCAACGACAAATTATCCGTGGCCAAAACACTGTGCGATGAACTTCAAATTTCACTCTCAGAAGTGGCATACATTGGCGATGATTTGGGCGACATTGAATTATTGAAAGCCGTTGGATTTTCTGCGGCCCCAGCCAATGCTCCGGAATATATTCAAGCTTTGGTTCATTGCGTCACAAGGAAATCTGGTGGCGAAGGCGCATTCAGAGAGTTTGTAGAAGAAATTTTAACACGCGCCGGTGCCATGTCACATGTTTTGGCAAAATTCAATCTGTAAACCCCAAAATGATCAGCCAAACCATCCAATCTATGCTCACCTTGGCCAAAGTGGCCATCAAAAGCAAATGGTTTCTCCCCAAATTCAAAGCACAAGAAAAAGAGGTTGTTGTCATCGCTAATGGTCCATCGGCCAGGGCTTTCATCGACCAATGCAACCAATACGGCATTCAAAAAATGCGCAACCACGGCATTGAGTTCTTTGCTGTAAATAAATTCAGTTGCCAACCAGAATTCTTCCAACTCAAACCCAAGTACTACCTCATGCTCGATATGTATTTTTTCGAGTTCACCAAAGAGGTATTCCAAGACCCAAGTCAACACCCCATCGCCCAATTCAAACCTGATTTTGAAAAAACACAGCGTATGATCAACGATACTTGGAAAGAACTACAAAAAGTGGATTGGCCTATGGTTTTCTATGTACCTCAACTCTATCGCAATTGCTATATCGTTAACAATCTCAACAACCCCAACATCCAATTCGTCACCTATAACTACACCGTTGTTCGAGGCCACGAATTCTTCAGAAATTGGATATATTCGATGCGATTGGGCAGCCCACAGTGCGAAAACGTTGTGAATTCATGCATATTCAACGCCATGCAATCGGGCTTCGAGCGGATTTTCCTCACCGGGGTTGACCATGATTTCCACATCAACATTCAAGTAGATACAGACAATACCATCATCCGCACAGAATCCCATTTTTACGCCGACGAAAACAAAAAGCACCCCTTACTCAAACAAGAGGCAGACGGCACCACGGGCAAAATCCGTTTGCATGAATTGTTTCACAGCTTGGTAAAAGTGCATACTGGCTACGACGAAACGGCGAGATACGCCAAAAAAATTAAAAAACAAGTCATCAATATCACCGAAGGTGGATACGTGGATGCATTTACAAGGAAGTCTCTGAAAGAATTCTTCGCATCAATCTTTTAATCGAATCCCAATCGGCGCCAACATCTTTTTGGCCATGCTACGAACATCTTCGCTGATTCGATAACGCAATATTAAAAACATCGTACCGCCCAAAAGAACCATGGTTTTCAGGGCCGACATCCAAAGGAGATTGCTTTCGCCCACTTCCCATAGGTAATTGATGTAAAATACACCCACGAATAATAACACACTCATGGCAACACCACGAGTAATGGGCTGCATTCCATAAACAGAGTATATCAGCAACGCCATCACCACTCCAGACGCCAACCACACACCACCCGTAGCGAGCGCAGCGCCCTCTATACCCATGATGGGAATCAAATATTGATTCAGCAACACCCCTACAATTATGGACACACCGTTGATCAGCAACGACAAATAATATCGCTTCGAAAAAATGAGCATCGCGGCCGAATTCCCTTGCAGCAGAACACACAACTTGCCCAAGCCCAAGTAAAATACCGCCCATTTTCCTGCCTCATACAAATGTCCGTTCGGCATCAAATCAAACAACAAATCAATATTCACCCAAACCAACAACAACGCCAACGCCCCCAACACAAATTGATTGAGGCTGGTTTTCTGATACAACCTTTCGATTTCCTTTTGATCCCCATTGTGAATGGCTTCAGACAATTTGGGGTTGGCAATTTGCAAAATACTTCGCGTGGGGATTTCTATCAAAACTGCGATGTTTACCGCAATCCTATAAATCCCGGTTTGCGAACTGCCCTTCATGGAACTAACCATCAAGAAATCCATCCTCTGCAGCACAAGCATCGCCGCGTAGGTTAAAAACAAATAACCAGTGTAACGATAAAACTCTGGCTTCAATCCCTCCTGGCTGTTAACAAAGGCCATATCCGGCTTAAACGAGAGCTTCGTATTTTTCACAACAAACCAAAAATTCAATACCATCACCACCGCGTATACCGCAGAGATGCTGTGCATGGTTTGACCAAAATCCACCGTACCGATATAGTATAGCCAGCCCAACAATCCCAAAAGAATGCGCACCACATTCTCCCTCAGAAATGAAGCAAATATGATTTTCCCCAACGATGCAGAGAAAATCTCAAACACCGTATTGAAAACAAAGAAAAACACGAAGGGTATCAACCAATGATAATAAGGCAAAAAATCACCAGAATTCTCACCCAAATAAGCAACCACCCAAGATTGTCCAACAAGTAAAAGCAAAGCAACAAATAAAAAACCGATGGTTGGAATCAATAACAACCAAAACCCAATTCCATTGTGTCCGGAATCGTTCTTAAACCGCGGAAAAAATTTCCAAATAGAATAGCCCGTTCCCAACTGAGCCACACCTGCCAGCAGCGCACCCATCTCAATGAACAAGCCAATCACCCCATTTTCACTGGTGGTATATACCAATGGAAACAAATAAAATGTGGTAAACAATCCCACCAAACTCCCACTGTAATTTACAATGGAAGCCCAAAAACTGTTCTTGGCGATGAGTCCCGACATATTTGCAAAGGTAATATTGCCGTCATTACTTTCTGTTTTTATCAAAAATCAAACAACCAACAATTGGAAATCACTAGAAAAAGGCCTTAATTCGCTTATCAACAAAAAAACCTAACGAAATTATATGAAAAAATTACTCCTTTTAGCTGTTGTTGCTGCAAGTTTTGCAGGAATAATGCAGAGCTGTAAGCCTGATTCACCAGACGGTGGTGGCTCAAACGCTTCTTTGACAGTAACCAACAAGCAACGTTCTTTCGTTGTTTATCACACTGCCACTTGGTGTGGACCCTGCGGTCTTTACGCCATGCCTGAATTCAAGAAATTGGTTACCTCTGCAAACAGCGATAACATCGTTGCTGTAGATTACCACTCTTCAAATTCTTCTAAATTGGTTCCTTTGTGGATGAAGCCAAACAATGATACATTGTTCATCGCACCTTTCGCTTTCGAAATGTTGACCACCGTGTCTAACATCAACGCTCAAGGTTCTTATTCTATCCCTACTTTCTGGTTGAACAACTCTTTGTTGGGAACCAGTTCAGTAAAATCTACAGACATCGAAGCGGCTTCGGCTAGCGCCAACCAAGTTGCAACCGAAGTAGGTGTAGCTGCAAGCGCTACTGCCAGCGGTCAAACTTTGAACATCAAATACAAGTTGAAAGCATTCGCTCCTGAAGCAGGTGACTACTACGTTTCTGTTTTCGTTGCTGAAAAGAAAGTAAATGCCATGCAAACCGTTACCGGTGCTGGTGAAGTTGCCATGGACCACGAACACGTGATCCGTGCTTCTGCTCAGTCTGATGCTTCTGGTAAGCCAGTTGCCTTCTCTACTTCTGCCATCATGAGCAGCCCTGCTGCCAACGCCGAAGTTGAAAAGTCATTGTCTTGGACTTACAGCGCTATCCCTCAAGCCGTTAAAGACAAATATTCTGCCGTTGGCTTGCCATGGTGGAGCTGGAACCCAGCCAACACTGGTGTTGTAGTTGCTGTTTGGAGAAAAGTTACCGATAACCCTACTAAGCCTTGGTTCTTGATCAATGCTGCTTGGGCTGACGTGAAATAATTCACCCAACCAAACAACAAAAAGAGAGGGCCTCGTCTGCGACGAGGCCCTCTCTTTTTGTTTAACACCACAGTACAATCCGCATCGCGGTTGACTGCCTACAATTATTTTCCTTTAAAATCAGGCTTTCTCTTCTCCACAAATGCCGCCATACCCTCCTTCTGATCTTCAGTGGCAAACAACATATAGAAATTCTTCCGCTCAAAAAACAAACCCTCCTGCAAATGCGTATCGAAAGCCTTCAACACACTCTCCTTCGCCATTTGCACCGCGATGGGTGACTTACCCGCAATCTCGCTCGCCAATTTAATGGCCTCGTCCAAATACAATTCTACAGGAACAATCTTGTTCACCAAGCCAGCCGCCTTCGCTTCCTCTGCACTGATAAATTTACCGGTCAATACCATCTCCATCGCCCTCACCTTTCCAACGGCACGCGTTAAACGCTGCGTTCCACCTGCGCCAGGCATAACGCCAATGTTGATCTCGGGCTGACCGAATTGCGCCGTTTCACTGGCCACAATCATATCACACAGCATACACAACTCGCAACCACCACCCAAAGCAAATCCCGACACCGCAGCGATGATGGGCTTCTTCGTTTTCCGAATGCTATCCCAAGTGCTAAATTGATCGATTTTTAACATATCAATGGCCGTTCTACCCGCCATTTGCTTGATATCCGCCCCCGCTGCAAACGCCCGCTCATTCCCAGTAATCACAATCGCCCGCACCGCGTCGTCCGCATCCAACGCCAACAAAGCATCCCGAATTTCACCCATCAACTGCAGGTTTAACGCGTTCAATTCCTTGGGCCGATTCAACTGAATCTTCGCTACAAAAGGCGCCACTTGGGCATCTACCAAAATAAATTCATACGACATAAGTGCGAAGTTACAATTTTCTCACAGATCCTCACGGGGCGATTCTTCCACGGAGCGATTCACAAACTATACTATTCCTTTAGGATACCATTCATTCAAGATACTCTTCCAAAACAGCGCGATTGAATCGCTACTCCATGTGCGGCAATAACCACCTTCGATACATCCACATCAAACCATGCGCAATCCCCAAGCCCAACATCGCACCAAAAAACACATCGCCCACATAATGCACCCCCAAATAAACCCTCGAATACGCAATCGCCGTCGCCAAATACATCAAAGACAATCGCCATTTCCTACCCAACCCCAACAACATCATCGCAGTAGAAAAAACAGCAAACGAATTGGCAGAATGACTGCTTACAAAACCGAACTTGCTACCGGGAGGACCGTCGGGCAAACGCGGATTCAGCGAAGTTTCCCAAGCCGGCCTAACCCTAGCAAACATTGGCTTGCAAATTTTCGAACTGATGCTATCCGCCAAACCAAACGAGGCAACCGTTAACAACGCCGGCACCCAAAATCGCTTCCCAAACTGTTTCATAAACAAACCCAAGAAAACCAAATACAGCGGCAAAAACGCCCATTTACTGCTCAAAAATATCATCATGGGATCCAACCCAGGCATAGCCCATCGCTGGTTGATCAACACAAACAAATCCCTATCAAAAACATCGAGTACAAACAACATAAAACGAAGTTACCCTTTTTGAGAAATCACAACAATTCTTGGCGATGTTTTGGGATCAAAATCCCCCAACCCATAGTCGCCATACACACCCAACAGCTTCAATCCCGCCTTTTCATGCAACCCCACCAAAGTATCCTTGGAAAAAATCCTCACCCTTTCCTGAAATTCATGCACATCCGCGCCATCCAAGACCTCAATGTCTTTCACAATGTGCGAACCACTCAAATGTTTCTTGGTTTTGAACCGATACCCACCGCGCTCCAAACTGGCCTCCTGCGGCAAATCCGCCAACACCAACTCTGCATTCAAATAATCCTGCACCACATAACCACCATCAACACAAGCCGCAGCCATGTTCTCCAACACCCGCTCATCCTCCGCCGGATCATCGAAATAGCCAAAACTCGTAAACAAATTGAATATCGCCTGAAAATTGGCTTGTGGAAACGGCTCCCGCATATCGTGAACTTGAAAATCAACACCCTTCACACCCAACGATTGAGCCGCCAAAATGCTGTTGCCACTCAAATCCATCCCCCACACTCTCAATCCGTGCGAAGCCAAATGCGCGCTATGCCTACCTTTGCCACAGGCAATGTCTGCCACCCGCATACCCGAACGCAATGCCAAACGCTGTAACAACGTATCCACAAATGCCGCCGCTTCCGCCTCATTTCTATGTTGATACAACGTGTGATAATAAACCGTGTCAAACCAAGACTCAAACCATTTCATCACAATTTTATATATTTTTCAAAGGTAGTGTAACTTTTGGCATCCCTTTTACGTATTACCCAACAACTGCATGACGGTATCGGAATATAATAAATGCGTGGATCTCCACAGCAGTGCAATTTTCCGATTCGCGCTCAAACAAATGCGCAACCCCGACGATGCAAAAGAAATAGTACAAATCAGCTTTGAAAAACTTTGGATGAAACACACTTCGGTCGATATCAACACCGCCAAGAGCTACCTCTTCACCACCGCTTATCATAGCATGGTCGATTTTTGGCGTACCGAAAAACCCACTTCAGACATCCAACATTTAGACTACAAACAACACCCCGCAGCGCAAGCCACCGAATTCACCGGCGCCATGGAAATCATTGAAAAAGCCCTGAACGCCATCGCTCCGATACAAAAAACCGTGATACTTCTGCGCGATTACGAAGGCCATTCATACCAAGAAATTGGCGAAATCACAGGCCTCAACGAAGCCCAGGTAAAAATCAACATCTTTCGCGGCCGAAAAGCACTGAAAGACATCATAGGCAACCCCAACCACCTCATTTGATCACACCCATGGAACATTTCAAGATCACTGAAGAACAAGAATGGCAACTTTTTGAATTGCTGGAAGGGAATCTCACCCCCCAAGATGCCCAGCAGTTGCAACAAGAAATTGAGCGCAATCCCGCGTTAAAAGCCCATTACCTAGAATTTCAAGCCACCTATCTGCAACCCAGTCCTGTAGAATACCCCAACGCCAACTCGCTCAAGAAATCGAACAAAAACAAACAGGTATACTTCTACTTTTCGCTATCTGCCGCCGCCGCAATCGCGCTGTTGTGGGTTTCAAACTTCCTCATGCCTGCAACAAAATCACAAGGCCCAGCATCGGAACAAACAGCAAACATCGCAAAGAATTCACCCCAAGAAAATCTCGAATTTACCCCAACAATTGGGTACAGTATCCCTGTCGTCAAAAGCACATCGCGTGACAAACACAGCAATCAATCTGCTAGCTCATCAACTTCACAAGCATTCAACGCCGCTCATTCAGCGGATCAAAACAACACCCAGCAGCGCATTGAATCTACCACAATCAACAACACCCAAATACATCCGCTCATTGTTGCCACCGAACAAAACAGGTCAACGCCCAACGTGAACGACACGGCGGTTCGAAGGAACAAAATCCGCACAACGCCAGAATCTCAATTGGCAAACAACGCAGCTATTACAACACCCAAATTACCCAGTCAAAAAAACAAAAGAGCATTGATACAGTCTTTTTATCGCGATGCAAGGGCCATGGTTGAAAACGGCCACGTCCCACACATCAAGGTGAAAGCAGTGAACAAAGACAAAGATTGGATGCCCGAATTCCAAGTGGGACTCACCCTCGAAAACAACGTAATATTGACCTCATTTAACCCATAACAACCCCAAATACCCTTTAAACCATGATACAAAAAACCATCATCACAACCCTGTTGGCCCTTTTGAGCGGTGCGCCCTTTTTGAAAGCCCAAACCATCGATACCACCTCGGCAGATACCCTAATTTCTATTACCGATAGTCTTGTTTGGGAATTGGCTAAAGTGATCAAGACAGAATTAAAAGAAAAAAATTCACCCCTCGCTATTCTGATGGATTCAGAATCCATGATGGTCATTGAGAAAGACACCTATCGCATGGTTAAGCGCAAACGCAAGCTCAAAGCCACCATCGAAGAAACCAAACAGTATTGGGGCTACAACTCGCAGATCATTGATGAGGCCAGCATGAAAACCATACCAACATCGATCGGCGATCAATCCAACTTCTTGCCTGAACTCAACAACGCCAAAAGCGTGCACTGGGGAATAGAACAACAGTGGGGATTCAACCTCATCCGCGGCAAAGTGCGCGTATTTACTGGAATTCGATACGATATACAC
>JACCEA011259240.1_pt1 | contig 19173 bp, 17 predicted proteins | sample 7449851 | NCBI WGS metagenome assembly JACCEA01 (sample SAMN15323453, study PRJNA562643) | freshwater metagenome | isolation source: river surface water | place: USA:Blue River Watershed | collected 2017-08-18
CCCGCGCCGATGCGGTCTCGACGCTGGCGGCACTGCGCACGCTGCGGATCGGGCACGTCATGATGCTGACGGGCGACGTCGAACCGGTGGCCCAGCACGTGGCCCGCGAATTGGGCATCGATGACGTCCGCGGCGAATGTCTGCCGACCGACAAGGTTGACGCGATACGTTCGGCCCAGCCTCGACCCGTCGTCATGGTGGGGGACGGCGTCAACGACGCACCCGTGTTGGCGGTGGCGGACGTGGGAATCGCGATGGGCGCCAAGGGGTCCACGTCGGCCGCGGAATCCGCCGACGTCGTCATCCTGCTCGACGACATTTCGCGCGTTGCCCGGGCGGTGTCCATCGGTCAGCGCACGGTGCGCATTGCCCTGCAATCGATTTGGTGGGGGATTGCCATCAGCCTGGGGCTCATGACGCTCGCTGCGGCAGGGTTCCTGCCGGCGCTCGCGGGTGCGGCATTGCAGGAGGTCGTCGACCTGGTGTCCATCCTGTGGGCGTTGCGTGCGGTGCGTGCTGGGGCCCAGGTGCTGCCCGGAATTGCGGGCGGTCCAGAGTTGAGGCACTCCACGCCGTAAACTGAAGTCGATGTCACCGTTGACCCCCGCCACTGCCCCCGCTGCCGAGCGCTTCCCGTGGGCGGCCATGTCGGCACTGGGTTTGGCTGTTTTTGCGTGTGTCAGCTCGGAATTTCTGCCGACCGGCATGCTGCCCGAGATGTCGGCCGACCTGGGGGTGTCGACTTCGTACATCGGTTTCCTCGTCACCGTCTGGGCCATCACCGTGGTGGTCGTGGCCACGCCCCTGTCTTTGGTCACCCGCCGGTTTTCCCGGACCAAAATTCTCATAGCCGCGGTCATTCTGTTCGGGATATCCAATGTGGTGGCCGCAGTGTCGATGAATTACGAGACGCTGTTCGCCGCTCGAGTCATCGGCGGGTTCAGTAACGCCATGTTCTGGATGGTCGCCACCGCCTACGTGTCGCACCTGTTACCACCCCGGTTGCAATCACGAGGGATTCTGTTCATCAGCGCTGGGGCGAACCTCGCGTTCATCGTGGGGTTGCCGCTGGGTTCCGTCATCGCGACGAACCTGAACTGGCGCATGGGTTTTGTCGTCATGGCCGCGTTGACGGTGTGTGCCGCCATTTTGCTTGCGGTGTTCCTGAAGCCGGTCGACCAAGAATTTGATGCCGACGACCCCGAATCCCGCGCCCCGTGGCGTGATCGCACCTTCCCCACGGTCGCAATTGTCGGGGTCATCACGTTGATGACCGTTGCCGCGCACAACATTTTTTACCCCTACATCAAGCCATTCCTGATTTCGGTGGCCAATTTCAGTGCCGTCGAGGCGGGTGGTGTTCTGGGCCTGTATGGCATCGGCGGTGTGGTGGGCATTGTGGTGGCGTGGATCTTGGGCCGTGACCCGGGCAAGGTCGTGCGTAACCTGGGGCTGGCCATCCTGTTCCTGGGCGCCACCATGGTGGCCACGCTGCTCGCCGCACCGAGTCCCGTGGTTGTCATGATTGCGATGATGGCGTGGAGTGCCGCGTTCTCGATCGCCGACCCGCTGTATGGCCAGCTGATGATGATGTCCGCGGGGCCGCGCATCCGCGATTTTGCCGGAGCCCTGCGCACCACTTCGTGGAACCTGGGAATCGGCTCGGGGGCCTTTGTCGGAGGACTGGTGTTGGTTCCGTGGGGGCTCAGCGCACTGCCGCTGATTGGTGCTGCGGTGGCGGTGTGTGCGGCCGCTGTCACGCTGGCGATGCGCACGCGAACCACCCCCGCGACCCCGATAGAATAGACGCAGAGGGCTGGTGTTTTACGGCCTGACAGCATCCCGATTTCATTCCGAACTGGAGAATCCGTGACCGATCGCCTGCCGTCCACTTTCAACGCCCCTCTCGCCGAGGTTGACCCTGAAATTGCCGAGGTCCTGCGCCTCGAATTGGGTCGCCAGCGTGACTACCTCGAGATGATCGCCAGCGAAAACTTTGTGTCGCGTGCAGTTCTCGAAGCCCAGGGCAGCGTGCTGACCAACAAGTACGCCGAGGGGTACCCCGGCAAGCGTTACTACGGTGGTTGTGAATTCGTCGACATCGCCGAATCGCTCGCCATCGAGCGCGCCAAGTCGCTGTTCGGTGCTGCGTACGCAAACGTCCAGCCTCACTCGGGCGCCACCGCCAACGCGGCCGTTCTGCACGCCATCGCCACCGCCGGTGACACCATCCTGGGTCTCGAACTCGCTCACGGAGGTCACCTGACCCACGGCATGAAGCTGAACTTCTCGGGCCGCCTCTATAACGCCGTTTCGTACGGTGTTGACCCCGAAACTTTCCTCGTCGACATGAACGTTGTCCGCGAGAAGGCCCTCGAGCACCGCCCCGCCGTCATCATCGCCGGCTGGAGCGCTTACCCCCGCCAGCTGGACTTTGCCGCGTTCCGCGAGATCGCCGACGAGGTGGGCGCCAAGCTCTGGGTTGACATGGCCCACTTTGCGGGACTGGTCGCCACCGGTTTGCACCCCAGCCCCGTCCCCTTCGCCGACGTTGTGTCGTCGACCGTGCACAAGACTCTCGCTGGCCCCCGTTCGGGTGTCATCCTGTCGCGCGACGAGGAGCTGGGCAAGAAGCTCAACTCGGCCGTGTTCCCCGGCCAGCAGGGTGGTCCGCTGATGCACGTTATCGCCGCCAAGGCTGTCGCATTCAAGGCCGCAGCCGAACCCGAATTCCGTGACCGTCAGGAACGCACCATCCGTGGCGCACAGATCCTGGCAAACCGCCTCACCGCCGACGACTCGAAGGCCTCGGGCCTCGACGTGCTGACCGGCGGCACCGACGTGCACCTGGTCCTTGCGGACCTGCGTAACTCGGCCATCAACGGTGTCGAAGCACAGGACCTGCTGCACGAGGTGGGCATCACCGTGAACCGCAACTCGGTCCCCAACGACCCCCGCCCGCCGATGGTCACCAGCGGTGTCCGCATCGGTACCGCGGCTCTGGCGACCCGCGGTTTCGATGACGCAGAATTCGTCGAGGTTGCCGACATCATCGCCGGTGCGTTGATGCCAAACCCCGACCTGCACGCACTCCGCGCACGCACCGACGCTCTGGCTGCAGCCTTCCCGCTGTACCCCGGCCTCGTCTAATTCTGTGACCGCACAGATTCTGGACGGCACCGCCACGGCGCGTGCGATCAAGGACGACCTGACGGTGCGCGTGGCTGCGCTGCGCGACCGCGGTGTTGTGCCTGGGCTCGCCACCGTGCTGGTGGGTTCCGACCCGGGTTCGCAGTGGTACGTGGGCGGCAAACACAAGGACTGTGCCGAGGTGGGTATTGCGTCGATTCGTCGCGACCTACCGGAAGACACCACGCAGGCCGAACTGGAATCGGTGCTCGACGAACTGAACGCGAACCCCGACGTCACGGGATACATCGTGCAGTTGCCGTTGCCGAAGCACATCGATACTGACGCGATCCTGGAACGCATCGATCCCATCAAGGACGCTGACGGACTGCACCCCACGAATCTGGGCCGACTGGTGCTGCGCGCCTCGGGCCCCATCGATTCGCCGCTGCCCTGCACGCCCCGCGGCGTGATTGACCTTGTCGAACACCACGGTATTTCGTGGGCCGGCAAGAACGTGGTCGTCATTGGCCGTGGAATCACCGTGGGCCGCCCCATCGGGTCGCTGTTGACCCGCAAGGAAGTCAACGCCACCGTCACCCTCACCCACACGGGCACCGTGAACCTGAACGAGCACCTGCGTGCCGCCGACGTGATCGTGGCCGCCGCGGGTTCGCCCTCGATTGTGACCGCTGACAATGTGAAGCCCGGCGCCATCGTCTTGGATGTGGGCGTCTCGCGCGTCACGAACCCCGACGGCAGCACTCGTATCGCCGGTGATGTCGACCCCGCCGTCGCCGAGGTGGCGTCGTGGATGTCGCCCAACCCCGGTGGGGTGGGTCCCATGACCCGCGCACTGTTGCTGAAAAACGTCGTCGAAACCGCCGAACGCGCCGCCGGCATCTAGTCAGCCAACGCCCCGCGATGCTTCCGTACCTGCACGACTGCGACTTGGAACAGCTGCGGCTGCGCATGATCGAACTCGACGAAGCCGCCCGTGCCGTGGAACTGGATTTGCCCGAGGCCGACGACATCGTGGCGCGCACCTTTGCGTTGGGTGGCACGGCCGAGGACGGCTGGAACGACTATCACCTGGTGCGCAACGAATACGATCGTCGGGCCGCCGAGGAATTCGACTTGGGTCAGTAGGTGTTGTGAATCCGCCGCGGCGGGTGTTACTTTGCCTATAACAACCAAGGAGGCGGCGTGGACTACGGAACCCCAGTGAGTCGCGACCACAAGCGTGGTCGACATGCGGCGGCCGTTGCCACGGTCGGAACGATGGTGTGCCTGGCGTTGACGGGATGTGCGGGGGACAGCCCCGGAGCTGCGGAGCACCGCAAGGTGCTGCAGGACATCCAGGCGGTCGCCGTCGAGGAGGGGCTCACCCCGGGCGGCATCGAGGAAGTCTGTGCGGTGTTTGACTGCGGTTCCTATGACTCGTTTGAATCCACCAACTACATCACGGGCCCCGAACTGACCGATGACATCATGTGTGAACGGTTCGCGGCGCTCGCGGTGCGTCTGAATTATGTCGATTCGTGGCGCGACATGCACCCCGAGGAGCAGCCCGGTTCGAAAATTCCGGACCTGCACGCCGCGTGTGTGGAATCGTTGGGTGTGAATGAGGGCACGGGCAACACGAGCCAGTCCGAGGGTGTCGTCTTCACGGGCGTGGCGGAAACGGCGACGTCGCCGGTGTCGTACTGGGTGCAAGTCAATTCGGTGAATCAGCCCGATGGCGCTCCCGAGGGGGAGCGCGGCTATTACTTCTTGATGTCGACTATCGAATAGTTATCGCTTTTCTGCACCCCGGGCCATAACATGGCAGCAGGGGGTACGCACATGTTTCGAATTACAGGTCGGGCACGGCTCACGGCGGTGGCCGCAGCAACACTGTTGTTGACAGGTTCGATTACCGCGTGGGCGACGGGCGCGATTCCCGACGGTGGCGAGACTGCGGAATCCGCGCAGCTCGCGCAGGAAACGTCACAGGCGCAGGTCGAAGGATCTGCTGCGGGTAACGCAGGAGGGGCCTCGGAGATTCTGGCCGGAATCACCGACACGGTTTCTGTGGTCATCGACCCCGGTGCCGGCGGATCACCCGACGTGGTGTACCCCGACCCCAGCGAATTCGAACAACCTGTCGTCGGCAACCCGGCAGCCCCCACGAACCTGCGCATCACGCAGCTGGGCGACACCGCGGTCACAGCCAACTTTGATGCCCCCGCGGGCGTCAGCACCCTAAGCGCCTATATTCGTTACGGGGATTCGTTCACCCAGCAGGGGCTCGGCGCCGCCCGCACGGTCACGTTCACAGGGTTGACCGCCGACTGGGATTACGTGTTGTGTGTCTACTATTCGGTGGGCGCGGTCGAATCGAACAAGGCGTGCGCCGACGTGCACACCACCGGCACACGCGCCACCGAACCGGAACCGCTGGACGCGCCCACGGGACTCGTGCTCGACGCCACGACCAGCACGCTGACCGCCACGTGGAACCCTGTCGCCGGCGCCACCAGCTATCGGGTGTGCCATGTCAGCGGCGACATGTCGTGGCAGTGCGGGGGATACCGGCAGCTGAGCGACACGTCGGTGGTGTTTGATGATGGATCGATAAACCCCGCCACCCAGTACGGCGTCACCGTCGTCGCCGTGGGGGCCGACGGTGTGCGATCGGACGAAGCACGCAGGTTCATCACCACCCCGGGCAACCCGCCGCCCGCACCCACCAAATATGCGGCACCCACCAACATTCGTGTGACTGCCATCACCTCCACCACGGTGACCATCGCATGGGATTACCCCGACGACGCACCCATCACTGTGTGGTCGTTCACAATCCGCCAGCAAACCTCGTACACCTCGGTGGGCGTGGTCGGGTCCGCCCGCAGCTTTACCTTCACCGGGCTAGCCCCCGGCCTCGGCCACGAACTCATCCTCGAAGGTCGCGACGCCGCATCGAAATACACCGAGGCGGGGCGGCTGGGGTTCTTTGCGCCGGCCCTCTAACTACGGATCAGAAGGTTGGGGGTTCGAGTCCCTCCAAGCGCACTTCCGAACAGGCCAGTAAGTTACTGGCCTGTAACCCTTTAAGCGACTCCTCACAACGAGCCCACGCTCGCCTAGTTGATACCCCAATCGATACCCGCAATCCAGAAAACTCCAGTTCTGGTTCGCCAGCCAAAGACCTGATAGCCGATTGCCGTGACACCGGTGTTCTCATATTCGATATGCAGAACTCACCAGGTATCTCAATGACTCACCCAGTGTCAACCGATGTTCTGCCCTACCCAGAGGAGAACATCAATGACAGAAACTATCGAAACCGAACTACTGACAGTGCCAGAAGCAGCAGCATTCCTGAAGGTATCGGTCTCGACAATGCGGAGATTAGTAGCAGCCCGGTCGGTCACAACGATTCAGATCGGCCGAGCTCGCCGAGTGACCTTGAAGGCGCTCCGCCAGTACATCGCCAACCTAGAGCGACAAGTGAGAACAAACCAGTAAAGAAAGTGAAGACGAGGCCAGGAGTAATCCAACTCAAGGATGGTCGATTCATGACCCGCCTCGAGTTGGCCCCTGATGCTACTGGCAAGCGTAAGCGGAAGAACTTCACCGCTTCAACCCAGCAAGGTGCGATCGACAAGAAACAGGCTTACCAAACCAATGTTTCTCGTAACATCTCGCCAGAAGGGCTAAAGGTGAAGTTCCGGGACTATGCCACCTGGTGGCTAATGAACGTTGCTCCGCACACCTGCAACCCGAACACAATAAACAACTACGAAACAACTCTTCGGCTCCACATAACCCCGATTCTTGGAAACATGCGACTCCAAGAAATTAGAGGAAGACACGTGGACGACGTTGTTTATTCGATTCAGGGCAAAGGTCTCAGCCTCAGTGCGCGCAAAGCCGCCCGACGAGTAATTTCGACCATTTTCTCCGATGCTCGCCGCCGCGATCTAGTGGACGACAACCCGGTAACTCGAAGCCTCGCGCCACGAACAGGACCTGGAGAGTTTCCTAAACGCAAAGCAACACTCACCCCAGACCAAACAGCACACGTACTGCAATACCTCCAAGGGCATCAGTACGGCCTCCTTTTCAAGACCTACATCTATACGGGGATGCGCCGTGGTGAAGTCGCTGGACTTACCTGGGGCGATCTCTCTCACAACTCAGGACAACCGCTGATTACTGTCACAAAGCAGCTCAAAGAAGTAACCCGCAAAAATCCTGACGGAATTGGAATAACCAACCTCGAAGAAACGCCTCCGAAGACTTTCCATGGAAATCGAGCAGTGCCAATCCCTCTGCCCCTGTATCAAGACCTTGAAAGACTCAAGGCCCAATGCCAAGTGACCAATGAGAACGAAAGAATCTTCCAAGATGTCCTAGGTGGTCAGCTATGGCCATCTAACATCACCAAGCAGTGGGCAAAGATTCGCAGCGAGCTCGGGTTAAAAGCCGTAAGACTACATGACTTACGGCACTCGTTCGCCAGAACTGCTCTGCAAGGGGGCGCCCCGATCGAAACAGTCTCCGACACCTTAGGTCACCACTCGATCACAATCACAAAGGACATCTACGCCAGCTCCATACCGGGTGCTGCTCGTAAGGCAACGGAAGCTTTTTCAGGATTAATTGAGGAGTCTCTCCTAATAAAGCAAATGGAAACCGACTATCAACTGGACTAGATGGCATGGCCATGTGGGAGCATTGTCAAATGCTCCATGCTTTTATCGATGAATCAGAGAGAAATAACTCACATTACTTTCTGGGCGCACTAATTCTGAATGATGTTCAATTGCAGAAGTTAACTCGGGATCTCGATTCCATCATGCAGGTTGTCAGTGCAGATTTTAGTTTTATCCCACCAATGCATGAGCTCCATGGAAGTGAGATTATGCGTAGTGCAGATAGGCCCTGGCGTGACGTTGACTACAGATATCGAGAGATGATCTTTAGGAAGGTCCTATTTGCTATCCATGACTCAGGCGGCAGAGGATTCATCGAAGGGATCGATATCCAAAAGCATCGCGAAAAAGATTACTCCGTGTATTTCAGCCCAAGGGAAATGGCATTTAGTTACTTGCTGGAGCGAGTGAATGGCGTGGCAACAACTGCAGAGCCGAAAGTTAAGGTTTTCGCTGACAACCATCACACGGCGCCTCAGAGCAGAACAAACTTCGAGAACTATCAGGTTTACGGAACTTTCGGTTACCGACGTTCGAAACTTGCCAACATATTGCCAAAAATAGATTTCATTGACTCTGCGGGTAGTCGGGCTCTGCAGGCCATAGATATGGCTACATACGTGTTCAATCGCCTTATGACGATTGAGGAGAAAGACCCTCGCACTCAGAAGTCAAAAGTGGATATGTGGCGACAATCTGAGCCCGCCTTTGTTTACAGCCGAGGTCGCACCAGAATATGGCCTTAAGCACGAATGCCCCGAATCATCGGGGCATATCGGCAAGGCGGGAAGTAAACTTCCTGCGCCTTTAGTCTCTCACGTACCAGGCAAAAAGACAAGAGGGGTAGGGGCGGGTAAATCACTAGGCATAAAGCCTACGACCTTGCCCTGCTAGGCACTCGCGCATTCCCCCGAAAATGGAGTTTTCGCGAACGAGTGGCTTTGTAAAAGGAACGAGTTTCCGTGACACTGGGCCGACCATAGACGTATGGAGATCATCGAACGGTGCAATTGCGGATGTGGACAGCCACGACCACCTAGGCCACGCCGCGGCCCAAGAGCGATCTATGCCTCTGCTTCCTGCAGAAAACGTGCCTATGACCGCAAACTATCTTTCGGCTTCCAGCCGCCTGTGGACCTTCAACCCCAAGAGTCCAGGCAACCATATTCGAGCCCTTTGGAGCGCCTGGCTAAGGCCATAATTGAGGCCCGCGTGATCTCTCAGATCTTTCTTCAACTTGAGACTGAAGCAGACCCCAAACTTTCCTGGCGCGCTGGCCAAATGGGATCTGGAATGGAAGAGCTCCTCAATGACCTTTTCCCAAGAAGCTAGAAACGGATAAGTGTCTGCGCCATTCTGTAACCTAGGAAGTGGGCTCTATGTCGAGCAATCAGGCTTCAAGAGGGGACAATCACTTGGCAACAAAGAAACAGGCTAGCCAAAAGACTCTGGAGCAAACCCTTTGGGAGGCTGCCGATAAACTTCGCGGCAACCAGGAACCAAGTGAATACAAGCACGTTGTACTTGGTCTTGTCTTCCTAAAGTACATCTCAGATCGCTTCGTCGAGCGCAGGAAGGCTATCGAAGCAAGTCTTTCCGAAGAAGGAATCAAGCCAGAACGCTGGGCAACCTTCCTCGAAAGCCGAGATGAGTACACCGGCCACAACGTCTTTTGGGTGCCTGAGGCTGCCCGCTGGGAAACCGTTCAATCTCGGGCAAAGCTACCGAGTGTCGGCCAAGACATCGACCAGGCGATGGATGTAATCGAGAAAGAGAACCCGTCACTTAGGGGCGTTCTCCCTCGCAATTACGGCCGCGATGGACTTGACAAGCGGCGCTTAGGCGAGCTTGTCGACCTCATTGGTTCGATTGGCTTCACATCAAGTGACGACCACGGCTCCGACGATGTGTTGGGCCGCGTTTACGAGTATTTCCTTGGACAATTTGCTGGTAAAGAATCAGGCAAAGAGGCTGGAGCTTTCTACACCCCTCGTTGGGTAGTCCGTACACTCGTGGAAATGCTCGAACCTTATTCAGGTCGTGTTTATGATCCAGCGGCAGGCTCCGGTGGCATGTTTGTCGAGTCCGCAAAGTTTGTTCAAGCTCATGGTGGCAAGCGCAGCGACATTTCGGTTTATGGACAGGAATTCACTGACACGACTTGGAAGCTCGCCAAAATGAACATGGCACTTCGTGGAATCGAGGCAGATTTTGGTCCAAAGTCAGCCGACTCATTCACCGAAGACCTACACCCAGACCTGCGCGCCGATTACATCATTGCTAACCCGCCCTTCAATGTTTCAGATTGGTGGGATGCGAAGCTTGAGAACGACCCACGATGGAAGTACGGGATCCCACCAAAAGGCAATGCCAACTTCGCATGGGTGCAACACTTCATCCACCACTTAAGCCCGCGAGGCACAGCTGGCTTTGTACTCGCAAACGGCTCATTGAGTTCGAAGACGAGCGGCGAAGGAGATATCCGCCGCAAGCTTGTTGAGGCTGACCTTGTCGACTGCATCGTTGCTCTTCCGGAAAAGTTGTTCTTCAACACGGGTATCGCGGTTTCTCTGTGGTTTGTCTCGAAAGAGAGACACGGCCAAGGACACCGCAGACGGGAGGGCGAGGTTCTCTTCATTGATGCTCGGAAACTCGGAACTATGGTGAGTCGCAAACTTCGCGAACTCACCCAGGAGGACATTTCGAAAATTGCTGAAACTTATCACTCTTGGCGAAATCAAAATGGTGGTTTCAAAGACATAGGTGGATTTGCGAAGTCCGCGTCAATTGACGAGATTTCCAGGCGTGATTTTGTCTTAACACCTGGATTGTACGTTGGCACTTCTGAAGCGGAGGTCGACGAAGAGCCCATTGACGAAAAAATCGAGCGCCTTACCGCTGACCTTCTTGCAGAATTCAACCGCGGGCAGAAATTTGAAACCGAAATACGAAACTTCTTCAAGGCGTTAGAGAAATGACCAAACTTGGAGAAATTGCAGAAATCACCGTTGGATTTGCTTTCAAGAGCAAGGATTTCACGGAATTCCATGACGATATTCGCCTAGCTCGTGGCGAGAACATTGGGCAAGGCGATTTGAAATGGTTGCGTACAAAGAGGTGGCCACAAAATCGTTCGAAGGAATTTGAGAAGTACCTGCTTCGAGAAGGTGATCTTCTGATTGCCATGGACGGCATGATTGTCAATGCTGGCCTCAAGTTTGCAGTTGTGCGACTTCGTGATTTGCCCGCGCTCCTGGTTCAGCGAGTGGCTCGAGTTCGGTCTATTGCCGGATCTAGTAATCAGGAATACTTAAACTTTCTAGTATCGAATAGTGACTTCGAGAATTATGTAAAGTCAGTTCAAACTGGCTCGGTCATTCCACACATCAGCGCGACACAAATAGCTGATTTTGAAATTGGTGAGTTGCCGTCAATCGAAGTTCAAAACCAAATCGGGGCAATCCTAAAGTCAATTGACTCGCGAATCGAAACAAACAAAACGCAAATTTCAATTGCGCTCGAACTAGCCCTACTGCATGCTGAGAAGACTTTTGACTCTCGCCCACTCGTGAGCTACACCAACGCATGTGCCGTGCGTATGGGGTCATCCTTTAAAAGCGAAATGTTTTGTGAACCCGGCGTTGGGCGGCCGCTTCTTCGAATTAGGGACCTAAGGACCTTCACTCCACAAATTTGGACCTCAGAATGCCGTGACGACGAGGTCACGATTCATCCTGGAAATATCGTTGTAGGAATGGACGCAGAATTTCGGGCCACACTTTGGCTTGGGCCGAAGAGTGTTCTCAATCAACGCGTATGCTCCTTTTCCCCCGTTCCCGGTGTCAGTCGAGCATTCGTTCTCGCCGCGTTGGCTCGCGATCTTGATTACTTCGAAAAATCTAAGACGGCAACGACAGTAATTCACCTCAATAAAGCAGATATTGACAAGTTTGAGGTGCCAGAAATTTCTGCAGAGGAGCATCATCAGCTCCAACTTGTAACAGAACCCCTTGTTGAGATCGCCGTTGCGCGATCAAGTGAGATCCAGTCGTTGCGGCGCCTCCGCTCCAGCCTCATTCCCGAGTTGCTGTCGGTGCGGAAATACGGCAGCAAGGTCGTGGCATGAGTTCATTCAATGAGGCAACCGTGGAAGACGCTGCGCTCGATTATTTTCGTGAGGTGGGGTACTCAACGGCGTGGGGACCAAACCTGGCACCTGGAGAGCCGGGAGAAGAACGAGTTTCATTTCAAGATGTGATCTTGGAAGACCGGCTCCGCGCGTCGATATCTCGAATAAACGTTGGGCACGATGAAACGCTCATAGACGAGGCAATAAAGAAGGTCAGACGTGCAGAGTCACAAAATCTAGTTGATGAGAACTATCGGCTTCACAAACTCATCACAGAGGGTGTTCCTATTGAGCACCGTGGCAGTGATGGTCAGGTCCGAACAACTCGTGTTTGGCTGGTCGACTTTGACCGTCCTTCGAAAAATGACTGGCTCGCAGTAAACCAATTCACGATTATCGAAGAGGGCAAGAACCGACGCCCGGATGTAATAGTTTTCCTGAACGGCCTTCCCGTCGGCTTGCTTGAACTCAAGAACTCCGCCAACCAAAACGCGACGCTCAAAAATGCATGGAACCAGGTCCAGACATATCGAAAAGATATCCCATCGCTGTTCGTGTCCAATGTAGTCACAGTGCTTTCCGATGGTCTTAGCACCTCGATGAGCTCCTATACCGGGGCATACGAACATTTCGCACCTTGGAAAACAATTGAAGGTCGCGAGGTGATCACTTCTCTACCCTCACTCGAAGTGCTGATAAAAGGCGTTTTCGAGCCGAGTCGTTTCCTAGACATCCTGCAAAACTTCATCGTCTTTTCAGACGAAACTGTGACTGATAAAACGACTGGTCAGCCAACCCGCGTTCTTGTAAAACGCGTAGCAAAATACCACCAATACTGGGCGGTTAACGCAGCAATTGGGAACACAGTTGAAGCATCACGCCCTGGCGGAGATCGACGCGGTGGAGTCGTTTGGCATACCCAGGGCTCGGGTAAGAGTCTTGAGATGGTCTTCTACGCGGCAAAGATCATGCGTGACGTTCGAATGAAGAACCCAACTCTTGTCTTCATAACTGATCGCAATGACCTCGATGATCAACTGTTTTCGGAAGTATTCGCGCCCGCTCGGATTCTTCCCGAAACGCCCATTCAGGCAGGCTCACGTCAGGACCTGCGCACAAAACTAAAGCGTGCCAGCGGAGGTATCGTCTTCACTACTTTGCAGAAGTTCCGTCCGGGTGAAGACGGTGATGAATCGCCCCTACTTACCGATCGCAACAACGTAATTGTTATTGCCGATGAGGCTCATAGATCCCAGTACGGATTCAGCGAATACCTAGATAGTTCCGGGCGAATTCGAGCAGGGCTCGCTAAACACCTTCGGGACGCTCTCCCCGGCGCCACATATCTCGGCTTCACAGGCACACCGATTGAAAGTACCGACAAATCTACTCGCTCGGTATTCGGTGACTACATCGATGTCTATGACCTCACCCGGGCTGTAGAGGATGGCGCAACGGTCAAGATTTTCTACGAGCCACACCTGATAAAGGTCGATATCCCTGACTCCGAGTTCGACGTGCTAGACGAACTTGCCGATGAAATCACTGAGCAGGTCGAAGAGGACGCAGCTTTAGCAGCGAAATCAAGATGGTCACGCCTGGAAGCTATCGTCGGTGCCGAATCTCGCCTCGACGCGGCTGCGCAGTTCATCGTGGACAACTGGGAGCAACGCCGAGAGGCACTATTTGGCAAAGGCATTATCGTTGTCATGAGTCGACGCATCGCCGTCAGGCTTTACGAGAAAATCGTGGCCCTTCGCCCAGAATGGCATTCATCGAATGCTGCAGAAGGCAAAATCAAAGTGGTTATGACTGGTTCTGCAGCGGATCCAGCAGAATTCCAACCACACCTTTACGACAAACAAACACTCCGCGACATCAAACTGCGGGCAAAGAACCCGGACGACAGCCTTGAGTTAGTCATTGTGCGAGACATGTGGCTAACTGGCTTCGACTCGCCAGCTATGCACACAATGTACGTCGACAAACCGATGCGCGGCGCAGGGCTCATGCAAGCAATTGCTCGTGTCAACCGAACTTTCCGCGACAAATCCGGTGGTCTGATCGTCGACCTTGTAGGAATTGCCACAAACCTACGGTCGGCGCTCGCCGAATACTCCCCGTCTGACAAAGACCAAGCTGGAGTGCCAATCGAAGAAATCGTGGCAGTGATGCTCGAGAAACATGACATCGTTTGCGGAATTCTTCAGAAACTTGAATTTGATTCGAGTCCAAACCTATCAGCCACCCAACTGCTGGGTCAAAGAGCGAAACTTGTCGACTTTGTAATGGGAGATCCAGACCGAACTTCACGATTCAACGATCAGGTTCTTGCCCTCCTCAAGGCGTTCATGCTCGCAGGCGCAAGAGACGAAGCGAAGGCTATCCGCTCGGACATTCGTCTATTCGCCGACGTTCGGGTTGCAATTCTCAAGATTCTGAACCCAGACTCGGGCCGAGGCGGTTCCGGCGCGATCGAAATTGACACGGCAATCGGTCAACTAGTCAACGAGGCTGTCTCCGCGGAAGATGTCATTGACATCTACAAGCTCGCAGGCATCGAGACTCCGGAACTTTCAATCCTCTCGGATGAATTCCTGGACTCGCTAGAACACAAGGATAAGCCGAATCTTCAACTAGGACTTCTTCGACGTCTCTTGAATGACCAGATCCGGACAACTGCTAAAACAAATCTTGTTCAATCTCGGAAGTTCTCGGAACAGTTGGAAGAAGCAATCAACCGCTATACCAACCGGTCACTTTCTACGGCTGAAATCATCGCTGAACTTGTCCAACTTGCTAAAGAAATGCGCGAGCAGCAGCAACGCGGCTCGTTGCTTGGACTCAAAGATGACGAAGTTGCCTTCTACGATGCGATTCTCACCAATGATGCGGCAGTTCTGCAGCTCGGAGACGAGACGCTCAAGAAGATTGCCAGGGAACTCGTGGTCGCAGTCCGCGAATCGGCCACTATCGACTGGAGCCTCAAGGAGAGCGTCCGAGCTTCGATGCGCTCTAAGGTTCGCCGGCTACTTGCTAAGTATGACTATCCACCGGATGCCGAGGATGCTGCTGTAGAACTTGTGCTTGAACAGGCAGAGCATCTAGCATCTGCCTAGGTGATCTTAATAATTCTTAGAATTCCAGAAAACCGTCAGACGCGAACAACCCCCAATGGCCATTGGATGAGTATCGCCAGGCGATGTCGCAGTTTTGAAAACCTCGAGGAAGGATTATCCAAAGATCCGTAATCCAACTTGGCAGTTCCAGACTTTCCATGGGTACTTCGAGGGCGTGATGAAGAGCATAGAGTCGAATAGGTAACGGCGAGTTCGATTCGATGCAGATTACGAAATGTCTTTGCTCTAGGCCATCGGAGGAATTCAGGATTGCTATAGATTTACGTGCTTGGTAGTTGAGTAACGTTTCGGTAATCCAATTCTGCAGCGATGGGCAGTGATCTGGGACTAAGCCACCCCACGGTTCTCTAACGAGAAGTGCGCGGTCCAGTGAACTGCCGGGTTCAAGCCAGAAGTGGGCAAGACCTAGCCTTTGCATTATCTCCCGAAGTTTTTCGTGATCCTCGTGCCACAATTGCTCTGGAGCGACGAATGTAAGTTCATGTTGCTTTGCGAGCGCGATGGCTTCTGGGAGTTCGGATTTGAGGCTCTTGAAGTTTGCCGCCGAGGTAAAACTGACTCCCCATTGCCCTGAACCTTTCGGCAGTTCAAGGAGGTACGCATCATGTTGTGCTTGGGCATCCGAAGAAGCGGCAATCTGGGGATCAATATCAGACTTGACCTCGCCCATGCCTATTAGCCGGTCACCTAGAAATACGAGAAAGTCGAGATCATGATCTGACCCGACATGGTTGACAATCAATCCTTGGCGCTGTTTCAAGACTTCCTGCACAATCCTGGTTGCTCTCCGCTCATTGAAGCGTGATAGCGATTCTCTATCGGTCAATATGCCCACCAGTCCCTTAGATCAATTTTGTACGAGAACCAATTAAGGGTATTGTCGGCCACCGACACCAGAGAGCGCGCATCAAGTCTCAGGATCTTCGCACTGATCTCTAGGCGATCTACTTCCAGAGCGTCTCGTCACGCCAATCTGAAGGAAAACCCATGGTTTCTGGAGAAATCGCTTCATGCGATGGAAAGGTTCGCATGAGCTCCTCGATTCCAGTTTTGAAGTCACTTCCAAACAAATACCATCGGCCAAGCCATGCCAAAACAGCGAGTCGAGGATAGAGGAGATTTATGTCAACGTTGGAACCCCGAAGATGAAATAACGATGGTGGAATCTTGCTCGCACTGGTCTTAGGAGGAAATGTAAATCTTCGATTCCAAATTCTGCTCTGGTGCGCTACGTGGTTTCTCAAAACATTTAGTGAGACTATCCAACTCTTCAGGTCCGAAGGGGTGCAGTCAAATACTTCGGCTATCCTGGTCGCCAATCCCTGATCTGTCATTCGGTAGAGCCTCGACAGTTGCCCAAGGTCCATTAATTCCACTGCACCCCAAATGGGTATTTCCGCCGCGTTTTCCATATCAAAGTTTCGAGCCATGTCTTCAGGAGACAAAGCTTGAACTTTTGATTTGTATCGCCCAACCCATTCGACGTGGCTTCTGCCATCACCAGCCTTGAGACTCAGGATCTCACGCCTAATACCGGTGCCGGTGATGTGGAAAATCGGATCGTCATAACCTCCTGCGTAAGCCAAGGTAGTTCGTAACTTTATTTCGAACCTTGATAGCTCCTCGAAGAGGAATGTTCGCAATGCAAAGTCAAACTCTATTAGGGCGATTACGTCACTAAAAGAGGTCCCTGCAAAATCAAAGGAATCTCCTAAATCCGGATGTTTTGGAAGAAATGCAAAGGAGTATTCGGCAAACCTGTAGTAGTTGAATTGACGGAGAAAGGCGATTGCGGACTCTTCATCGTCAACCTGCATCCCTCGGTTTTTCAGGAGCAGAACCTGATCGACGAAATTTAAGTGTGGCTTGGCTTTCATTCAGCAAACCTAGCGTTAAATACAACCGGCCCACCGCTACTAAAAGCTGCGTGGGCCGGTATTTATGCTCTAATCATAGACACCTCTGCCGACATTGTCTAGAAACAGCAGTCACTCATGCCGGTAATTCGTACCCCAAACAGTACCCATTCGCTCGAAATCTCTCGATATCCCATGACCGCTTGAGAGATATACTGACCTTATGAACGATACAAATCCTGTATCGGAAGCGGTGCAACCTATATCTACGGATTAGAAGGTTCGATCCAGGCCTAATCCACGAATTGCAAGACCATTACACCGGCAACGGATTCGCGTCCACCCCTTCGGTGACAACGAACACAATTGTGCTGTGTTCGTCGACCCCCAAGTGTTGACGGTGGGCTTCCGAGTCTGCGCTTGATCCATCACCTCCCAGCGCTACCCGAACTCCAGCCAGCCCTGATGCCCCACACGGCCCCGCTGCCACACCCATGCGGGCGAGGTCGTGGGCGGCGCGAATGTCAGCGTTCTCGGTGATTGATATGGCGGCGTCGAGCCCGTTGACGATGGCGGGCCATGCCAGCGATGACGGTGTGCCGCAGTTCAGCCCCGACATGATCGTCTGGCCTGTCTGCACGCTGACGGGGTGGCCGGCAGCGAGGCTGGGGGCCATGCACGATGCGGCCTCGGGTTCCACCGAAATCACGGCCGTCGATTCGCCGCGGCCCGCGGAACGATAGTGCACCAGCGCGGCCTGCAACAACGCTGGACACGCACGCAGGTGGTCGTTCCAATACGGGCTAGAAGTCTAGAAGGTCGCCCAAAAAGCTCTTCTTCTTTTTGTAATATCCACCGGGCTGTTGGTACTGGTCGCGGTTGTGGTGTGAATCGTGCGAGTTGTACTGCTGCTGGGGGCGCGACTGCGGTTGTTGTTGCGGCTGCGCGACAGGGGCCGTGGGTTGGCCCGCCGTGTAAAAGCTACCTTCTGCGTCGATCAGGTGTTCAAGTTCACCTCGGTCGAGGAAGATGCCTCGGCAGGTCGAGCACTGGTCAACATTGATTCCGTTGCGTTCGTAGGTGCGCATCTCGGACTGGCATTTTGGGCATGTCATCATGGTGACCAACATAGCGATTCAGGGAAAAGTTTCCTGTGTTTTAGCTATGTCTGGACTACGGTTTTGCCATGAAACTGTGTGCACAATGTCTGCGCCGCAGCGGCCACCTGGCCTCAGTGCTTGTGTCGATGATGCAAGTCCGGAAAATGTGCGTGTGTATGCACCAGGTCACCGTGAGAGTGCTCGTGCTCGTGCCGCTCGACCAAGTGAAGCACGACACCGAGACCCATCACAATTCCAGCCACCACTAAATTCCACGTCAGCGCCGATCCCATGATGAGCGCCAGCACCGCGCCAAAGAACGGTGCCACCGAAAAATATGCTCCCGCTCGGGCTGTGCCGATGTGTCGCAACGCCAGAATGAACAGTACGAGGCTGACGCCGTAGCACGCAAGCCCGAGACCCATGACGGAAATTACTTCAAGCACTCTGGGGGCCTGCGCGCCGAGAGCAAAAGCTAGGCCGAGGTTTGTCGGGCCTGCAACAAGGCCCTTAAAGGACGCGATGGACAGTGCGTCGCCGCCGGAGACATTACGGGTCAAATTGTTATCGATACCCCAGAACAGACATGCGCCGAGGACCGCGAGACCCGGCAGCGCGCCTGACTCCCACTGGAAGCCCTGGAATGACAGCACAACTGCGCCGATCACAATCGCCACCATGCCCAGCAGAATCTGCATGTCGAAATTTTCTTTGAACACAACCCAGGCAATGACCGCGGTGAATATGACCTCGGTGTTTAATAACAGCGATGCGTCCGAGGCCGCGATTCCTGTCAAGCCAAACATTAACAACACAGGGGCAATCACGCCGCCCACGAATACGGCGCCGAACAGTGAGCCTCGATTTTCGCGAGGCAAATCGAGTACGAACTTCCCTCGAATGGCCCTGATGGCATAAATTCCGATGCCCGAGCCCAAGTACAGCAACCCGGCAATCATCCAGGGGCTCATCTCGGCGGTGAACGGCTTGGCCAACGGCGTCGACGCGCCAAAAAGTACCGCAGAGGCAAGTCCAGCGCGAACGCCAGGGTTCTGTAAAGAAGTGTGCATAGTCCTTTAAGACTAGGTTGTCAGCGGAGGGCGCGCGCCCCTAAACCGG
>JACCEA010859558.1_pt1 | contig 19170 bp, 16 predicted proteins | sample 7449851 | NCBI WGS metagenome assembly JACCEA01 (sample SAMN15323453, study PRJNA562643) | freshwater metagenome | isolation source: river surface water | place: USA:Blue River Watershed | collected 2017-08-18
CGCAGAGCATCCTCGGGAATTTGCAGGTAGGCCATCACAATCAAACTCGCAGGCGCTACCAAAACTTCGTAGGGCTGAGTGACGTCGGCGTGGGTCGCAACACAGCGGTCCTTGATGCGTTCGTGAACCGCCCACTCATCAAAACGTTCGAGTGCCGCTGCCGAGAAATCGACGACCTCGACCGCCCACCCCCGCCGTGCAAACCAGAGGGCATTTCGGCCTTCACCGCCAGCGACATCCAACATCGTTCCGGGGCGCAAATCCGACAGATACGAGACCACAAACTCGTTGGGTTTCGCACCCCACACCGCTGAGGTGTCCGAAGCCAAGTACCGAGCGTCCCACTGTGCAGCGTCCATGGCTTGATTCTACGGAGGCTAGGCGTCGATGACGTGCACGAGGCTCTCGATGAACCCCTCGAACGAGGTGGAGCCTCGGATGACCTCGTTCATCCGTGCGCGGTCGCCAAAAACCTGCACGAATTGTTCAAAGACCGTCTGGAACTCGTCTCGACCACTGGCCGCAAAGGCGATGAAGGCAACGATGTTCACACGATGATCCCCCCAGGCGGCGGGGTTCTCGTTGACCGCAATCGCGATTGTGGGGCGATCGGCCGTCATCGACATTGCATGGGGCACGGCCAATCCATCGACAAAGACGGTGGATGACATTCGCTCGCGCTCGATTGCGCCCTCGATGTACGCATCGTCGACCACGTTCAACGACTTCAAGGCCTCACCGAGCCCTCGAATCATGTCCTCGGGCGTCTCGATGGTGACGTTGCGGAAAAACAGTTCCGGCCGGAAATACGTCATCAATCGCTCGCGGATGCTAGAACGTCGACGCTGTTGCCGGATTCGTGACACCTGGCTGCGCACTCGATCAATGTCGCTATCCGACAGGAACGGCTGAACCTCGATAACTGTTTCCAACGCCGCATCCAGCGGAATTGTCGAAATAACGATGTCCGTATCGATGTTGTCCACCCGAACATCGGTACGTGTGATGACCGATTCGATGGACACTTCGGTGCCCAAAATCTTTTCGATGCTTTCCCGCATGACAATGTGCAGGTCGTAATAGGACGGACAGACGATCGTCGCGCTGACCCGGTTTTCACGTTGGGCCTGACGCTCCAAATAGCTTCCGATGTGCAGTGCGACATACGAAATTTCGTCCTCGTCGACAACGATGTCGCGTTCCTTTTGAATAATCGAGCTCATAAACACCGCAACATCAAAGATCAACGGATACGCGGTCTTGATCGATTTTGCTAAGGGGTTTCGACTGAACACATCGAACTTGGCACGGTTCACCAGGTGCCCGAGGTGCAACGACAGCCTGTCGATAAGTTCGTCGTTGCGCAGGTCGATGAGGTACTCCTCATAGACCAGATCCACAATTTTCACCAGGGTGGCGCGGTCTGCGGCATCGGCACGAGCACCCGACATATTCGTGTCGTTTGCAACGCTCATCACCCGAGTCACGAGCTGACGGGCAAGGTACGTTTCTTCCCACTGACCCAAGTCAAGCCCGAAATGCCGGCCCGCGAGTTCCTTCACCAAACCGGACACGAACGTGGTGTCCGGGTCAATCGCACCCCGATAATCAGGCAGGGTCTGACCCAAACGCACGCGGTCGACGGCAATCGCCACGTGTAGCAAAACGGAATCGATGCCGTACTCGTTGATGATGTAGCCGTGATAGTCGAGGCGGCCGATCAGGTCAGTTTTGAATGCCACGAGTTCGGGGATATCGAACCTCGCGGCGATTGCATCGAGGTTGAGGAATTCGCTCTGCAACGAGTCATAGATCAGACTCGAGAGCACTTTGCGCAGCCCCGCCTCGTTGCCGCGGAACGTCAGAAGACCATCGACTCGGTCAATCTGGAGGTCCGACTCCAACGCGATCTCACGGGCCCGTTTGAGGTCGAGTTCCGCCGTGGCGTCCGACACGTGCATGGACCGCGCAAGGTCCGACAACAACACGCCGTTCGACGATTCGACGAGTCGACGGATGATGTGATGCGCGCGTTCACGCGGAAGGGACGGTGTCTCGTCGGGGGCCGCGGTCTGGGTGGCCACGTACTGCTGGTATTGGTCCCGATTGATTCGATACCCCTGGCCCGATGCCGTAATGATTTCGAAGGGGCGGGCCGCTGCTTTTGCCGCCGCAACATAGTTGCGGACACTACGAGTGGATACGCCCAGTCGCTCGGCGAGGTTGGTCGCCGACACCCAGTCATTCGAGCCGCGCAACAGCTCGAGCAGCAGTACGTAGTTGTCACTCATGTTGTGGCAACTGTATCGAACACGGCACAAACATTCCGCGGAAAATCGGGGATTTCCGCCCCAGCGGAAACAGATTTACAGACAAAACCGTCGAATCATGTGGGACGACATGGCACAGTAACGGCAAGGAGGCGACATGACAACGGTGTTCATCGTGTGCGGTGCAGGAGCATCAAGCACGTTCCTCGCGCTGTCATTGCGGAACATCATGGGCGCGAGCACCGATCTGGAATTCGTGCCCGCTCCCCTGTCAACCATCACCCCGACCGGCACCGACATTGTCGCCGTGGCACACCACATCGCCTCAGAGCCCCGAGTTGGCGAACTGAGTGCCGCGGGAGTCACCATCGTCGAACTGCCCGAACACGTCAACGGTGCATTTGGAGCAGCCGATGCCGCCGCCGTGATCAACGCGGCCATCACCACACACTTCGTTTCTCACACCACACAGGAAACGCAAGCTTGACGCGAACAATCGCGCCAGGAAAAACAACACCGAAACCCCCAGGGTTTCACACACCACACACAGAATAGGAGCGAGTCAATGACGACTACGTCATCGTCTAACGGCGGCCTTCGGGTTGGCGTCCAGAAGTTCGGTGCATTCCTCTCCGGAATGGTCATGCCGAACATCTCAGCATTCATCGCATGGGGTTTGATTACCGCATTCTTCATCCCCACCGGATGGACTCCCGGCCTTGGTGCTCCCGTTGAGGAAGGCGGAATGAACTTCCTCGCCCTCGTCGGACCCATGATTGTGAACCTTCTGCCCCTGCTCATCGCAAACACCGGTGGACGCCTCGTCTACGGCGCTCGCGGTGGAGTGGTTGCATCGATCGCCACCATGGGTGTCATCGTCGGAACCACCATCCCCCAGTTCATGGGTGCAATGATCGTTGGCCCCGCTGCCGCATGGATCATGAAGAAGATCGACGCTCTGTGGGCTGGCAAGATCAAGGCCGGCTTCGAGATGCTCGTCGACAACTTCTCGGCAGGTATCGTCGGTGGCCTCATGGCTCTGGGTGCGTTCCTCGGAATGTCCCCCATCGTCACGGCCGTCAGTGACGCACTGGGTAAGGCCGTAGAGACCCTCGTTTCGACCGGTCTTCTGCCCCTCGCCAGCATCGTCATCGAACCGGCAAAGATCCTGTTCCTGAACAACGCCATCAACCACGGCGTGCTGACCCCTCTGGGTGCAGCGGAATCGTCCGAAACCGGCAAGTCGATCCTGTTCCTGCTCGAAGCTAACCCCGGCCCCGGCCTCGGTATCCTGCTCGCCTTCATGCTGTTCGGTGTTGGCCTGTCGAAGGCTTCGGCTCCTGGTGCAATCATCATCCACTTCTTGGGTGGTATCCACGAGGTCTACTTCCCCTACGTACTGATGAAGCCCGCCCTGTTGCTGGCCGTCATCGCTGGTGGCGCAACCGGTGTTGCAACCAACATGCTGCTCGGTGCTGGTCTGCGCGCTCCCGCGTCGCCCGGTTCGATCATCGCTGTTCTGATCCAGACCGCAAGCGACTCGTACATCGGCGTCATCCTGTCGGTCGTACTGTCCGCAACCGTGTCGTTCCTCATCGCCGGCGTTATCATTCGAGCAACCCGCTCGCGTGACCTCGCTAGCGACGAAAACGGTGACTTTGCTGGTGCTGTCCAGCAGAGCGCTGCGAACAAAGGAAAGTAAGTCATGACTGCTGAACTGATCACACACGTCATCTTCGCGTGCGACGCAGGAATGGGTTCGAGCGCAATGGGTGCAACCATTCTGCGCAACAAGCTCAAGGCTGCGGGCGTCACCGATGTGACGGTCGCCAACCAGGCAATTGCCAACCTGACCAGCGATGCCACGTTCGTTATCTCGCACTCACACCTGACCGCTCGGGCACAGCACACCGCGCCCGATGCTGTTCACGTGAGCGTCGATAACTTCATGGCCACACCCAAATATGACGAGGTCGTTGCGCTTCTCGTAGCGCAGCGTCAGTAAGTTCAGCAGGAAACCGAGGATTCACCGTGAGCATTCCGTTCTCTGAATACATTCGCATCAGCGGAACAGCACAGACCCGTGACGAGGCAATTAACGAAGTTGCCGACATCCTGATCGAGTCCGGTGCAGTTTCGCCGAAGTATCGAGACGCAATGTTCGCGCGTGAATCCTCGGTTTCTACCTATATGGGGAACCTCCTGGCAATCCCCCACGGAACCAACGAGGCCAAGGACGAGATCTTTAGTTCGGCGCTGGCCATCGTGCGGTACGACCACCCCATCGATTGGGACGGCAACGAAGTCCGGTTTGCCATCGGAATCGCGGGCCGTGATGACACTCACATGGATGCTCTGGCCAGCATCGCCATGATTTTCAGCAACATGGACGCGGTGAACTCTCTGCTCGAGGCCAGCACGGTCGAGCAGATTGAGGAAATTTTCGCGCTCGAACGCACCGCATGAACGCCGTACATTTCGGTGCCGGAAACATCGGCCGCGGCTTTATCGGTGCAGTCCTGCAGGACGCGGGATTTCATGTGACCTTTGTCGATGTCAACGAGGAACTTATTTCTCGGTTGTCCGCGGCACCGGGATATTCGGTGATCGAAACTGGACCGAATGCCCAAACCCACCACTATTCGGATTTTTCTGCGCTGAATTCGCGCAGCAACCCTGACGAGGTCGTCAATCTGATTGCATCGGCTGACATCGTCACCACCAGCGTCGGACCGACCGTGCTGCCCTTCCTCGCACCCCTGATTTCACGGGGAATCGAGGCGCGCACCACGTCCCGACCGCTCGTCGTCATGGCGTGCGAGAACGCGATTGGCGCAACGGACACACTGCGAGCAGCCATCGCGGAACAGGCGACCATCCCCGAGGGGCGTGCACTGTTTGCGAACACCGCCGTCGATCGCATCGTGCCCGTTCAACCCTCGTCAAGCCTCGATGTCGTTGTTGAAGAGTTCTGCGAGTGGGCAATCGATGGCTCAACACTGGGCGAGCACGCACCCGTCATTCCCGGCGCACACTTCGTTCCCGACTTGGCCCCCTTCATCGAACGCAAGCTGTTTACCGTCAATTCGGCCCACGCCACAGCGGCGTATTGCGGGCAGCGGGTCGGCGCTCGCACAATTACCGAGGCACTGGCAATCCCCACTGTTGCCGACACGGTAACCGGCGTGCTGGCCGAAACGACTCGGGTGTTGATCGACCGTCACGGATTTGATGCCGATGAGCACCAGGCGTACGTCGACGCGACGTTTGCTCGATTCCGCAACCCCGATCTGGACGACGCGGTCGAACGCGTTGGTCGTCAGCCGCTGCGAAAGATCTCGCGCCGCGAGAGGCTAGTTGGACCGGCAGCGCACCTCGCCGAGATGGGTGTGGAACCTACCTATTTGCTGTCCGCAATTGGTGCGGCACTGCAGTTCGTTTCGGAATCCGACCCCGAGGTCGAGGACATGGCCTCGGCACTCACCTCGATGTCCGCCGAGGAATTCTGTACTCAGTTCTGCGGCATCGATGTCGACCACGCCCTGTGGGCTGCACTGACAAACGAAATTCGGACAAGCGCACTCGCGCGGGCCTCCTATAGCTCCTGAACCGTTTGTGCAGGTGAGGCCTCCGTCGGGAATCGGGGGCCTCACATTTTGTTCCCGCCACCGGGTCACGGTTCCCGATGGGCGCGGAAAATACGGGCAGAACCCCGACATCCCTCACGAAAATCGCACCGGTGGAATAGAGTCGTACTGAATAATCACTCACCGCTGAGGAGCACCACTGATGGGCATTTTTTCGCCTGACGTCCCCACGCTTGACAACCGTGAATCGCTGGAATTTTTGGCCATCAATCAGGTGAAAAAGTGGCTGGTGGAATCGCGTGATATTCCCGCATCGGCAGCTTCCGAGCGCCTCGCGGGGCTTCTGCAGGACGAGAACGGCTTGGCCTTTGCCGTGGGATTTGTCGACGGTGTCGTTCGACCCGAGGATGTGCGTGTTGCCGCCAAGAACCTCGCCAATCTGACGGGTATTGTCCCCCAGTTCCTGCCCCCGGTATTGCGTTACGCCATAGCACTCGGCGGTTTTGCCGGTCGAATTGTTCCGTGGATCGTCATCCCCATTGCCCGCCGCGTCCTGCGCAGCATGGTCAACCACCTCGTCATCGATGCAACGGACGACAAACTGGGTGCCGCCTTGAGCGCTATTCGCAGTGGTGGCGCACAGCTGAACATCAACCTGTTGGGTGAATCAGTTCTGGGCGAAAACGAAGCCCACAAACGACTGAAAGGCACCGCCGACCTGCTGCGTCGCCCGGACGTGGATTACGTGTCCATCAAGGTGTCGAGTGCCGTGGCCCCTCATTCGTCGTGGGCGTTCAACGAGGCCGTTGACCACATTTCGGAACAGCTGGAACCGCTGTACCGAATTGCGGCCGACCCCCAATCCCCCAAGTTCATCAACCTGGACATGGAGGAATACCACGACCTCGACCTGACCATCGCGGTGTTTACGAGGATTCTGTCCCAGCCCGAATTCCACAACCTGTATGCCGGAATCGTCCTGCAGGCCTATTTGCCCGATGCTCTCGGCGCCATGATTCGACTGCAGAAGTGGGCCGACGAACGCCGTGCACGTGGCGGGGCTGCCATCAAGGTGCGACTCGTCAAGGGCGCTAACCTGCCGATGGAACAGGTCGATGCGGAATTGCACGACTGGCCTCTCGCCACCGTTCGATCCAAGCAGGAAGCCGACACGAACTACAAGCGCGTCCTCAACTATGCCCTCACCCCCGAGCACATTCGCAACCTGCGCGTGGGTGTTGCCGGTCACAACCTGTTCGACATTGCTTTTGCCTGGCATCTGGCCAAGGAACGCAACGTGACGGAGGGCATCGAAATCGAGATGCTGTTGGGTATGGCCCAGGCACAGGCCGAGGTCGTTCGTCGAACCACCGGCGGACTGCTGTTGTACACGCCCGTGGTGCACCCCAAGGAATTCGACGTCGCAATCGCGTACCTCATTCGTCGACTTGAGGAGGGCGCCAGCAGCGACAACTTCATGTCCGCCGTGTTCGAACTCGACAACCCTGAATTCTTTGCACGCGAGGAAGCGCGTTTCCGCGCGAGCCTCGCCGACCTCGACGCCACGGTTCCCGCACCCAACCGTGTCCAGGACCGCACCGCTCGGTCCGATCGCTTCTCGGGTGAATTCCGGAACGCTCCCGACACGGACCCCGCAATCGCCGCGAACCGTGAGTGGGGATACGACATCCTTCGCCGCGTCGCCGACAGCACACTGGGAGTCGACCTCGTCGCCAAGGCACAGGTCACCACAACCGCTGGACTGAACACGGTATTCGGTGCGGCTCTGCGCGCCAGCTCAACGTGGGGTGCAAAGTCCGCAGCAGAACGCGCCGAAATCTTGCACCGCGTCGGCGATGTACTCGAGGCCCACCGTGCCGAACTCATCGAGGTGGCCGCCAGCGAAACGGGCAAGACCATCGACCAGGCCGATCCCGAAATTTCCGAGGCAATCGACTTTGCCCACTACTACGCCGAACGCGCCTTGGAACTGGACGCCGTCGACGGAGCCGAGTTCGTTCCCGCGCGCATTACCGTGGTGACCCCGCCGTGGAACTTCCCCATCGCGATCCCCGCGGGCAGCGCCTTGGCCGCACTGGCGACGGGTTCTGCCGTGATTTTCAAGCCCGCCGGTCAGGCCGCCCGCTGTGGCGCCTATCTGGCGAGCCTGTTGTGGAAGGCCGGTGTCCCCAAGGGCGCACTGCAGTCCATCCAGGTGTCTGAAAACGATTTGGGTCAGCAGTTGATTTCGGATCCGCGCGTCGACCGCGTGATTCTGACGGGTGGATACGAGACCGCCAAGCTGTTCCGTTCGTTCCGCCCCGACCTGCCCCTGTTGGCGGAAACTAGCGGCAAGAACTCGATCATTGTCACTCCCAGTGCCGACCTCGACCTGGCCGCGAAGGATGTCGCGTATTCGGCATTCGGTCACGCGGGCCAGAAGTGTTCCGCCGCCTCGGTCGTGATCCTGGTGGGTTCCGTTGCACGATCCGAACGCTTCCGCCGCCAGCTGGTGGATGCGGTTCGCTCGATGCCCGTGGATTACCCGTCAAACCCCATGGCAAAAATCGGCCCGATTGTCGAACCCGCGGCCGGAAAGTTGCTGCGCGGACTGACCGAGTTGGACGGTTCAGAGGAATGGTTGATTGCTCCCGAACAGCTGGATGCCACCGGCAGGCTGTGGAGCCCCGGCATCCGTGACGGTGTCGCACCCGGATCGCCCTCGCACATGACCGAATACTTCGGTCCGATTCTGTCGATCATGACGGCCGGCACCCTGGATGACGCTATCCGCTTGCAAAACGCCGTGGACTACGGTCTCACCGCGGGAATTCATTCGCTCGATGCCGGCGAAATTTCCGAATGGTTGTCGCGCGTCCAGGCCGGCAACCTGTACGTCAACCGCGGCATCACCGGGGCAATCGTTCAGCGACAGCCCTTTGGAGGCTGGAAACGGTCCGCAATTGGACCCGGATCCAAGGCCGGTGGACCCAACTATTTGCTGGGTCTGGGTTCCTGGACGCCTCGCAACGCCACCAAGGCGACCGCTCGCGACACAACGCACCGTCACCCCGATGTGGACGAGGTATTGGCCGTGGCGAAGACGCAGTTGCGTCCCGCCGAATATTCGTCGCTCGCTCGTGCCGCCGTGTCCGACTCGCGCACCCCCACGCAGTTCTTTGCCAACAAGGACGTGACCGGCCTGTCCGCGGAAATCAACATGTTCCGTTACCTGCCGGCTCACACCACCGTGCGGTTCGCGTCCGATGCCACCCTGTACGACCTGTGGCGCATGGTTGCGCTGTCGCACTACATTTACGACGCGCATTTCAGCATTGACCCCACCAACACAGTGGTTGCCGCCGCTGCGGGTGCGCTGCACGGCCGCGAAGGCATCACCACGAGCTTCGAGACGGCCGAGGATTTCGACCGCCACCTGGCTCATGCCGATGACATTCGCATCCGTTGGATTGGGTCTCTGCCCACGATTGATGCGGCATCGCCGTTGTCCAACCCCACCATTGCGATCTATGCGGGCCCCGTGACCGAATCGGGACGGATTGAACTGTTGCCGTTCTATCGGGAACAGGCAATCTCGGTCACCGCACACCGCTTCGGCAACCCGCTGCCGATGCTGGACCGCGTGTCGGGGCTCTAATCCGCTGACGAATTCGCCGGCGCAAGCCGAGCGACATAGGCGGCAATCACGCTGGTGATGACCCATGCCACGATGACGCCCCAGTACGCGACGCGAATTCCAAATTCTTCGGCGGTTGCACCCATGAGGATTTTGGCGAGGGTCATCACCGCCATCTCGACGATGATAATGCGCGACATGACGGCACCGGTGGTCATGTGCGGAACCGTGTTCGTCGCCGAGAAATACGACGGAACCAAGGCGGCAGTGCCCAAACCGGCGAGTCCCCACAGCGCCGAGAGCACGATGATTCCCACGATGGGAGTGGACTCAATCAGGACCGGGGCAACAATCAGGCTCGTGGCGCCGGACACTGCCGACGTCGCCGACCCGATGACCGCCAGACGACCGAACGAAATTCGGGCCGTAATTCTGCCAATCAGAAGTCGTCCGATGATCATGGCGGTGGCAAATGTCGCGTAGGGCACCGCGCGCAGGCTGACCGGTACCTCGAGCCCGTCACGAATCAGGATTGCGCTCCAGTCCACCATGACCGCCTCGGGGAAAACCGCACAAAATAACCCCGCGGCCAGCAGGTACACACGCTTGGGCATATGCAACCACGGAACGCGCGCCTTGTCGGAATTGATGTCCGCGCTGCGACCCTCATCGCGGTTCAAGAGCTTGGAGCCCCACAGCATAAAGACAACGAGGCTGAACCCGGCGAACACGACGAAGTGAACGCGAATGTCAAGGATGGGCGTCAGAGCGCCCGACAGTGCGGCGGCACTGGCTGCACCGATCGACCAGGCGGCGTGGAAACGCCCCAGGATGACCTTGCCCGCCATGTTTTGCGCCAGAACGGCCTGGGCGTTGATGGCGAGGTTGTAGCAGGACATGATGAACGCGACGATAAACGCCGAGACGAAATAGACGACTGCGTTGTGCATGAACCCAATTGCGCCGGTAATCGTCGAAAAAATGATGAACGCCACAATCGCGACAACATTTCCGCCGAACCGTTCGATCAGTCGGTTCGCGACAAACAGGCCCGTTGCGGAACCCAGCGCGAGGAAACCGACAATTGCGCCCCACTGCGTGAACGTCACACCGATTTGGTCGATGATGTCGGGGACTCGAGGGATCTGTGTGGCGGCGAGGAAACCCTGAATCGTGAACGCAACGAGCAGCGCGAACTGAAAGGAGCGCTGTCGTTCAGCAGAATGTACCGTCACACTTCAAGGCTAGGGTACACCGCGGGTGCGCCGTGTACTTCCCCCGCACAGAACGGCAATACAGTTACAGCACAGCCCGATTTTTCTGGAGGAACCGTGCACACCGTTGTGCTGACCGATGCCGTCATCATCAGGGAATTTACGTCTGACGGTTCCGATGTTCGCGCCGTCTGCGACACCGCGATCGCGATTACGGATGGTGTTGTTTCGGCCCTGGGCCGGGACGCCGAGGAACTGGCCGGGAACGACGGGGTTGAGACCGTCTCGATGGCAGGCCGCACGATTATGCCGGGAATTGGTGACGGACACGCCCACCCCATTTTTGCCGGGGCCGAGACTCTGGGTCCGCAGGTCAGGGAGTGCACGAGCGTCGGACAGATCGCGGAGCGTGTCGCCGAGTTCGCCGCACAACACCCGGAATTGGACTGGATTGTGGGAGGCAGTTACGACTCGACCCTGACGGCCGATGGCCTGTTCGATGCGCGGTGGCTGGATGACATCCGCACACCGGTCGTACTGAACTGTCAGGATTACCACACGTATTGGGTCAATTCCGCGGCACTGGCCGCCGCGGGCATTGACAGCACCACCCCGGAACCCCCGTTGGGTCGCATCATCCGTCGCCCGGATGGAACTCCCATGGGAACGCTGCAGGAATACGGCGCCATCGACCTGATGAAAGCCGCAATGCCGCCGAGGGCTCTCGACTTCCTCGTACGGTGTATCGACTGGGCAACCGCCGAGTACGCCCGGTTGGGGGTCACCTGGGTTCAAGACGCGTGGGTCGAGCCCGACGATGTTCGGGGTTACCTCGAAGCCGCGAAACGGGACCTACTGCACGTTCGCATCAACCTGGCGCTCAAGGCGGAACCGGCAACGTGGCGGAACCAGATCGACGGTTTTGCGCGCGACCGTGCCGATGTCGTGTCGATGGCCCACCCGCTGTTGACCTGCAACAGCGTCAAATATTTTGTCGATGGTGTCGTGGAAAACTACACAGCGGACATGCTCGAACCCTATTCGGACAACCCCGACGCCGACCGAGGAATCGCGAACTGGTCGTACGACGAGCTGCTGCTGTCGGCACTGGCTGTTGACACCCTCGGTTTCCAGTTGCACCTGCACGCCATCGGGGACGCCGCCGTACGCCGCGCCTTGGACGTTATCCGCGAGGTCGCGCGAATCAACGGCGAACGGGATCGCCGTCCTGTCATCGCGCACGTTCATGTTCTGAACCCTGCCGACACTCCCCGATTCGCCGAAATGGGTGTCATCGCGAATTTCGAACCGTACTGGGCGCAGCTGGACGATGTCATGGTCGAACAGACAGCACCACGACTCGGACCGGAACGCACACTGCAGCAGTACCGAATCGCCGATGTCCTCGCCTCGGGCGCGCATGTGTCGATGGGAAGCGACTGGCCCGTAACGACGGCCGATTGGCGGGCCGCGGTGCAGGTAGCGGTCAGCCGGCAGAATTCGGACGGTGCACCCGTCGGCGGTTGGATTCCGTCCCAGCGCATCACGGTGGAGGACGCTCTGAACGCGTACACGGCAGGGTCTGCGTATCAGGCGTTGTCGAATTCGGGTGGTCGACTGGTGGTCGGTTCTGCGGCGGATTTCATCGTCCTCACCCGCAATCCCTTGACAACACCCACCGACGAAATTCCGGATATCGAGGTGCGGGAAACATGGATCAACGGACGACGTGTGTGACGCTGAATACCCGTCGATTCGTGGAGGGTTTTTCAGAGGACACGACCTTGAGCTCACACGGCCTTGTGCGCACAAGCCATTTAGCGCACAGAGTGCTAGATTGACATCAACAGGATCTACCAAGGAGACATCATGAAGGTTGCAGATAAAGTCCTCGTTGTTACCGGCGGCGGAGCCGGAATCGGCCGTGAGGTCGTGCTCGAGCTAATCCGTCGTGGTGCGAAGGTTGCCGCGATCGACGTCAACAAGGCCGGACTTGCCGAGACCGTCGCCCTGGCAGGCGAGCGGGGTTCCCGAATTTCGACCCACGTGGTGAACATCGCCGACCGCGAGGCCGTCGCCAAGCTTCCCGCCGCAATCAAGCGCAAGCACGGACAGATCGATGCACTGGTCAACGTTGCCGGCATAATCCACAAATTCAAGAAGGTCAACGAACTCGAATTCAGCGAAATTGAGCGCGTTGTGGATGTCAACCTGTGGGGCCCCATCAACCTGGTCAAGACCTTCCTCCCCCATCTCATCGCCCGCCCCGAAGCCCATATCGCCAATGTGTCGAGCATGGGTGGATACGCACCCGTTCCCGGTCAAACCATCTACGGTGCCACCAAGGCAGCGGTTCGACTGTTGACCGAGGGCTTGCACTCGGAACTCATGGACACGTCGGTCGGAGTCACCACAATTTTCCCCGGAGCAATTGCCACAAACATCTCGGTGAACTCCGGTGCCGCGACAGCAGCTGAAGTCGCCGCCATGTCGGAATCCGCCGCTAAGTTCCCCACGACACCCGCGCCGGTTGCCGGATCCCTGATCGTCGACGGCATCGAGAAGAATTCCTATCACGTGTTCATTGGCAACGACGCAAAGATAATGGACCGACTGATTCGCGTGATGCCGGAACGCGCCGCCGCGATTATCTACAAGAAGATGGCCTCGTTGCTCGGCTAGCTGCCCCCGGGCATCGCGGGATCCGCGTCGAGTAGCGTCGCGCCCCACTTCCCCTGCACCCCGCTTCCTCTTCTGCACACAACGCTTGCGCCGCTTCCCCTGCGGCTCACAACACCTGATCCACAGAACGGTACGCACGATAGGCTTATGAGATGAGTGCTGCCGACGACCGTATTGTCTGGATCGACTGTGAAATGACCGGTCTCAACCCCGATATTGACGAAATCGTTGAGGTTGCGGTGATTGTCACCAACTATGACCTGGAACCGTTGGACCCCGGATTCCAGGTCGTCATCAAGCCCAGCAGCGCCGCCTTGGAACAGATGAACGATTTCGTCACCACCATGCACACCACCAGCGGCCTGATCACCGAACTGGACAGCGGTGTCGGCATTTCCGTGGCGCAGACCCAGATTTTGGACTACATCCAGCGCTTCGTGGCACAGCCCCGCACCGCGGTCGTCGGCGGAAATTCGATCGGCACCGACCGAACTTTCATCAACCGCTACCTGCCCGAAGTCGACGCATTCCTGCACTACCGCTCGATCGATGTGTCGAGCATCAAGGAACTCTCGCGTCGCTGGTTCCCGCGTGCCTACTTCCAGTCCCCCGAAAAAAACGGCGGTCACCGCGCGTTGGCGGACATCCTCGAATCCATTCGCGAGCTCGATTATTACCGTTCCGCGGTATTCCTCGACGGCAATGGCCCGACGAGCGACGAGGCCAAGGCGCACGCCGCGGCTTCGGTGGAAAAATGGAGCGCAAAACTGTAATACAATTACAGAGTTGCGTTTTTGACGCACATGGTGGCTATAGCTCAGTTGGTAGAGCATCCGGTTGTGGTCCGGAAGGTCGCGGGTTCGAGCCCCGTTAGCCACCCCACTCAGGCCCGGTCATCCGGGCCTTTTTTCATGCCTCGTCGTCGGTTCGGATGATTTCATCCGCCAGTGCCATCGGAAAATCTCGCGCAATGACATCGTCTTCTTGACGCTCCCAACGGTCGAAATTTTCGGCGGTACCGAGACCGTCGCGACGAACCGCTCGGTCACGTCGCACGTCGGCGTCGCATTCCACCCACAACGCGATATCGGCGAATTGGGCACTATACGGTGTCAGAATGCCGCACCCCTCGATGATGATCAGGGGGACGCGGGGAACCGTGACGATGTCGCCGGCACGATCGTTATCCCAGTCCCAGTGCACGTACGAGCCATCGCGACCATCGGCCAAGGGGACAACGACGTCCCGAATCACGGCGTCACGGCCCGCCCGCAGACCATCCCACCCCGGGTACACGTCATCGAGGTGCACAACAGGACATTCCCACATCGAGGCGAGCCGTCGAGCGAGATCAGTTTTGCCCGCTCCGCTGCGTCCGTCGATCAACACAATTTGAGTCTCAGGCACGCAACACATCCCACATTCCGGTGGCTACCGTCACGGCAATCGACACCGAGACCCCCAGAACAGCAACGAGCAACACCGACACGTCCCAAGCCCGGACGGGCTCGAACGAACTCCACACACGTCGATCCGAGGCAAAGCCCCGAATTTCGGCTATTTCACTCATTCTGACGGCGCGGCGAATCGCCACGACAATAACGGTGACTGCTGCCGCAAACGGGTTCACGCCCAGTCCCCGCGCCCTGCGGGCGGTGATCGTCTCGGCAACATCGGACACGATGACGGGAACAAGTCGGATACCAATCAACGTCGCCAGCGCAAAACGTGGGGGGACGATTCGCAACGATGACAGCCACGCGGCGAGGGTTGACACGACGAGCGACCGCGCCAACAACACAGCAGGTATTCCGATGGCCAGCGCTCGCGAGGCCTGCGCGGCACCGAGCGTGACGGATCGCTCGGTGATCTGGGCAAACCCCCACTGCGCAAACAGGTCTCCGCCCGGAACCCCATACAGGGCATTGACGACGAAGGCACCCGCGGCGGACACCGCAACGACGCCCAACAGCGGCAACACCCGCACCGCTCCGGGCAGGGGTTGCGCAACCCACAACAACACCGTCGTACACGTGATACCCACCAGAACGGGCGTCAACGGGTCGATGGTCACCAACAGCACTATCGCGGGCAGCAGAGCAACGGCGAGGATGACGGCGGGGTGTGCGCGCCTCATGATTCCGACCCCCACCTGATCACCTGATCGGCAATCGCGTCGACAAGATCCTGGTCATGTGTCACCATAACCACGGCGCCTCCGGCCGACAGATAGTCGTCGAGTACGGCAACGACGTCACGCCAGGATTGGGGGTCCTGTCCAAACGTCGGCTCGTCCAGAAAAATCACCGAAGGCTGGCCGCCCAGTGCGATGGCCATTCCCAGGCGGCGACGTTCGCCCCCGCTGAGGGTGTGAGGGTTGCGTGCGTCGAGCCTCGACAGCCCCAAGGAACCCAGCACGTGCGCCGGTGCCTCGTCGGCGACGGTGGCGTGCAGGAAGGAATAGGACGGGTTCTGCAGCACGGATGCGGCGAACCGGGCGCGGCGTCGACCGGAAATCCGATGCGGGCGCTGTGGGAAATCCGCATACGCAATCTGCCCCTCGATGGGTGCGCGCACACCCGCAAGCGCGCGCAGCGTCGCCGTTTTTCCCACACCGTTGGGGCCCATCAGCGCAATGCATTGGCCCGCATAAACGGCGATGTCGGGGACCCTGACCCGAGGCGCGTCTGCGGCCCGGCTGGTTACCAGCCCGCGCGAACTGACCACGGGGTTCCCCGAAGTGTCCGGCGCTGGGCGCTCACGATGTGCGGTGCGTGGCGATGTCCACAGGCTGAGTGCTCCCTGACCCGACCGCAGTGCCGCCAGATGATCGGCGATGCTGAGGTCTGAGACGATGCCCCCCTCGACGACCACAACGACACGATCGATGTGGTCCTGCCACAGTTCCAGCCGGTGTTCCACGATGACGAGGCCCGCCCCGCGTTCATGGGCTGCGGCACTAATGGCGTCCCGCACAATGACGGAATTGTCCGGATCGAGGCTCGCTGTCGGTTCATCGAATACCAACAGGTCCGCGTCGGCAGCGACACCCGCAGCCACGCCGACACGCTGCTTTTCCCCACCCGACAGTGCGGTGGTCGATCGGTCAATCAGCGCGGACGCACCCACGGTGTCCAAGGCACCCCGAACAACTTGGGCGACCTCGGCGATACTGCCGACCCGTGTTTCGGCGACGAACGCAATGTCCTCACGTACGGTGGGGAACAAAATCTGTTCATCGGGTTCTTGGCCCACATATCCCACCCGTACCGTGGGACCCGACATGTCGCCACGTGAAGTTCCCGAATCGTCGGACAACAGCCCGGCGATGGCGCGCAACAGGGTGGACTTTCCCCCGCCGCTGGGACCCGCGATGAGGACGCGCTCCCCCGGGTTAATCGTCAGGGTGATGTTCCGGACTGCGCTGGAGTCATCACCGACATAGGTCCATGACCAATCGGTGAATTTTCGCAACGCTACGGGCATCTAGATGTGACCGAACTGGCGCAATACTCCGGTCGGCTTTACCGCACGCAACACCAACAGCGAGAATCCGCCCGCCAATACAACGCCCGACACCGCGGCCGATGCGATGTACACACCGGTGAATGCCGCGGTCGCGCCGGCATACCAGTTGAGGACCTCCAGCGCGCCTTGAGTAATTCCACCGACAAGCCCCGCAACGGCCACCGTCAGCACACTGAATGAACGATAACGTCCCACGGCGAAACCGGCCTCCAACGCCAGCCCCTGAGCCAGCCCCAACAGCAACGCGGCCCCGCCCCAGGCGTTGCCGATCGCAACCGAGACAACACTGGCCACGAATTCGCCCGCAAACGCTGCACCGGGCTTGCGCACAATCAGAGCCACGAGGACGCCCGGGAACAACCATCCGCCGTCCAGCAGCGCCTCGGAACCGGGCAAAATCAACATCAGGCCGGCGCTGAGGGGCACGTATGCCTGACCCCACAGAACAAACAAGGCCCCGCCCAGGACCGCAATTACGCTGGTGACGATGTAGTCCACGGTTCGCCAGCTGGACCGTGTCGTAATCGAGTGTGAATTCATGTGGTGCACCTTCTCAGTAGTGCACGGGTGAATGAGAGACCTTCCTTCGTCGGCATGACCCGAATCAGGTTCGACGGTCGAAGCGGATGCTTCCTCTCAGCCCAAGGGCTCCCGTGGTTAACTTCAGCATACAACTGCGACCGTAGAATGAAACCATGCTCGAACTGCTTACAGACCCCGATGTGTGGCTGACTTTCCTGACCCTGACCGTCCTCGAAATCGTCCTCGGTATCGACAACGTGATCTTCATCACCATCCTGTCGGGCAAGCTCCCCGAGCACCAGCGCGACCGCGCGCGACTGACGGGACTCGCTGCGGCACTGATCATGCGCATTCTGCTGCTGCTGGTCGCCGCATGGCTGGTCACTCTGACGAATGAACTGTTCAACCTCTTCGGTTTTGGCTTCAGCGGCCGCGACCTGATCCTCATCGGCGGTGGGTTGTTCCTCGTGTACAAGTCCGTGTCCGAAATTCACGAACGTCTCGAAGGCGTCGAGCACGGTGGCTCGGGACCCGGCGCAAAGAAGGTCTCGTTCGGTGGAACCATCGCACAAATCATGGTTCTCGACATCGTGTTCTCGCTGGACAGCGTCATCACCGCGGTGGGCATGTCCAACGACCTTCCCGTCATGATCGCTGCCGTTGTCATCGCCGTCATCGTCATGTTGTTCCTGTCGGGCAGCATCGGCCGTTTCGTCGAAAAGCACCCCACGATCAAGATGCTGGCCCTCGGATTCCTGCTGCTCATCGGCGCCATGCTGATTGCCGAAGGTTTCGACGTCCACGTCGACAAGGCCTTTATCTATGGACCCATGGTCTTTGCCGTGGCGATCGAGGTGCTCAACATCATCGCCAAGAAGCGCCAGGCATCACGAACCGGTCACGCGACAGAGCCCGTGCACCTGCGCTCACAGGTCCCCACGGACGACAACTCAGCATCGGGCCAGATTTAGTGTCCCGTGCTCGCTGACGAGGTCTCTCGGCTGGTCGAATCCTCACTCGACCAGCTGGACCGCGACGAGGCCGTGGCCCTCGTGTCGACGTTGATCTCGGCGGGAAGCGCCGTCAGTGAAGAACTGACCCTCGAGGCGGCGCTGCACACCATCGCCGATGTTGGCCGGCGGTTGACCGGTGCGAAATTTGGTGCAATCGGGGTGCTGTCCCCTTCGGGTGTTTTCGAGCGATTCATCCACGTGGGCATGACCGCGCCCGAGATTGCGGCGATCGGCGAATTGCCCATCGGTCGAGGCGTGTTGGGAAGTGTGATAGCCACCCAGCATCCAATTCGACTCGACGATCTGACCGCCGAACCGCTGGCGAGTGGAATTCCCGCTCATCATCCCGACATGCGCTCGTTTCTGGGAGTCCCCATCTATATCGACGGGGTGGTGTACGGCAACCTGTACCTGACCGAGAGCGGCCGGGGCGGATTCACACCGCTCGACGAGGACGTCATCGTGGCTTTGGCCCACATTGCCGGTGGGGCAATTTCCAATGCGCGCCGATTCCAGCTGGAACAGACCACCAACGCATTGATCGACCGTGCCACCGCGAACGCACAACTGGTGTTGCTGAACACCGAATTGGCCGCGGAATTCGATTCCGTCGTGGCCGATGTCGCCGAATTGATGAGCTGCGGCGTGGTGGCCTCACACTTTGTGATCGACTCAACCACTCACGCCTTTGCCGAGAGCACCGAAATTTCCGAAGCC
>JACCEA011074090.1_pt1 | contig 19167 bp, 18 predicted proteins | sample 7449851 | NCBI WGS metagenome assembly JACCEA01 (sample SAMN15323453, study PRJNA562643) | freshwater metagenome | isolation source: river surface water | place: USA:Blue River Watershed | collected 2017-08-18
TCGCTGCATGTTTAGAAGTGAAAGAAAAGAAGTTCGCGGGTAAGATAGTGTTATTTTCAGAGAGATTAAGTTATTTGGATGAAGCGGAAAAGAGATACTTTGATTATGGAGTATCGTTACCTTGCAACGATGATGATATCATGGGATTGTTGCGTTGGTTGTATATTCGTAGCTTAAAAGATTCTGCTATTAGTGATGATCATAACCTCAACATTCAACCCATAAAAGCATCATCTCCAAAAGCAATAATGAGTAGGAAGCGAAAGGTTTACACCAGTCTTATTCTGCAAGATATTTTAGCAATTGGTAGCAATATCTGGTCACATTTTGAGTTTCCAAAATGGTTAGGTTGTGGAACTGGGAATGAGAAAGAAAATAAAGTACAAGTTAATGGTGGGATATTTGGAGCCAGCCGCAACAATGAGGTCGATTTGTGGATGCGAATTATTAACATGTTTCAAGTGATAATTCCAAGAAGTCGATTAGATAGTTACGGACAATGGAAATTGATGAATCCTGGACAATCTTGGTTTCACCACACCTATCAGTTCGAGGCTTCTGTAATAGTTGTTCTCGTAATGTCTATTTTCTCATGGCAATCGGGTGTTATTACCATTCAGTATATTGGGTCTTTTGTTTTTTATTTTTTTAGTTTGCTTTTTCGAAGATTGTTCTACAATTTCATTATTAAATACACATCCATCAAATTTTTGACATGGTGGAAGTTATGTTGCTACTGGGATTTTTTTTTTACAATTTTTTCGTTTATTGGTGAATTTCTGATTTTCAACACTGGGAGCAGATTTTCTCATTTAAACATAGGAGTCCAACAGTATACGCCGGATAATATTGATACTATGACTTTCGCTATGTTTCTGAATAAAAAGAGGGGAAAGTTAACCGGATCGGAATCTATGTTTAGTTTGGTTTATTTTCCGGGATGGATGAAATTAACAGTCGAGTTCGTTCCTTGGCCAATGTGCTATATCGCAATTCTGACTTATTTTATTCGATCTCTCTTTCTATTTTTAAATATTCTAGTTCATTTCGTGACAAAAGGGTTGTTAGGGTTCATGATTTGGTTGTTGATCTCGCTTTGTATCACAGTGAGTATCATTTTATATTATAATGAGCGAATCTACCGGGAGGAATTCACAGAGCTCTATGAACTGATCAAGTCTAAAGATTTTTTAGATAAGTGCTTACAATCGAGCAGGCGGGGTTTATTTGTTCCTATGAAAAAACTTGATTCTACTTTTAAGGCGTTGATGAAAGATGTTGTGACTTGTGCAATTCATGATAGTTTTTTTGTGGGATATGAATTGCTGAGCAAATTTGAACAGTTGAAGATGAACGTTTTGATCAGTAAAGAGCTTTCGTATTCATTGCGTGTTGCAGACGGAAAGTTTTTTCGTCGACCTCTCAGCGCGATATTTCACGCCATGCACGATGTCTATATTCGAGATATTGTTCAACATGTTTGCTCTAGTTTTATGCTAAGTCACAATAAGTCCGGATTTATTCGTGATAATGAGATTAATTGCAGTATTGCAGATCTATCGCTGTCTATTTATTTTCATTTGCATCCATCGTTGACCATGGTTAAAATTGACGAAGAATTGTTATCAGCACTATTGTGTAACGGCTGTCGCACTGCTATTGCTAGGATTCAGGAAACGATACAAGCTAGTCCAAAGCATCAAGGATACGTTCATCAGTTACTTATTTGGATCGAACCAAGTCGTCTTACAGAAGTACAGAAGTTTACTGATGTAAAAGTTTTGGAAGTATACGTTCTTGACACCGGTTTGATTGTACCCCGCAAGGATGATGATGAAAATGAAGAAATAGAATTAGAAAACGAAGAATTTGATGATCTTGAAGAAATCACACCATACTTTAATGTTACTAATGGTGAAAGTCGCATGGATCGAGCAAAAGGTGCCCCATTATTTCAATATGTGCGGCGAAGTAGTGTTCTCCGCAGTGGACGTGACAAGAATTCTCATACATATGGTGATGAAACAACTCCACCATCTAGAAAGGGTTTGAATACCTATCAATCTTCATTATCTTCTGTTAAGAAGTTCCGTTATACTGGAGGACAAGTAATATGTGACAAATATATGAAGTTCTTTATGCTACCACTTCGATTTGAAACAGGACGAGTTAGGCATTCTCAATTCCGATCATTTCAACGGTTTGGTGTGCCGTACATGCTATGTCGAGACAGCAACAAGTATGATCAGTGGTTTATTACCTCAGATGACCAATTAATGACCCTCATCAATCACAACAAGAAGCTTCAATTTTATTCGAAATATTTAACTTCCTATGGTGACAATTTGGAGATTATTTTGTTACAGCAGGCACGACGCATGCAAAAAGATGCAATAGCAGCAGGTACTTTCGCTGGAGCTGGAGGGTCTTCCATTTTGCGTAGTGGCAAGATTATAAGTATTGCATCAGTTAATCAGCTGAACCAATCAACGAAAACTAGTAATACGAACCCATCTACTACTTCCAGGAAACGCAGGAGAAAGTTTGAAGGTATTGTTACTATTTATGCAAAACTGGGGGGTGAATTAAGTCAAGCTATTCTTGAAAACAAACGGATCTTCAATCAGCTTGGTTGGAAGTGCCGTATGTCTCCTTTGAAAGATCTTCCTAGTATGGCTTCCCTTGCTGACGTTGACTGTGTTATCATGGAGAGTGATATCACTACCCGCGCTTGGTCCTATGATTTCCGAGATTTAATTCATTATTTGCGTTCAAACGGATTCCAGGGAGTCATCATTGTTGCAGTCACGAAGAGCTTGGTATCCTCTTCTTCTAATGCACCACACTTTGCACCGGGGCAGAGCATTGTGAAGCCCAACTCTGGAAATGGTTCCGCAGGCTTTGTGTTCAGAGATGCACTAGCTACAGAAACTCCAGATATGTTCTTGGCTGTACCGTTTGGATCTTTTGAGGTGAAAAACATTGTAAAATCAATCGAAGAAAGAATCTTATCCCTTTTTATTTCACCGGCCTAAAAGTGTTGGGTTGAAACTAAGTTGTGTTATATAATGTATATAAATTGTGCATAGCTTTGGTGACATTTAACTAACATTTATAGATCTTGTATAGAATACCTGTGATTATTCTCGTTTATTCATTGTATAATTAAATACGTAGGTTAAACCACATTGATAATATTGTATTATTGTGGTCTCTGTTCCTTGTTGTGTCAAAACAAAAAATGCCCGCACCAATAATCCCAATCATCCCCCCAACAACAGCAGGTCCAACGTTAGCATAATATTTACCAGTAGCAAAGAATGTCGCAGCTAAGTAATATCTTGAAACAAGTTGATCAGTCAGTTGAGAAATGGAAAACCTTAAAAGCGTCTTTGATAGAATGTTCTTGTTTTGAAGGTAATGCTGGATCATTGTCTTTTATTAATGCAAAATTGTTGTCTCTTGCTCAATTCCACAATGAAATGGAACTGATTATGTCTTCACTACAAAAGTTCCGTTCAAAATTGGGTCAGATTGATCCTGTGAGTGGAGAGAGACGATATGGAAAACTGTCTCAGGAAAAGTTTGAACAAGCCAATATTCGATTTCATCTCGTTATGGAAGATTTTGAAGCTTCAAAAGGCCAAATAGCGGCAGAGTATCAACGACTGGAGTTGTTAGAGGCTCACGAACATCAGAAAATGGAAACTATGGATCAAAAGGGACAAGACCATCCGGTATCATATGATGAAACAGCTGCAAGGGCACAAGCTGAAGATTTAGCAAAGCTTCAACAAGATGAAGAGGAAATGTTGCTGCTTCATGAAAGAGCCGAATCCATTCGAAGACGAAAGCAGGAAGAAAATTTGAATCTTAAAAGATTCGAAATTAATGTAAAATCCAAGCGACTAATAGCCACTTAATGTTGACCACGATTATTGTTGAGATTTTAGTTTCATTCCGCAATCCAGCAGTTTTTGGAAGATTTGCATGGTAAATTTGGAAATCTGTCAAGAGATAAAAAATTGGAATGTTTGAACTTTATCAAGGTATATTTGTTATCGGTTGATAATCATTCCATTATCATCTTTCACTGCCGAGTCTCAGACTCATAACGACTCTAAAACTAGGGAATTGATTACTTTCATCTCTGGCATTTTGGATCGAATTATTGCCAGGCCTGACAATGTAAACTCAAGAAAACTCAGATTGACGCAAGCAGTAATTCAGGTAGGTTTCTCCTTCCGTCGCGGTAAATTTCGTCCTTGAAAAATTCAAAAGGAAAAGATAACTTCTAGTCCTGGCTGCTTGCAGTTGTTGATATCATTCGGATTCAAACCAGTTTTGAAATGTAATAGTGAGACTGTTGGAGATGGTCACATGGATTCAAGGTGGTGTAACTCCGAAGCAACACAAAAGAAATTAGAAGCTGCATTCGATTTGTGTACGAGTCGATGTGGAAATTTGCTCAAAGATGGCATTACCGACCTTTCATGCATAGCTGACATTTTGAATCCTCATTCACCTTTCGATATTACTTTGGAGATGGAAGAACCGCAAGTAGAAAATTTGCTCCTTTGTGCAAAGCCCATTGACGACAAAGATGCATGGTTGGAGTGGTATGATAGCCTGAAAATGAATGCCAATATTCTCGTTGAATTTCTACACCCTTAAATTGAAGAGTTAGTATTTACAAATTAGTGGTTACTAAACGATCATGCTACGATACATCACTACTTCTCTGTTCATCATTTACTTCTTTTTAGACTTTCCTGATTTCCCGCTCGAACCGTCGGAAGATTTTCCAAATGAACTTTGTCCAAAACCAGTATTTTGGGCACCACTACTTGTTGCACCAAAACCTGGTGCAGCTGAGAATCCATTGAAACCGCCAGGTTTTGCTAAGTCCAAAGCAACAACGCTGGTGCTAATGGGAGTAGCAGAAGCGAATCCAGTAGTGGCTAGTCCATTGGTTGATCCCACCCCGAAAACACTCCCTGGACCCCCAAAATTTGTTGGCGCTACAGATGGAGCATTGAAAGAGGGAAAACTTTGCGTAGCAGGTTTGGCAGTTAGACCACTATTCGAAAATAAACCGCCAGTAGTGTTCATATTGCTCACAGTATTGGCAGTTGGTGTAGGGAAAACTTGCGATGATGAAATCGTAACCTTGGTAGTTTGTTCTTGCTTGATCTTTTCTTCTGTGTACTTTTCCTCTGCTGCCTCACGACGATCCGCGGCTTCAAAAGGATTAGCATCGCGACCTTTAATTTTCAAATACAGTGCTCTTATTTCATTTGCGGCCTGATGAACGCTCATTACTTCCATCGATATGCGCTGAAATGCCTCTGATTGCTGTTTAATAAGAAGGATTAGTTGAGCAGCTCCAACTCTAGTAACTTGGCCATATTGTCCACGTCCACCAAGAACAGCCCCGCCATTCATATCTATCCCCCGTCCTTTGGCAAACGCATCCAAAACTTTCATCCGTGCTGCCAATTGTTTTTCAAAGTATTGTACTGCTGATAAACATTCCTTCATGCGACGTTCCAATTTCTCGGCTGTTTTAGAATAAAATTTATCTGGGAGTTCCTCATCTAGCATCAAAACTCGTCCTCCTTGCGTTCCACCGCCTCTACTACGAATTTGACTTAAACCGGTAGTTCCACTCAAATGAAAGTCATGATAGAAAGGTTTTAACTCTTCCACAAATGGCTTAACTTCATTTTGGAGCTTTAATTGCTCCGTTTCTAATTCCATTGTATTGAAGTGAATTTTTCTCAGCTGCTCGTATAACTCATCATAAGCATTCCCCTTCGCACGACCTATTTCAGACAATGTTTCCCGCATAGGAGCCTTAAAATCTTTATATACCCGATCAATTTCAACCTTATAATTCTCTGGAAGGTTTTTGTACTTCGTATCTAAAGGAACGTTTTCAGTAGCACTATGCGCTGATGCTGCAATAGTTGGAGTTGTGAATGTTGATCCAGGAAAGCCAAAGCCTGGATTTGTTGAAGCATTCAGTGTCCCCAAACTAGGAGCAGCTCCAAATCCACCGTTAGAATTGTTTGTATTGGTGAGATTTCCTCCAAAGTTTGTAGTTCCACTTATTCCTCCAGAAGAAGTAAATGGTCCAAAGCCTGCAGCTGCTGGTTGGGTTGTTGAACTACCAAAGCCAAAAGTTGTCCCAGTCCCAGATGGAGCGGCACCTGAGCCCAGCGACGTAGAAGTACCAACCCCCCCAGTGCTACCAAAGTTTCCAAGAGTGGAAGTCATTTGACTGGTCCCGAAAGAGGTGGATGGCGTTGAAGTTTGTCCCAAACCAAACCCTGAAGTTGTGGAGTTAGAACCAAAGGTGAAACTTGTCGAGGGAGTCGTTGGCACAGTACTGGAGCCAAAAGCTACGGTATTTGAAGACTGGGTCGAACCAAACATGGTAGATTGGAATTGTGAAGAAAATGTCAAATACCCTCAATGCGGCTTTAAGTTTATTTATTTTAATAAAAAGTTTGCGAATTTGCTCGCCCCAGCTAGCGCCCAGCAGAAGCGCAGCAGCAGCGCAGCAGGAGTGCTAATAACTGCTGCTCCATGCTGTACGTGTGAAGCGCGGCCTCTGCCTGCTCTGCCTGCTGCTTGCTTCTGCTGCGGCCTGCTGCGGCTGGCGGTAGCAGCAGCAGACCGGAATTGGCATCGCATAGCGCCTGCTTAATCATTTTTACACTATATTTATTGTAACACAAGTCACTCCATACCAATCCAAACTGCCAATCATGTCCATTGAACATCGCCACTATCCAGCTGCATTGCCAACAGTAGACATATCAGTCTTGACACCTCGATTGAAAAAGTCAAGTGAGCAAACATCATTTGTCAAGTACAATATTGATGATCAGTACATGAAGCAACTCAATATTTCTGTTCAAGAACGAATGAGAATCATGGATAGATTCTTTCTACATAACCCTCATCCTGAGGAGGAATGTGCTTTACTGAATCTTCCAAACAGCCGTCTCCACTTGCATTCATTGAAGGATGTCATGTATTTATCAGGTGGATTGGTGGGAATTCGGTTCGAAGGTGATGAATTGAAGGATGCCTCTTCATTATTAAAAGTACTGAGTAATCTGTGGGCTGAATTAGATAAAAATTACAAAAGTATGACCAACAATGAAAGGAAAATTATATGGGCTAATGAGGTTGAAGGAGATGGCGCTTTCTTGAAGGTTGGCTAATTTCACAGGCAATGTGATGAATATCTATGCCATATTAAGGAGTTGCAATTGTTGGTTATGAAAAAACAAAGTCAAATAGATTGTTCATGTAGCAAAGGTATGATGATTCTTTCTGATCCGGCCCCCTCGATTTGATGTGTATTATTTCTTAGAGCTCCCAAAGCTCGATACAGATCCAGATAGTAGAGTTGGAAGTCAGTATCCAGTCTGGTATAGTATTTTGAAAGAGAAGTACACAAACTATTTGCTGACGTTTAAGGACTCCGGTGATATCCCGAAGTTCACTCTCGGCAAGTTTGCCGTGTTTTTAAGCAGCTGTATACACGGTCCAATTACTTGTGAACCAAATGAAATTGCAGCTTTAAATGAGGTGAGGATAAAAAGAAAAAATTATAAATAAGTTCGATTACAAGTTTCCTTGTATAGTTGCAAGAAGCTAGTATGGATAATGTGAGCATTTTCATGCCAGAAGTCCATTTGGCTTCCACTGCAATGACAGAGCCCCAGAGGAGGTATTGGGCACATCGGTTTTTCAACTTTTTAAAGTCTGTGCCAGAACTGAAATCTATTGTGAAGGATGAAAAAGCTGTTGAAATGATGTCATTGTGGTAAATCCTACACCTTCCCACATATAAAAGACCTAGTCAATCATAAACAATATTATTTACAAGTTATGCCCTCCTGAATTTACTTTGTTTCTTCTTGAGAGATTTAACTGATTGTGGCCTTGCTTTCGCTGACGCTAATGAATTTGGGGCCGAAGCCTTCTTTTTAATCCTTTGCTTTTCGGCTTTCTCACTTACTGCACTCTGCTTATCACCGATAATACTAGATCTAACCGATTTCAATTGGTTTACTTTCTCGACCAAATCTTGCTCCGCTTCCCCCACTGACATTTTTACTTCCTCGGCCTAAAAGATAAAATTGTGTGTTAATTTACACGACAGCGGTCGATGATATATATGCACGTACAGATCTATTGAAATTTAAGGACGCTTTTGAAGGACTTTCAAGCACCAAAGTGACTTTATTAAAATACATCAACGGAACTCCAGGAATTCGATTGAGAGCGAGACGAAGATCTCTATCTTGAGAAGCAACAAAATAACGCTTCTTTTCTAAAACGATTATTTTTTATTTGACCAACCTAATCGAAAAGTGATGAAATCTCACCTAGAAAGTTTTTCAATCTGTCAAGTGGAGTTGAAACTTCGTTCAGCTTCGAGTCATCCAAGGATTCACAACATTCTTGTGCCCATGCCAATGCAGATGATGCTACATCACCAACCAAACGCATTTCATCCAAAACCGATTTCAATATGAAAAATTTCACATTGCTCTCTTGCAGTAAACTCTCAATGCGATGCTTGATGTCCAATTTGTATTTCAATGCTGTAAAAATAAAATTTCCATCCAGCAAAACCTGTGTTAAATGAAAATGTTCACCAACGAAGACAAGTTAATTTCAAATGATCAATACCAAGTAAGGAGAGGTTATCCCAAAAATAAGCTTATATAATTTCAAACACTTCCTCACTGCTTTGGATCTAAGCACCCGCATAGTTGCTCATTAATACAACAAAAGAGTTGTATCACAAAATAGGAAATAATTTCAATTTTCTTTGTGTGCTGGTTTTGTCCAAAATTTGCATCGCGCGCGTTGAGCAGCGCCAATATGATGCCGACAGCAGGCGCAGCGCGCTGCAGCAGGCAACATATATTGGATGGCATGTATACCATGGACTCCTAGATCAGTTCAAGCTGCCACCGATAAAAATCCCGCCCACTCGCCCATCCTCGCACAAACCAAACTCACGCACAGACTTATTTTATGCTTATATTGCTATTATTGTAATTTTCAGTTTTCAGTCAAGATGTGGGGTGATATTGTAATACTTTCAGAACTTGAGTTGGGTTCTGAGATGGAATCTGACTTGGACCAGCTGTTGGGGTTTGCGATGGAGTCTGAGTAGGAGGCTGGGTTGGTGCAGTGCTGGGTTTGCGGGTTGGACTCAGAGTTGCCGAAGGAACTTCATGTGGTGCTGCTAAAGAAGGAGTCGCACTATGTACTGTATTGTACAATTCTGGTAATCATTCTCCAAAATAGAATACATATCTACTTGCTGAATTGGGGCCATAGTTATTTTTCTTCCGAAAACATCTTTTTTCACAAAATGAACCCGCCTTTCTGGTTCACCCAGAGTGAATGACTTTTTATTAAGATTGGAATTCTCAATCATCGATGATGAGTGTTTTGATAGACTACTGCTCTCTCTATTAAAATTAAGGATAATTCTTGTGATCGACCAGACAATGATTCTATCTCCGACTTTCAACTTTGATGCAATACGTATTTGGCAGAACAGGTGACTACCTGATTCTGTCCAAAGATTTTGTAGTTAGATAGAACAGGACAAATCATTTTAAATTAATTCATCTATTGACAAATCACGTACCAGCAATGCGCAACTGCATCGCACCATACTACTATCCGAATTGCATCTTACTTTGAATCAGTGCCATGACGAGAACCGTTAAGGACAATGACAAAATAATTCACAAACAAACATAAAACACTCCACAAAAGGAATAATAGCTGCCATGCTCGCGCTTTGATGATGTAGGTTTCTGTTGCTTTTTCAGCTTAGTTGTATCGGCATCGAGTTGCTTATCGTCATCATCTTCATCTTCCAGATCATCTTCCAGATGATCCTCCTTTAATTCATTTCCGCCTACAGTCCCGACTACACCCGCCAAACGTAATTGAAGAACTTCAACTGCTATCAACGACCTATCATGTAATCAAAGAAGCTACTATTATCGCTGTCGTTTTCATTCACACACTTCTACTACAAATCGTTCATCACAACCAAACGTTGTACTCCACATGTACGTACTTGATGATAAACCACAATAAAAAAATAATCAACATAAATAATAATAATCAGAATGTTGTGGGAGTGCTGTGAGGTTCTTTTGCTTCTTATGCGCATGTTCACGAGAATTCTTTTGATCTAGCTTTGAAATAGAATCATAACTCAATCTCAAACGGTCGTGTTCATACTGATAAGTCAATGATTTCCGATCTGATTTTTTAACACCGCCGCTCTACACAAGATATTTAGAGCATTTTGTACATCGTGTGTTTTTGTTCCCCGGGTGGGATTTAACGAGTTGGAATAGTCGTCCAATAAGAGCGACAAATCGTTGGGAGGTTTATTATTAGAATCTGACATATTATATGGTATAGACTGGAAAAGCACCAAATGACATAATCAATTAAGATGGACGAATAGGTAATGTGAAATTTCAGAAAAATCAAATCAACTTAGAAAGTAGATTGATTTTAGGAATACACAAGAAATGGAGGGGAGCAGAAAAAATGCGTTCGTTGATGTAAAAATAATAACAGAATGTTGGTTAGAACATCTTGGATAAGACACGATAGATTATTAATTTTGTAAATCTTCCAGTTGAATCACAAAGCAGTAAATGAATTATATTGCTTATTAGAAGGACGTCCCACCAGTCAATAACAAACAACAATCACATGTATGTATGTGGGTTGCTGCCAACAATCAAACAGAAAAGCAAAACGAACGACCCAAAAATGCACAGAGAGATGATAGGTAGAATGGGAAAGAATGATCTGCGTATCTGCGAGACGACTAAAGAAAACTTCTTCGTGACAATATGGAATATGGAAATGAATTCGAAGCGAAAGCGTGTGGCATCTCGCTCAAGTGTGTGGTTGTGCGTGCGAATGTCCTGGGTGGGATGGGCCAGACGGCGGGATGCACGAAAAAAATCGAACTGATCTGGGAAGGAGTCCATGATGTACGGCGGGACCCTATATATGGTATGCCATCATCACATCGTCCTCCCAACAATCTACTTTTGCCTGCTGCGCCTGCTGCTGCTGCTGGCAGCGAGCGCCGCCGCCGTGCATTGACTGGTTGGTTTTGACGACTTCTGGACATTGAGCAAAAAATATAAGTACAATAAAGATACCCGGTTCCTCAATTAATATAGTGGGAAGAGCTGTTTGTTGAAATGAGTGTTCCAGGACAAAATGAATTTGATTATCTTGTATTCGAATTGGTGCAACAAGGAAGTGCTTGGGAGGATGCATGTGCTGAAATTTTGGCGACATTTACCGAATCACATCTTGATGTAAATGGACTTTACACTTATAAATCGAGGGCCGAATGGGATGAAAAGATAATAATTGACAAAAGAATTACAACTCTTCTAAAATGTGCTGAGGGGGAGGAGACGTTCGTGAACGCTAGTTTTGCTATCCAGGGTTTGATGCAAGCGATTTCTCGTGGTGAAAATTCCAGAAGGGGAACTCTTTTACTTGCAGAGAGCCGAGGATTGTTTCACATCTTATTCAAGATTTCAATTAAATTGGCATGCAATAATGACATGCATGACACGGATTCCGATGAAGAGGAAGAAGATGAAGAGATATTACAGAAGTTGACAGTGTTGGAATTCATAATGCTGTTGGTGAAAAATTCTACACATTTTTCCAACTTCCATGCAATGATCCTGATCCTTAACGAGGAAGCTAGTGGCTTGAAATTTGTTCTTGAGAGCCATTCAGATGACGAAAGGTAGTAATTGATTCTGATATAATAATATCCGACTTTTTGAATTTAGATAAATTTAGGTTGTCACTGCTCACATTGGAATTCCTGCTTATTTTGGTCTCCTTCCGAGAAAATAGAGAATTGATAAAGGACGTTGGGATTACTTCAGAGCTTGATCTTGTGCGCAAGATGCACAATAAATCTTCGTCAATAGGTCTTAAAGTGCAAGAATGCTTGGGATACTTGGCTTGATATTTTCGGAGTGCCGATTTCTCTCAATGTTCCCCATTTCGATGTTGTGAATTTTGATATGCAATTTTTAATCTATTAGCAGTACATTTCGATGTGCATTTTTGTGGATGGCACTTAGACTTGGTAAGACCTTTGTTGAAAAGACTCATGTTCTTGCACCCACTACGAATCTGCAAAACTCCATGTCAAATCCATAGCCATATATATTATGCTTGCATTCGTCGCGAATTGCATCCAATAATCTTCGAGTTTCTGTAACAACAGTTCCGCTTAAAGAGATAGTAGGTTTTGAGAGACAAGTTGTTTGATGCCAAAATTGTGGTGGGTAAAATAAGAAGTCACCAGGGAAAACTACTGCTTGGCCGCAAGATTCTTTATCCAAACACACTCCGTTCATCGATTCTTGATCAGAGCATGTTCTCTGTTCATCGATATTCATTTTGTTATCCGAAGAGCAAATGACCCATTTTTTATTTCCAGTTAACTCCATTTGCCAAGAACCAACGGGAAGGTTGTCATTGTGCATAAACATACCTGAATTTTCTTCCCCAATTAACATCATGTACCAGTGTGATCGTCGCGCAAACGACTCTATTAATGCTTCAGATATGTCTGTCTCCGTTTGAAAGCTGCCAGTTACTTCATTGATGAATTCTTGTAATTGGTTTTTCAGAGTATAGAGTGGACCTAAATTGATTCGTTGATCTTGAGATTCCAATATGCGATCAAAGTGAGAGCTATTAATATTCCATTGAATGTACGCACCCACTTCGCTAACATCACTTGACACGTAAGCTCCATCGGGGTAATCAAAGTATGACAATGCTTTATCAAGATTTACATGGTACACCTTGGTTGGTTTGATCTGCATATTTTGAGGATAGAACTCGACAAATTCGGCGCCATAGATTGTCTTTAACAACGTAAGGTCACTAAATTTATCAAATGTTGAAGGTTCAAACGCTTTCCTGATGACAAATGGATGATCAAAGAAAGTTGATAGACCATGATTCATAACAACTTCTATGGAATGCTCTGGCAAGGGAGGAAAAAATTTTCCATCATCCTTTTCGCTGTGATCCGCTCGATGAAATTGTAACTGAGGCTTGACCATGTACGATTCAAGTGCAAATTTATCCGAACCATCCAAAGTAAGTGCCTTTTGAAACCTTTTGGATGCCAAATCGTACAAACCAACACTAAACTCAATCTCCCCCAATCTTTGAAGATAATACCCTGATCCGGGACACATTCGAACAGCAGTTCGAAAGAATGCAAGAGAGTCTGTTGACATGTTTTCTTGGACTAAATATTCACCATGCTCGAAATATTCACGACTTCCTTCTTCTAATCGCGAATTGACACATTTTGAAACCACAAAACTCGTCCATAGAAACAATATATTCAATACCAAAATTTTTTGAATCATCTGATGATGAGAAGGGTGCTGCGATCAATTTGTATGTTTTATGAGAGTAAAGTTCCAGTTGCGGTGTTGCTGTACTTATAATACTTATGTAATCCATAATGGATAATTTTTTGTTCTGCTGGTTTTTTAAAATAACGTGACACAACGAAAACAAAATGCCTAACTAGGCTCCCTATCATGAAGAACAAAAATCCACTTAATAAAGAGACCTATTTCTTTCAAATAATCCCGGCTTTAACATGTCAGTTCGTAATTTTTAAGCGGAAGCATAGAATAGTCACAAAATTCAGTAAAAAGGACCTTTAAAAAACACCTTGGACTTATGTGCAAACCCCGAGTTAACGCCACCTGATGGAATCACGAATCTAAAAAAAAAAATAAAAAGAGCAACAAACTTGTAGACTCGTATTGTACAGCCCTCTAACACTCCACCCCCAAGAACGTAACATAGCCCTCTGTGGGTGATATTATATTGACACTAAGGCTTATACAGCTATGTAGATCCACACTTTGTTGAGCTAATTGTTGTATATCGTATACGAGAAACGTTGATTTATGGATGGCGACAGCACGAATTACACCAGCAGTGCCAGTAGACAGTGCAGTCCGTGAGCGCCCGCCGAGAGCAAGTTTAAGAAATTTTAAAAGTAGAAGTATTATTTATTCTTGGTTTTTCGAGAAATGCCAATATAATATATTATAACTCGACTTTTAAAAGTGTTAGAATTTACATTCCAACAAAAAGTACTGATTGTATAAGCCTTATTTAGTACAGCAGATCATCGAAATTTCATTGTTGTGGCTCATTATTTTAGGTGGGTTGCCACAGCACTGCAACTGCGCGCCCGCCCCACTCGGACTCCGCCGTATGGTGTACTCTACTTTCTGCTGTGCTCTCCTGCTGTGCGCCGCCCAGCTGTCACCGCCTGCTAGGCGAGCCCAAGTACGAGCGATGCCGCCGCCCCTGCTGCTGCTGGTGCGTGAGCATGCCAATTGCACCAATGGTTAATTAAAACAACATTGCACCAATAGGATTCCACATACGCTGCAAAAAATTAAAGATTAACTAGTAACCACCTATTCTTATCGCATGTCATGAGGCTTTTCTCCTTGGTTTATGCGGTGGTCAAGCTGTTTCTCCTGGTGGATTCTACTGAAGAGATGAAGCCGTGGACATTACCAGTATTGCCTTTTCAAGCTCCGATAAAACTTGGCAATGCTACAAATAACGACAAAAATGTACCAAGACACTTATGGATAGCGGTTCGTGACTTCAAAGAGGGGTTGAATGCTCAAATGCCTGGACTCTTTGCACGAAATCCAAATTGGGAGGTGCATATAACGACCAATGAAATGAAAGATCATTTTATGAATTCCACCTTTGCAAACACTAGTCTACTATGGGCATACAACTTAATTCATCCAATTGCTGGTGCAGCTAAGGCAGATCTTTGGAGGTATGCTGTACTGTGGACTTATGGAGGCGCTTATATTGATGATGATAGTGACATCAAAACTCCATTGGACAAAGTAATTGAACCAGAAGACACATTGATAGTATCTTATGAGAAGAATGGATTCAATGGAAACAAATGCTATATACCGAAATTTCATTTATCGGACTTCTCTTTCTTCAAGAATTCTTCAACCGAAGATGATAAACACATTTTCCATGGACGCGTTCTTCTAAATTGGGCCATTATATCCGCTCCCAGACATCCTGTCATAGCAGAACTTATGAAGAACGCCGTTGAAATAATAAGAAGAGAATACTTTTCAGACAGCGTACTCAGATCTATGAATACTATGTTCTGTTGGGAAGCGATCATGTGTGCTACCGGTCCCTCATTACTAACCGCCACTGCGCGAGAGCTTGTTCGAGATGGGTCGAAAGGATTTACATATAAATTGGCAAATTTGGACTTCAAAGATTATGGCGGTAAATTCAAAGCCATATATGTCCCCGTAAAGAATGACCCCAACCATTACATGCGCAATATGGGAAAAAGGGGCCAATCTCAGTTGTTGAAAGAGTACTTGCCGGAGCAGCCGGTATCTTCAGAATTGTTGAAATCCTGGCAGAACCAATTGGTGCAGTCACAAAATGGCAAAGAAATTTTTGTTATTGATAATGGCCAGAAGAGAGGAATTCCAAATTATGATACATTTATGGCATTGAACTTCTCTATGGCAGATGTTATTGTCCTAACTGATGCGAAAGTCGGAAGTATACCATTGGGGCCATCGATGCCTAAATTGGATTATAACTGGCCAAGACGAAGATTTTAAATGGTTTTCTTCGACAATAATTAGTCTATTACACGTATATTATTTATCGAAAATGAATAAAGTAGAGCATAGCAATATCTACACTGGCTTTCTTGTTGATACACTTCAATTACTTCAGTTTACTGCACAGTTGATGTTCTTTTCTCCATCCTAATATGTAACGTACAAGCTCTTATGGTCGCTATATCGCTTCGGCGTAACGGCCAGATTCAAAGCAAAGCCATTTTTTATAATAAGCATAATTCACAAACTTCACAACAATCAAACAATATCCTGTGTCTATATCACTGCTGAGGTCATAACTTGATGTTTTGAGAGTGATACACTTTTCTGTATTACCTAGTTGCATTGACCTTTCTTGTGCAGTTGCATTCTTGTAACTTCGTTACCAAAGATGGCAACATCAAATTCCAACAAACGACCGAACACAACTCGTTTACCTATTTATATGAAATATGCAAAAACTGCTGCAACCAGTTGGCTCGATCCAAGTGCAAAGTTGAAACCCAGTGATTTATCAAAACCTTCATTAGACGTCAACCCAGATGATTACCCTTTGATCACTCAATTCAACAACATCATGGACAACACTGTCCATTCTCATTCAACAGTTGATATTGACCAGCCACTCTTTCAGCCATCTCCAAAAATAGTAGTTTTGGAGGATTATCAACCGTTTACGATTGTTAAGAAAAAGCTCTTTTTTAGAAATGTTGATTCGGTAAGTGAAAAACTGTGTCAACGTCACACAGTTCAATTCTAAAGTATTTCGGTCTTTTCTCTTATAGGTTGCCAGACGGATTAAACTTTTGAAACCTGACACACCTTACTTCGAAATTTCTGCTCCTCAAACACTCAGCGGTGAACCTTTAAAGCAGAGTAAAGTTGCCCCTGGAATGGAAATATGCTTCATTGTCACCTTTCGACCTCAAGAGGTCAGAGAGTACTCGTGGGATTTGGTTTGTTGCACTGAAAGAGAAAATTTTATTGTTCCCCTGAGGGCAATTGGATTCCGTCCTTTGTTAACATTGCCCGATGAAATCGATTTTGGGCCATGTCCAATTAAATCTCCAACAGAGAAAAAGATTGTTATTCAAAATGTTGGCACTTCTGTTGCCAAGTTTTCGATGGTATCTTATCTTTCGAATATTGTGTGCCCTGAACAAGACATTGCGATTGAGGCCAATGGAACTTATGCCCTGGAATTGGAGTTTACACCTATCGACACGTCTTATATTGACGGGGAAATTGAAGTAACATTTATGAATGGAATTAAGTGCTTTATTGCAGTAAAAGGCTTAGGAAAAAATGTTGAAGTTTCTTTAAGTACTCCCAGCTTGACTTTGGAACCTTCTTATATTTCATTGTTTTCTCAAAAGACGTTAAAAATCAGAAACTTGAGTGATGCTCCTATACGATACAGGTGGAAATCATTTTCTACTGAAGATGAAGAGGAAGCTGAGCGAGAGAGGTTATTGACCGAAATCAACAGGATTGAAGAGGAGGAGCGGTCAGAGTTACAGCAAAGAGTACTACAAGGTTTTTATAGTCACACTGGAGGGAATAATGTGGGAGATTATGGGGAAGCTGGGTTTGACTACAGCATTAACGAAGGTGATCCTGCTAACACCTTGATGCCATTTGCTGCTCGAGTTGACGAAGCAGTTCTAATTCGAAAATATCGCAACTTAAGGAAAGCTTTAGAAGCCGATAAAATGCTCTTTGTTGATGATATTTTTGATATCAGTCCAATGGAGGGTGAGGTTTGGGCTCATTCAGAAATGGAAATTACCGTGTGTTTCAGACCAGATACCGCTGCTCAATTCAATTGTTTGGCATTTCTCGATGTCTCAGGTCGACATGACCGGTTGGCACTTCAACTGAGTGGTCAAGGTATTGGACCTCATGCTGCATTATCATTTGAAGTCTTGGACATAGGTGATGTGTTCGTAAATGACGAGAATTTTTATGAGCTGTCAATTAAAAACAAAGGAGATATCCCTGCTCAGTGGACCTTTATGTCTTCATTGACGAAGTTTGGAAATAAGTTTCAGTTCTCTCCTGGTGAGGGATATTTGCTGCCCAATCAATCACAACAAATTCGGATTCGATTTGAAAGCGACATTTTGGGAGAATTTTCTGAACATTTCCGCTTTGCACTGCAAGGAAATGAAGATATGCTAGTTTGCCAAATTAAGGGTCATGTAATTGGACCGACTTTTCATTTTGATTGTACAAGTATTGATTTCGGTACTGTATCGTATGATTATCTCCATTCGACTAAGGTCCGATTGGTCAATACTTCAAAAGTTCCAATGGTTTATACCCTACATATTCCTCAAGATGGAGCATATTTGAAAAAGGAATTCAATATCGAACCAAATCGTGGAACATTGGCTGCCAAGGAATCTGTTGAAGTGCTGATAGAATTCATTCCTACCACGGTCAAAGTATATGATTACTCTCTTGCTGTAGATGTTCTTGGAGTTGGAGATATTTTGCTCAGCATCCCAATTACAGCTGAATGTGTTATATCCACAGTAAAGCTAGACTTGCCATTGCGTGAATTGGACTTTGGCGATTGCTTCATTCGATATCCTTATGAGAAGGATTTGCGTTTGACCAACGTTTCCACAGTTGTTCACACTAAATTTGAAATCCTTCCTCAGCCAAAACAAACCTTGAGTGTTGCTTCGTATGAAGCTGTTCCTTCCGTGGCAGTAATTGAGCCTGGCGATACGATGATAGTAAAAGTTCGTTTGATTGCACAAAAGCTGGGTCCATTTAAAGTTCCGCTTACAATTACGATAGCAGGGTCTCAAGAACCTCCTATGCAAGCTGTGGTTGTTTTTAATTCTGTCGGACCGAAAGTGTCGGTGGGTTGTACCGAGCTCAAATGGGGAAATATTGAATGTCTAAAAGACAGTGAGCGGATGTTGACTGTTAAGAACGTTGGTCTCATAAGTGCCTCGATGAAGCTTTTCTTGAAGATGGCTCGAAGCTGCTACCGAATCGAGACTCATGATTTGGTCCTTGAGGCACAGCAATCATACGATCTAAAAGTCATTGCAAATTTAGATGATTCGGTTGTAAACAAAGACGAAATCCATCTCGTAGTGGACGAAGGAGACAATCTTATGGTTCCTCTTATTGCGAAGGGTATTGGCACGACTATGTACTGTAAAGATCCCATTGATGTACTTGATTTAGGAGTTCAATTGACTAATGCACCCTTTGAGAAGCAGATTGTTTTGGAAAATAAGGGTCGGCGCCCACAAATATTAAAGTGGTTGAATAAGAGTGTACAATTGGAAAATGCTGCCAGATTAGCCAAAGCGAAAAAATTGGGGAAAGATTTGACTCAAAA
>JACCEA010873213.1_pt1 | contig 19161 bp, 18 predicted proteins | sample 7449851 | NCBI WGS metagenome assembly JACCEA01 (sample SAMN15323453, study PRJNA562643) | freshwater metagenome | isolation source: river surface water | place: USA:Blue River Watershed | collected 2017-08-18
GAACAGGATGTGTTGACAGGGAACTTAATCTTTGATTCACAAACCCGAACTCATTCCACGGAATGCAAAACATTATGACCAGTCCAAACCAGAAAATATTTTGTTTTAAATCAAAGGAAAAAGATACCGATTCATTGGGGGCAAAATTCACTAATGCCATACAGAATTCACCAAATTTGTAAAGATCTTCGAAATAGAACAAGGACCACCCAAACACAACTAAAATTAAGGTTATTGTATAACGAAATATAGATGGTACTATACCATATAATTTTAACAAAAATGCTTTTTCCGCAAACATTAACAAGGCAAAATACAATCCCCACAACATATAATTCCAACTTGCTCCATGCCACATTCCCGTGAGTGTCCAAACAATTAAAATATTTACATACATTCTTCCAGCTCCTTTTTTATTTCCTCCTAATGGGATATACACATAGTCGCGGAAAAACGTTGACAAAGAGATATGCCACCTGCGCCAAAAATCGGTTATTGAATTGGCGGCATACGGGTTTTTGAAGTTTTCATCGTAGTGAAACCCGAACATGCGCCCCAGCCCAATTGCCATGTCGGAATAGCCTGAAAAATCAAAATAAATTTGAACGGCGAACAGTGTTATACCAAACCAAGCGGTTACACTTGTCAACGAATCAAATTGATTAATTAAATAACTATCTACTAGGGCCCCAGCGGCATTGGCAATTACAATTTTTTTGAAAAGTCCTAAGCTGAAACGACCAATTCCAGAAGAAAAATCATCCCAATGAAATTTCCGACCATTTATTTCATCCGCAATGGTTTTGTAGCGTACGATTGGCCCTGCCACCAACTGGTGATACAAGCTCACAAAAAGTAAAAAGTTCATCGGGTTTCGTTGTGCTTTTACGTCACCCCTGTAAACATCCACTGTATAAGAAATAGTTTGAAAGGTATAGAATGAAATTCCGATGGGTAATGTTACGGTTGGACGATCAAACGGAAGACTAATAATGGCAGCTATATTATCATAAATGAAGCCGCTATATTTAAAGGCAATCAATAAACCCAAATTCACTGCAATGGAAAAAACGACCACCCATTTCGCCTTGGCTTTGTTGTTTAATCGCTCAATCCAAATCCCGTTTCCATAATCGAAAAGGGCAGAAAACAAGAGTAAAACTATCCAAATAGGTTCACCCCAAGCATAAAAGACGAAGGAAAACAAGGTTAATAGGATGTTTCTGTACATCAAATTTCCAGATACATAATACAATATCAGGTTGATAGGCAGAAAAAAGTATAAAAAAACGAGACTAGAAAAAACCATATTTGCTTCACCCTTTTTGGTGGAGCGTTGTCTTTAGTTGTTTCGAATTGCTTTGATACCCGGAAGTTCAATACCCTCTAAATATTCAAGCATTGCACCACCTCCTGTTGAAACATATGATACTTGATCAGCAAGACCAAATTTATTAATTGCAGCAACCGAATCTCCCCCGCCAACTAGCGAAAACGCACCTTGTTGGGTGGCCTTTACGATATCGTGTGCAATTTGTTTCGTTCCGTTTTGAAAATTTTCAAATTCAAAAACACCCATCGGACCATTCCATAATATCAATTTGGAAGATTGAATGGCTTGTTCAAATATCGTTGCGGATTCTTTACCAGTATCAAGTCCTAACCACCCCTCCGGTATTTCATTGATTTTCACTTCTTTTATTGTTGCTTCATTGGAAAATGAATCGGCTATTAATGTATCTACAGGTAAAATAATTTGAACATTTCTTGCTTTGGCTTTCTCTAAAATGCTTAATGCCATTGGCAAATAATCATCTTCAACGAGTGAAGCACCTACCTTGCCTCCTAGCGCCTTAATGAACGTGTAAGCCATCCCTCCACCAATAATTATATTATCCATTTTATTGATCAAGTTTTCAATAATGGTGATTTTTGATGAAACCTTAGCCCCTCCAACAATGGCTGTTTTTGGTTTTTCGGTACTGTTTAGTACTTTATCTACACTAACAATTTCTGATTCAAGAAGGTAACCAAACATTTTATCGTTAGGAAAATAATTTGCAATCACCGTGGTACTGGCATGTGCACGATGTGCTGTTCCAAAAGCATCATTGATGTAACAATCTCCAAGTAATGCTAATTTTCTAGCAAACTCTGCATCACCAGCTGTTTCTTCGGCATAAAAGCGCACATTTTCAAGTAGTAAAATTTGACCTGGTTTTAATTCTGTGCTCATTTTTTGAGCTTCTTCACTGATGCAATCAGAACAAAAAAGTACAGGAGCTTGACAAAGTTCTTCAATACTTTTAATAATGTGTCGCAATGAGAAGGCATCTTCAGGCCCATTTTTTGGTCTTCCCAAATGCGATAATAATATAACAGACCCACCCGCTGAAAGTACTTTTTGTATAGTTGGAACAGCCGCTTTTATTCTGGTTGAATCTGTTACTTCAAAAGTTGTTTTATCTAATGGAACATTGAAATCAACTCGAATAAGTGCTTTTTTATTAGCGAAAGAATAGGTGTGGATAGATTGCATAAATGGTATTTTTTGCAAAAATAGCTAAATTCATTCATCCATTTGTTGTGTTTTACATGCAAAAAAGCATGAAATTATGTCCGTTTTTGTTTGTGATTCCTTAAATTTGGGACAAAATTGAAGAATGGGAAGAGCATTTGAATACAGAAGAGCAGCAAAAGAGAAACGTTGGGATAAAATGTCTAAAATGTTTCCGAAATTAGGAAAAGCAATCACCATGGCTGCCAAGGAAAGCGGAATGGATCCTACAACCAACGCAAAATTACGTACAGCAATTCAAAATGCGAAGGCAGAAAACATGCCTAAAGACAATATTGAATCTGCAATAAAACGTGCTGCACAAAAAGACATAGCCTCCTTTACGGAAGTGAATTATGAGGGAAAAGGGCCGCATGGTGTTTTAATTTTTGTAGAATGTGCTACAGATAATCCAACACGAACGGTTGCCAATGTAAAATCCTATTTCAATAAAAGTGGTGGTGGGTTAGTACCAACCGGTTCATTGGAGTTTATGTTTGAAAGAAAAAGCGTTTTCGAAATCAATAAATCTGCTGATATCGATGCTGAAATGTTAGAACTCGAATTAATTGATGCGGGGTGTGAAGAGATTGAAGTGACTGACGACCAATTAGTGGTGTGGGGCGATTATACAGCATTTGGAACACTCGCTAAAGCACTTGAAGATAAAAATATTGAGGTACAAAAATCGAGCTTGAAACGAGTTCCTACCTCTCCCGTAGAATTCTCGGAAGAACAACTCGTTGATATTGAAAAAGTCTTAGATAAAATTGAAGATGACGATGATATCCAACAGGTATTTACCAATATTGCTTAATTTTTTTGTCCAGCAATAAATCAGTATTTTAGTCGTTTACAGTTAGATTATACCTTGTTACTTTCATGATGTTTTTTCGTTCATCGCTTTTATTTTTGATTCTTATCGTAATTGCAAGCTCTTGCTCGACAGAAAAAAACACCTTGGTGAATCGCAAGTATCATTCTGTAACAGCCAAATATAACGGGTATTTTAATGCAAATGAACTGATTAATCAAGCGATAAGAAGTTACAAAGCTTCTTACAAAGAGGATTATTATCTTCAACTACCCATTGAACGGCTCCCTAGTGAGAAAGAAGTAGAAGGGATTTTACCTGCTATCGATACAGCGATATCCAAATGTACCAAAGTAATTCAAAATCACAGTATGCCCTCCATCAAAGGGTCTTACAAAAAAGTGGAATATAACACGTATATTGATGAGAATTTCTTAACGGTGGGACAAGCCAATTTCTACAAAAGGAATTTTGAAAGTGCTACCCGGAATTTTGAGTTCGTGTCGCGTCTTTTTGTAACGGATAAGTCAAATTACATTGCAAAATTATGGCAAGCACGCATAGATATTGAAGTGGGAAATTTTTCAGATGCGTTAATTGCTATTGAATCGTTAGAAGATGTTGTGGACGAGCAATATGGTGAAGATGCTAAAGAAAACAAGAAAAAATCAAAACCTACTTCGAAATCAAAGAAGAAAAAATCGAAATCCAAGCAAGCCAAAGATAAAGAACCAGCAAAATTTCCTAAGTATTTGCGGGACGATTTAGAACGAGTAAAAGCCGAATATTACATAAAAAAGAAAGAGAATAAGCTGGCAATAGCGGCATTAGAAAAAGCAGTAGTTCTTGCTCCAAAAAAGGAAAAAGCTAGGCTTTATTTTGTGTTAGGACAATTAAACGCAGCCAATAAGGCACCATTGAAATCCAACGAAAATTATTCCAAGTGCTTGCAATATCCCGCTCCATATGTCATGCATTTTAATGCAAAAATGAACAAGGCATTATCCGGTAAAGATAAAGGAATTAAGCCTCAGTTATTACGTATGTTGAAGGAGGCAAAAAACGTGGAATATCGTGATCAAATATATTACGCATTGGCGGCTATTGAACTACAAGAAAGCCATAAGAAACAAGCAACGGTTTATTTAACACAATCTGCCCAAGCTACCACCACCAACAAACGTCAGAAAGCAATGTCTTATGAAAAGTTGGGCGATTTATCTTTTGACAAAAGTGATTATGTGGCAGCACAAAAATATTTTGATTCCTGTTCAACCGTAATGCCCGATAACTATCCTAACGGGGAAGAAATAAAAAATAAGGCTGCTAAACTCAAATCATTAGTTGAAGCAGTGGAAACAGCAACATTTGAAGACAGTGTGCAACGAATAGCGCTTTTATCTGAATCTGATCGTAAAGAGTATTTGGAGGATGTTTTGGATCAAATGAAAAAGGACCTGGCACGTAAAAAAAGGTTAGAGGCTCAAAAACTGCAAGAAATGCAAGAGGCCTTGAACAAACAAAATGAGGCAAGCGGCAAAAAAGGATATTGGAACAATAATAAAACCCTTCAAGAGGGCTTAGCAGAATTTAAAAAGAATTGGGGGGATCGAGAAAATAAGGATGATTGGAGACGTAGTGAAAAAATATCCTCCAACTTTGCTGATAAAGAAATCGATAGCACAGATGCAAAAACCGATATTCAAGAAGAAGATTCACTGACAATTGAGTCTTTGGCGGCTAATCTGCCATTGACCGAAGAAGCAATGAAAACATCCATTGATAAATTACTTAATGCTTGGTTTGATGCTGCGGTGATATATAAGGATCAGCTCAATGAGGAAGAAATAGCGGTTACTTATTTTAAAAAGATATTAGATAAAAAGTATGTCAATGACTTAGATTTAAGTGCGGCTTTTCAGTTGTACAGAATCAATGATGGAAATCCAGCGGCAGAAACGTACAAGACTCACATCTTGAAAAACTACCCAAATTCTGACTATGCCTCTTACTTAAAAGACCCTGAATTTTTCTTAAAACTCAAAAATCAAGCGGCACAAGAGGAAAAAAAATACCTGGATATTTATGAAAAATATCAGAAGAAGCAATTCTCAACCGTGATATCAGCTATCGATGAATTTTTGAAAACAGCGGTGAAATCTTCGTTAAATGCCAAATTTAAGTTGTTGCGGGTAAATGCCTTGGCTAATATTACACCGGATAAAAAAACACTTATTCCTGATTTGACTGATATTACCAAGGAGTTTCCAGGTTCAGATGAAGAAAAGCGTGCCAATGAAATGATACGAATTATTCAAACGGGCTTTTCAAAAAATGATTCCGTTCCTACTAAAAAGGAAAGTCCATATGTTTATGTAGATGATGCTGTGCATTATGTCATAATTGTTACTGAAAAATCGATGAATGCAACGGATGTTCAAAATAAGGTAAATACCTTTAACACAGAAAAATTTACTAATTTGAAACTTAAATCATCAACGCTCGTATTAATCGATGGTAAAAGTTTGGTTTTATTAAAAGAATTCAAATCATTAAAAAAAGGAAAAGAATATATTTCTACTTTTAAAACTAGTAAACGAGAACTCGGAAAATTCAATGAATTAAAAATAGTATTGATTAGTGCTGAGAACTTGAAGAAATTATTGGAATTAAAGAATATGGAGGAATATGAATTGTTTCACGACGAAAATTATTAAATCATGATAAAAAGAGATTTTTTTGGTTCTGAAAACAACGGTGGATTCAATAAAATTATTGAAGGCACTGAAATTACCGGAGATATTGTGTCTGATTCAAACATCATTATTGAAGGGGATGTGATTGGTAATGTTTCTTGTTCAGGTAAGGTAATTATCGGTAACACCGGTAAAATATCAGGTAACCTGGTTTGCATTGATGCCGACATAGAGGGAACTTTAGAAGGGGAGTTGACAATTGAAAACTTACTTGTTCTTCGCTCAACAGCCCGCATTACAGGTGATATAGAAACGGTTCGATTAGCCATTGAAGAAGGTGGTTTCTTTGAAGGAGCTTGTATCATGAAAAAACCGGGAGAGACAAGTTCTAGATTACTACGTGATAATGTAGAAAAATCGGCGTTGGAAGACGAGGATTAGTCTAACAAATCTAAAATCATAGGGAGTTCATACCCACAAGACGCCAAATATCGAATGAGTTTGGCTTTTTGTTTTTGTGGATCGTGCTCATGGGAAAGATCTTTCATTTTACGATTCATCAAATGAATCATATTTTCCCTAAAAACGCTCGTGGGTACTTTAGATAATGCTTGTTCAATATCTCTAGATGGTAAAGACTTTGCTTTTAAACCTGCTTTTATCTTTTGTTTTCCCCATCTTTTGATATGAATGTGGTCATGAACAAATGCTTCACAGTATCTTGTGTGGTCGATAAATCCATTTTCAATTAATACGAGAATAATTTCCTCGATTTCAACCATGGGAACGGATAGGTCTCGCAGTTTTTTGCGGACATCAAAAGCACATTTTTCTTGAAAGGCGCAATACCGTTCAACTTTTTTATATTCTTCTTTGAATTCAGAGGGAATAGCTGGCATTAAAGCTCTATTTCAATGTTTTCTTTAGATTTGAAACGATATTCCAATAATTGATTGTCTGTTCGACCTCTAACGGGAATCCATTGTTTGTATTTAAAAAACCATTTCCATTGGCGCGAAATAAATCCTTTAGTAAAATAGGCGTGTAAATAAGGATGAACCTCAAGTGAAACTCCTTTTTCTTTCTTATCAAGCACTAAATAATTCAAATTAAGCTCAATTTCTTCAGCAAACAAAATACTAGCTTGAATTTCTCCTGTACCATTACATGTAGGACACTTTTCTGAAGTTTGAATGTTGGTCTCCGGTTTTACCCGTTGACGCGTTATTTCAATTACACCAAATTTAGATGGAGGTAAGATATTATGTTTAGCACGATCCGATTTCATGAATTCTTTCATTTTTTCAAAAAGAATTCGATTGTTTTCTTTGTCGTGCATATCGATAAAGTCGATACAAATAATTCCCCCCATATCACGTAACTGCAGCAATCGAGCAATTTCCTCAGCTGCTTCAGTATTGGTAGAAAGCGCATTAGACTCTTGTCCATCTGCTCCTTTTCTATTTCCGCTATTCACATCAATGACGTGCATCGCTTCCGTATGTTCGATGATTAGATATCCACCGCTATTTAATGGAACTTTTTTACCAAACAAGGTTTTGATTTGTTTGTTTATTCCAAATTTTTCAAATAAACTAATACGATTATCGTGTTGTTTTAGGATTTTCTCTTTTCCTGGAGCAATGTCAGAAATATATTCTTTCATTTCATCCAACATCACTTGATCATTCGTATGAATGTGCGAGAAATCTCCATTTAGAAGATCGCGTAATATAGAATTCGTTTTGTTTAATTCACCCAAGACGCGGAAAGGAGGAGTGGCTTTCTTTAGATTCTGATGCATGGTCTTCCATTTATCTAAAAGACCAAATAAATCTTGTTCTAAATCTGCCGTTTTTTTCTCTTCAGCAACAGTTCTGATAATGACCCCAAAGTTTTTAGGCTTAATGCGGTTCATTAAATCACGTAATCGATCACGCTCTGACTGTTCTTTAATTTTTTGAGAAATTGAAATTTTCTCTGAGAATGGCACCAAAACGAGGTACCTACCTGCCAACGTGATTTCGGAACAAAGTCTAGGGCCTTTAGAAGAAATGGGCTCTTTGGCAACCTGAACAAGAATAGGTTGAGAGGCAGATAGGATAGAATCTATTTTACCATCCTTCTCTATTTCCTTCTCGAGCTTAAAATATTGTAAATCACCAACATTTTGCTTTCCCTTTATGGTTTCTCTTGTGAATCTGTTGAGCGAATTAAATTGCGCTCCCAAATCTAAGTAGTGCAAGAATGCATCTTTTTCATACCCTACATCAACAAATGCAGCATTTAAGCTAGGCACAAGTTTGCGCACCTTACCAAGGTAAATATCACCCACTGAAAAATCTGATTTCCCTTGTTCTTCTTGAAGCTCTATAAGCTTTCCATCACGTAACAAAGCAATCCAGACACCCCCAGATCGGGCCTCTACGACTAATTCGAGATTCACTTAATGAAATTCTAAGTTAAAACTAAGAACCCACAAACCTTATGTGGGTTGAAAGAAAATATTATTTCTTTTTCTTGTGACGGTTTTTACGAAGTCTTTTTTTACGCTTGTGCGTAGCCATTTTGTGTCTTTTTCTTTTTTTTCCGCTTGGCATATTTTATACTTAAAGTGTTATAAATCAATGTTTTACAAAAACTAGGCGAAATTCCTTTGTTTTTGGGAATGCAAAGATAGAATAAAATTCGAAAAAACCCAGAAATATCGTGTATAATGTCTTAAAAAGATTAATACAACGATTCTTTTAATGAAGTTCTATAATCCTTTATTTCTTCGCGGTTGACTTTGTGGTCTGCATTTCTTAACAAATTCAACAAATAAAGTAAGTTTTCGTTATCCTCAATTTCAATAGGATATTCGTTTCCTTCTTCATCTTCTTCAAATTGTGCTTGAACATCAAATGCAGAATTTTCCTGCAAATATTCGTAAGTTAAACGCAATACCTTTGTTACAAGTGGATCTTGTTCTCTTTGAGCGATTTCACGCAGGTCTTTCAAATCATCTATAAGTCCCGATGCGGAAACCCCATTCTTTTCAACTTTTTCAAGAATTGAATTTAATTTTTCATTTGCTACGTGCGTTTTCATAAAAGAGTTTTGAATTCTGATTGCAAAAGTAATATAATCTGTTAAATAATGATGTTTTTCTTTCATTGCCTATATATATGTTTTAAACGAATTCTTGTTGATTGTTTTTCGAGCCAAATTCTTTCTGTTGCATTATCTTTGTCAAAAGCAGGTATGACCTATTTCGATTTAATCTTGAAGGGAGTGGTTACTGGGTTTATTCTCAGTATTATGATTGGTCCCGTTTTTTTTGTACTTCTGGAAACGAGTATTACCAAAGGTATTCGGGCTGCATTAGCCTTGGATTTTGGTGTGCTGCTTAGTGATTTGCTCTATATTCTGATTGCATATGTATTTTATTCTGAGGTGGCTAGTTTAGGTAGTAAAGACAATCGATTGATAATGAATATTGTCGGTGGAGCCTTATTTTTGCTCTATGGGATTGTTACATTACTCAAAAAAGCAAACACCGATAACGAAACGATTACCGCCCCGGCTATCCCAAATTCTAAGGACATGGTTGTGCTTATGGTTAAAGGGTTTTTACTTAACCTTGCCAATCCCATGGTGATCTTTTATTGGTTTAGTATTATGACACTTGGAACGACCTATGTGAATGAATCAACTACGATCCAATATCCCATTTTCTTTTTTCTTTCCATCATATTAATTACTTTCTTTTCCTTTGATATTTTAAAAATAGTGGGGGCAAAATATTTGAGGCCACTTGTAACCAATAAGTTATTAAACGGTTTGAATAAGCTAATTGGGATTGTTTTTGGCTTATTTGGCTTGTTTTTAATTCTCCGATCATTTATTGATATTCCACAATGAAAATAATTTTCTTGTCTTTTGTTTTTTTAGGTTTGTTTTTGCCCGCGCTTTTGCATGGTCAAGTTAAGGTGGATAAAAAAAACCTCACGAAACTTCAATATGAATTTTGGGATAAAAATAAAACAGTCGTAAAAGGGGTAGGCTCTTTTTATAAGGATAAGGTGAATCGTACAACTAAAAAACATGGCACATGGAGGTATTACACCAAGGAGGGACTCTTAGACGAAGAGATTAATTATTTCACCGATTCGCTTCATGGTCGATTTGTGAGTTTTTGGGAGGGAAAAACCCCTAAGCAAGAATCCTATTTCTATATGGGCGTACCAGATAGTGTCTATAAAAACTGGAATGAAAAAGGGATATTAGTGCTGGATGGTTTTTATGATTATGGTCGCAAGGCTGATGTTTGGTACAGTTATTACGACAATGGTAAACCAATGGCGGAAGAGAAATTCATCGCTGGGGTTGGATTATTGGAAAATTATTGGTTGAATGATAGTGTTCATTCTCAAACAATTACTAATGGTAAAGGAAGCACCAAGACATTTTTTAAAAGCGGAAAATTGAAGGAGGTTTTTACCGTTGAAAGAGGATTGAAAAATGGAGCGTACAAGGAATATAGTGCGCGTGGAGCCTTGTTAACGGATGGGTTTTTTAAAAATGGATTTAAAGATAGTTGCTGGACAACTTACTATACGAACGAGCGGGTTGAGAAAATTGCTTGTTATAAACAAGATACGTTGTACGGGGAATATTTTACTTACTATGAAAATGGACTTTTAAAAATACATGGTGATTTTTCTAAAGGTAAAAAAACGGGTAATTGGTCTTGGTATAATGAGCAAGGACAACTTGATTCTGAGGGTACCTTCGAAAATGACTTACAAGATGGAAAATGGAATTATTATTTTTCTTCTGGTGACCTTTCCTATCGGGCTCAATTTTCTAAAGGAAAACGCGAAGGGGAGTGGGAATATTTTTACAGTAAAAATAGACCATTTAAAAGGGGGAACTATGCAAATGACCTCAAAGAAGGAACATGGAAAACATGGTATGAAAATGGTGCTTTGTTAATGGAAGGTGCGTATTTGAAGGACAAAGAAGAAGGTAGTTGGAATAATTACTGGGATAATGGCAAGTTGAAAAACACAACTACTTTTTCTCAAGGAAAGTTACAGGGAAAATGGCTTTCTTATTCTCCTTTTGGTAAATTAAAAGTTGAGGGAGAATATAAAAATGATCTGCAAACCGGGAGGTGGACGGAGTGGTATGAAAACGGAAGGGTAAAAGAAATCATCAATTACAAAGTTGTGCGGAAAAAATCCAAAGCAAATGATGTCGTTCTCAAAGGTAGGGTGAAACAACTTTCAGTGAAACATGGTGAATTTGTTACTTTTTCAAATAAAGATTTTCAGGTAACAGAGGAGGGGAAATACAAAAATGGCGAAAAACACGGCGTTTGGTTTGCCTACCATCCAGGGGGAAGGCTAATTGCTGTACAAAATGAATATAAAAATGGCAAATTGAATGGGTTATCTCAGCAATTTGATCGAAGAGGTAAAAGAATTCAATCATCGGTTTATAAAAATGGTCGATTGGATGGCCCGATGCGTTTGTATAATGAAAAGGGTAAATTAACCAAAGAAGTAATGTTCAAAAACGGCCAACGCGTAAGTAATGATCTCAATTTCCGACCATAAGAAGGTTTTTTTATTACGCCATTCGGATGCAGAATACATCTCCAAAAGTGGAAAGGATTTTGATCGTAAACTTTCTCAGGAGGGACAACAAAAAATACTGCATTATAAAGAAAAGTATCAGCATGTATTGAATGTGGAGGCTGTTTTTTGCAGTAGTTCCCATCGAACGCGTGAAACCCTTCGTTTATTGAATCTTCCAATCATTGCGTGTTCATTTCATGATGAATTATATGGCGCAACCACTTATGAGTTAATTTCTTTCTTACAAGCAATACCGCCTTTTGCTACCTCAGTTTTATTGGTGGGCCATAACCCCGGATTAAGCGATTTAGTGAGCTATTTAATTGATGAACGGATAGATATGAATCCCTTTCAATTAATAGAAATTGAGTTGGAAATTTCAGAATGGAAATTGATCTCTAAGGGAATAGGAATAGAAAAAAGAAACCTCTTTTAAGATTAATCGTATACACGGTTAATCGTATGAATAAAACAGTATATATTTTCTTATTTCTCTTACTCGCGTTTGGTGGGGTGGCTCAAAAACAAGAGTCACTTTTCACAATCCACAAAAACCGAGTAAAGATTGGAGTACAAGATATTTTTATGGGAGATTTGTCCGCTTACTACGAGCGCGTACTAAATAAAAAAATTGCCGTAGAGGTTGGTTCTGGGCTGGTATTAAGAAATTACATTCATGATTTTGTTCAAGAAACCACTCAGCCTCAAAGTAGAAGAATTTTACTGGGTACGAGCATGAATGCAGGGATTAAATATTATCCATTTTTACCTGGCGAGGCGGTTTATTTAAGTATGGATTATAAGTTCAGAAGGTATAGGACGCAATATAAAACGGTTTCTACCATGGGTAATGAAACTCTAATTTTCAATGAATATTCGCAAAAAAATATTTTTCGATTAGGAATTGGATATCTCTATTGTTTAGATGATCGTGTCTTTTTGGATTTTTATAGCGGAGTAGGCTTTTCAGGGTTAACAGATCAAACCATGGTGCCTCAATTAAATCAAACTACTAATGAATGGGAATTTGCGAAAGCCCGAACATTTGATGTGAAACTTCACTTTTGTGTGGGCTTAAAATTCGGCTATCGATTCTGAGTAGCAGGCAAAGAAATTCTAAAGCAAGTACCAACTCCTACTTCTGAATGTAATACAATTAGCTTACCTTGGTGGTAGTTTTGGATGATTCGGTGAGCTAAGGTTAAACCCAATCCCCAGCCTCTTGTTTTAGTGGAATATCCAGGTTTAAAAATACGCGCATATTGGTTTTTCGACATTCCCTTTCCGTTATCGGTAATATCAATATGAATCCAATTATTTTCTTGGGCAATTTGAACGTGTAATTTCCCTTTTCCTTCCATAGCATCTACGCCATTTTTACAAATGTTTTCTATTACCCATTCAATCAGGGATGGGTTATGTTTTAAAAAAATGGGTCCTTCATTAACAATCCGATAATCAATGGTCACTTTGTCTGAAATGCGTGTGCGTAAATAATCTAATATATTACCAATGGTAATAACAAGATCCTTATTTTCCATTTTTGCTCCAGATCCTATTTTTGAAAACCGGTCCGTAATAATTTCTAATCGATCCACATCTTTTTGCATTTCATTCACTACCATTGGATCAACCTGTTGTGTTTCCAGGTATTGAACCCAAGCCATTAATGAGGAAAGAGGAGTGCCAAGTTGGTGTGCTGTTTCTTTTGCCATTCCTGCCCAGACTTGATTTTGCTCTGCTTTTCGGAAAGTAGAAAACACTAAATAGGCGGTAAAAACAAATAATCCGATTATAATGAATTGGATCATCGGATACCATTGAAGTTTTTTTAATTCAGCACTTTCATCATAGTAAATAAGGTTTCTGGATCCATCTTTGAAATCTATTGTAATGGGAGGATTTTTAAGTTTAAATGCGGCAAGGAACTCATTTTTTTGCGCAGTAGATAATTGATTGGTTTTTAGGTTGTCACCGATGGATTTCCCACTTTTTGAATCTACAAGTAGGACCGGAATTTGGTCTTGATTTTCAATTAATTCTTTGTTGAACGCCTGAATGATAGAATCGCGTTCTTTTTCCAATTGTATAAGCTCTTTGGAATCAAAGTAGGTGCATGTCATTGTCATTCCCTCAAACACATCCGCCGTAAATGACCGACCCAATTTTTTCCATCCGAGGGCAATTTTTTGTAAGGTATCATCTAATAGTTTTGAGCGTTCAGCAGTTGTTTTATTGGGGTATAATGCTCGTATTTCAGCTGTATCTATGGGGGTATTTTTAAAATTTGTAACGTTATTTTGGTCATCTAACACAATGACCGGAATGTCTGTGTTTTTGTTGATAATTGAAAAGGCTAATTGAATACTTGGGTCTCCATCAATTGGAGATAAGAATAGGGATCGGGTGGCATCTATCCAAGTATTTACCTCTTGTTTTTCACGATTCCTTAATTTGATAAAAGTGCGGTCTGTTAATTTGACTAACTCCAATTTTTTTTTAATTGCTTCTGCCCACTGAGTTGCTCTTTCTCGCTCGCGCTTGCTCAAATCAGAAACCATTACGTTAGAAACATACAACGAAATTATAAACAACACCAAGGCGCCTATTAATAGAAATATTTTCCACCGCTGCTTATTTGAATATAATCCCATAGAGTACATAAAAATAAACATAATTCTATCAACTTTAAAATCAATTTTCTTTTCCTTTTGAGCTTGTCCTCAAATAATCTATCTAATCGGTATTTTGTATTAAAAATTACTACCTTGCATTTTTTCATACCAATTTGAGTTTCATGAAAGCGTTATTTAAACTAGGCCCATTAAAAGTTTTCTTACTTGTATTTTTAATTATTTCTATCCCGCTCTTTCTGTTTCCAATTAATTTATTTCCCGGCAGTATTGTGATTGGTAAATTAGGAGTAGAAAAAGAAGTTCCGTTAAGTTTATCCTATTTTATTGGAATTGGTTACAACCCTCAAGATTTGGAGGATTTAGGTATTACCGATTTTTATTTAACATGGAAAGGAAAAATGGTTGCGTTTCTTTTCTTGTTTGGATTACCAGGAATTCTGGCGTTTAGGGCTTATTTGGTTCAAAAAAAATAACGTTAAAGTTGGCCATCTGAGTGGTAAAATCCTGCTTTATAGATTTTGACTTTGATTAAAATCCCATCCTTATCATATTCATACACTTTACCTTCCCATAATTGCCCATTCTTAAAATTACCGTCTTGCCAAATTTCATCGTTTGGGGTATAACATTTATTATATCCATTGGGTAAAAAGGGCTTGCCGCGTGTTCGTGGTGTACCTAGTGTAGGAGCTTTTATCGCGGATTTTGGAGATTCAATCACGCCATTTGTGTTTCCTGATGCGGTTTTTACAGATGATGATATGTTGCCGTTTGAATTGTAATTTATTTCCTCCTTAATCTTTCCATTTTCAAAATACCGTATTGCTTTCCCAGCAGGCGAACCATTGATGGCGTCATATTCATATTCTACTTGTCCATTTTCGAAGAAATACTTGATTTTCCCTTGTTCTTTACCAGTTTCATTAAAATTTCCAGCATATTCAATGTTTCCGTTTTCATAATAGCGTATCAGCGAATCTTGATAAATATTTAAAGCCAAATTTCCTTTTTCCTTGATTCTTCCATTGGGGTAGTATTTGGTATATGAGCCCATTGGTCGATTGTTTTTATATACTGCTTCAATTTGGGGTGTTTTACCATCCGAATGATATCTTTTCCATTTTCCCTCTTTTCTTCCATTTACGAAAGTACCTTCTTCAAATGCCGTTTTGGTACCTTTTTGGTAAATTACCCATTTGCCGGTTCTTTTTCCTTGTCCATCCTTCTGATTGATGGTTTGCGAAAAGCACAGCATGCTCCACATGGTTAAGATAAAAAAGAATGCCAATATTGATTTCATACCTACTAAATTACAGATTTTAAGTAAAGTGAATAATTGAAATCCCAAATGCTCCTCCGAAATAGGTAAATAATTTGCAATTTTACAGTTAAAATTAAAGTTATGAATATTTCCTCATTACAACCCACCGAACTTTGGTCTCATTTTGAATCGTTAAATGCTGTTCCCCGTCCTTCAAAAAAAGAAGAACGAGTTAGACAATTCATGGTCGATTTTGGAAATAAGTTAGGATTGGAAACATTGGTTGATAAAATTGGAAATGTCATAATTAAAAAACAGGCATCTACAGGGATGGAAAACCGAAAAACGGTCATTCTTCAATCGCATTTGGATATGGTGCATCAAAAAAATGCCGATCGCGTATTTGATTTTGATACTCAAGGAATAGAAATGATTATTGAAGGTGATTGGGTCAGAGCAAATGGAACAACACTAGGCGCGGATAATGGAATTGGAGTTGCAGCAATTATGGCCGTGTTGGAATCTAACACGATTGAGCATCCTGCCATCGAGGCTTTTTTCACGATTGATGAAGAAACAGGCATGACAGGCGCTATGCAAATGGATGGATCATTATTTGAAGGTGAAATTTTATTGAATATCGATACGGAAGATGACGATGAATTATCCATTGGTTGTGCAGGCGGAATTGATACAAATACTTCTTATTCTTATTCAGAAGTTCCGGTTATCGCTGAAAGTAAAACGGTGGAGATTTCTATTAGAGGATTACTGGGTGGACATTCAGGGATGGATATTGATAAAGGAAGAGGCAACGCAAATAAATGGATGGCACGTATACTTTGGGAAATAAGCCAATGTATTCCTATCCAATTGGTTTCTTTTGATGGTGGAAGTTTACGCAATGCTATTCCGCGCGAAGCAACTGCTGTAATTGCGATTTTAGCCGCTGATGCCAATAAGTTTCACACCGAATTTGACAAACAAGTTTCAATTTATAAAGAAGAGTATAAGAGTATTGAATCGGCAATAAATATTCAAGCCAAAGAAATTGCAGGATCATCCAACGCAATGAATGAAGCAGATTTTAAGAAAGTGATTAATTTACTCTGCTCGGTTCAGAATGGTGTTTTCCGCATGAGTCCGGATATTGATGGATTGGTTGAAGCATCATCTAGTTTGGCGCGGATTATCATTTCAAATGGTACTTTTACGAGTCAATCCTTGCAGCGAAGTAGCGTTGAATCGACAAAATCAGAAATAGCTATGACCATTCGTTGTGCGTTTGAAAATGCGGGTTGCGATGTGGTTCAAGGGGGTGAATATCCAGGATGGAAACCGAATCCTGATTCTGCTATTTTGAAGCTGATGGAAAAATTGTACAAAGAAATGTATCACGAAGATCCAAAAGTGAAAGCGTGTCACGCAGGGTTGGAATGTGGAATTTTAGGCAAACACCTTCCGGGTGTAGACATGATTTCTTTTGGACCAAATATTCGGGCGGCACATTCACCAGATGAAAAAGTTCAAATTTCCTCTGTTCAAAAATTCTGGAAATATTATTTGGAAACCTTGAAGCAAATTCCCTTGAAATAAGATGCAAATCATCAAGGAAACCTATCGTGGTTCAGCGGGTCGTGAAGCCTCGATTGACTTGCATATTCCTGAAAATTTTAACCAAAAAATAGTTGTTTTCATTCACGGATACATGGGCTTCAAAGATTGGGGAGCTTGGAATTTGATGGAAGCCTATTTTGTGAATCGGGGTTTTGGGTTTTGTAAATTCAATTTAACCCACAATGGAACCACCATTCAAAATGCATTAGAATTTGCTGATTTAAACGCATTTGGCCAAAATAGATATTCCTATGAAAAAACCGATGTGCTTTGTGCCTTAGATTGGATACAAAATAAAGTTGATTTAACTACTTGTACTGTTCATTTGGTAGGTCATTCACGCGGTGGAGGAATTGCATTACTTTGTGCTTCGGATAGCAGAGTTTCATCCGTAATTACCTTAGCTGCCATTTCATCCATTGAAAAACGCTTTGATTTGTCGGAAGAAATCATTGAAAACTGGAAAAATACGGGGGTTCGCTATGTGAAAAATGGTCGTACACATCAGGAAATGCCTCATTTTATTGAACAGCTTACCGATTTTGAAACACATCGAAGTGAGTTGGATATTCGTAAAGCGTGTTTGGCATTAAAAAAACCACTGCTCATACTTCATGGTGATCAAGATGAATCCGTTTCAATTGAAGAAGGTAAAGCAATTGCGGAATGGACAAAACAGTCACTTTATGTTATACATGGTGCAAATCATACGTTTGGTGCTAGTCATCCTTATTTAGAAAACACCTTGCCAATAGAATTGCAGATGTGTTGCGAGTTGATTGCAGATTTTCTTTTAGGCTCCTAAAAAAGAAGTAAATCTTGTGGTTTAACATTTAATACATTGCAAATTGCAAAATATATCTTGATAGAGAAATTATTTTTCCCTTTTTCAATTCGTTGTATAGTTCGGATATCAATATCACAATGAGAAGCTAATTCTGTTTGAGTCATCTTTTTTTGTATTCTAAATTCTTTAATTCGAATACCTAATTCAACCATTTCCTTATTATAATTATCTACCACAACCAAATGTGTAGAAGAAAAAGAAAAATTAATACGACATATATGTCGTATATTGTTTTTTTTTATAATTTTGTTTTAAATAAAATTGAACACATGAAAAAAATTATTTTAATTTCCAGCCTAGTTCTTACAATAACATCTTGTATGACTACAAAAACACCTGTGGGTAAATATCTAGAAACTCCAGGAAAAGAGTATACTTTTGCCAAGGGGAAACAATTCTGGGTATTATGGGGACTATTTCCAGTAGGAAGAACAAATGTTAATACACCTGCAGATGGAAATTGTCAAGTGGTAACTAAATATAAATTTGTAGATTTATTAATCAGCGGTTGTACAGGTGGAATAGTTACATCTTACAGCATTAAAGTAGAAGCCAAAAAACCTTAAAATAGGTTCATCCATTCGCTCTAATAAACGCAATAGAATGTTGATTGAATAAATCGGGTTGTTCTATGTTCACTACATGCCCGCAATTTTCAATGATTTTCAATAGTGTGGCTGTGTTTTTCTGAACGATTTCACGAACAGGTGGCAAAAAGAGATGGTCTTCGCTTCCCATAATATATAGCGTGGGAATTGATAATCGGTTGTATTCCAATTTCGCTAAATAAGCCGTTAATCTAGCCGTTAATTTAAACCACCGATTAAACTCCTTGGACATGAGTTTTTGTGCTTCACGAATAAACAAAAGCCTTGATTGCTGATGGTTTTTATTCGGCATGATGATGCGTGCAAATAAGGAATACAAAGACATATAGGGTATGAAAGGATGGAGTATACGACCCCCACGCAATAATATCCTGGATTTAAATGTGAGCTTAGTTACCGCGCCTGAATAAACCATAGACTTCACTACGGTGGGATTTACCAAGGCAATTTGCTGAATAATGATTGTTCCCAAGGAAACACCCACAAAATGGGCTTGATGAA